>Ga0172367_10004323_pt1 | contig 17770 bp, 18 predicted proteins | sample Lak10m_FD_114542 | JGI IMG/M metagenome (GOLD analysis project Ga0172367, IMG submission 114542) | Freshwater microbial communities from Kabuno Bay, South-Kivu, Congo - kab_022012_10m | ecosystem: Environmental > Aquatic > Freshwater > Lake | place: Democratic Republic of the Congo: South-Kivu...
AAGAACAGCATGCGCTTGATGATACATTTGTAAAAGATTTTCATCGGATCAGAAAAATTATTCAAGAAGGCACTTTAGAAAAGTACAAGAAAGAGCCGAACTTTTTACATGAAGAAAAAGAAAAATTATTCAGCATCACTAATGAAGTAAAATACACCGGCAACAAATGGGCAATGGCGATTGATCTAAATAAATGTACCAACTGCCAGGTTTGCGTCGCTTCGTGTAATGTTGAAAATAATATTGCTGTTGTTGGTAAAGAGCAGGTAAGTAAAGGACGAGTAATGCAATGGATCCGTCTTGACCGGTATTATTCAGGCATCCCTGATGAGCCGATTGTAAGTAATCAGCCGATGTTATGCCAGCATTGCGACAATGCACCTTGCGAAAATGTTTGTCCTGTTAACGCAACAAATCACAGCCCCGACGGATTAAATCAAATGGTTTATAATCGTTGCGTTGGTACAAGATATTGTTCCAACAACTGCCCTTATAAAGTGCGACGATTTAATTTCTTTAATTATAGAGATGATTTTGCCGATTCATATTATGAAAACGATCTTACAGCGTTAGTTAATAATCCGGAAGTAACTGTTCGTTCTCGCGGTGTTATGGAAAAATGCAGTTTCTGTGTCCAAAGAATTATGGAAGCCAGGTCAGATGCAATTCGTGATAATAGAACATTAAAAGGATCCGATGTTGTTACTGCCTGTCAACAAGCATGTCCTACAGAAGCGATTACTTTTGGAGACGCTAACGATCCAACATCACCTGTAGCAAAACTTAGAGATCATAATTTATCGTATCATGTGCTGGAAGAATTAAATGTGAAACCGAATGTTACATACATTGCTAAATTACGAAATACTCATTCGGAGGAAATATTGTGAGTACTGTTGATTACACACAAGAATTATCAGTAATAGAGGGGAAGCCGCCATTACGCGAGCTCGATGATTTAATTTCCAAACCGATTGATGCAAAGCCAACGAGAAAGTTTTTCATTGCTCTTACAATTTCGGGATCAATGCTTTCTCTGCTCGTTATAGGATTGGGATTAACTTTTTATTACGGTATCGGAATGTGGGGAAACAATATTCCAGTCGGCTGGGCTTTTGATATTACAAATTTCGTTTTTTGGGTTGGTATTGGTCATGCCGGAACATTGATTTCAGCAATTCTTTTTTTACTTAGACAAAAATGGCGTACGGGTATTGCACGATTCGCAGAAGGAATGACAATTTTTGCAGTTATGACTGCCGGTTTATTTCCGTTAATACACGTCGGCCGTCCTTGGCTTGCAGCTTATCTTTTTCCATATCCTAATCAGCATTCAATCTGGGTTAATTTTGATTCACCACTCTTGTGGGATGTATTTGCAGTTTCTACTTACTTTATTGTTTCGCTGATTTTCTGGTATGTCGGATTGATTCCGGATTTTGCAACACTTCGTGAAAGAACAAATAACAAAATCAAAAAAATTACTTACTCAATTTTCGGATTAGGCTGGAGATTTTCCAACAAACATTGGCAGCATTATGAAATGGTTTATCTTATCCTCGCAGGATTTGCCACTCCTCTTGTTCTTTCCGTTCACACGATAGTAAGTTTTGATTTTGCCGTTTCAATTATACCGGGTTGGCACGCTACAATTTTTCCGCCTTACTTTGTAGCCGGCGCTGTCTTTTCAGGATTTGCAATGGTGCAAAATGTTTTAATTATAGTTAGAAAGATTTTCAATTATGAACATATAATCACTTTAGATACTCTTGAAAAGATGAATAAGATTATGCTGCTGACAGGTTCAATGGTAGGTTACGCATACGCGATGGAATTTTTTATTGCATGGTACAGTGGTCTTCCTATAGAGCGGTTCACTTTTATTAATAGAGCTTTCGGTTCGTATGCCTGGGCATACTGGGTAATGATCTCATGCAATGTAATTTCTCCACAGTTGTTCTGGTCCAAAAAAATTAGAAGAACTATTCCCGTAATGTTTGTGATTGCAATATTTGTAAATATTGGAATGTGGTTTGAACGATTCGTTATTATCGTTTCTTCACTATCAAGAGATTTCCTGCCGTCAAGCTGGCATCTTTTCACTCCGACGTATGTTGATTTTATGATACTAATAGGAAGTTTCGGATTTTTCTTTACTTGGCTGTTATTATTCACTAAAGCATTGCCTGTCGTTTCGATGGCAGAAGTTAAAGCGACTGTTACAGGTTCACAACCCTCGCATAAGGATCATTGATGATGAGCGGAAAAATATTATACAGCTATACAGGAATTTTTGATACTCCCGATCAAATTATTCATGCTGCGGAAAAAGTTGTTGAAACCGGATATACAAAGTATGATGTGAACACTCCGTATCCATTACACAGAATGGATAAAGCAATGAAACTCAAGCCGTCAAAACTTGGATACGTTGCATTGGTCTTTGGTTTGTCCGGCACATTAGCTACACTACTCACAATTTGGTGGATGTCGGCTATTGATTATCCAATCGTTATTGGTGGAAAACCTTTATTCTCATTTCCGGCTTATGTCCCGATCATATTCGAAGTAACAGTTCTCTCAGCAGCCATTATGACAGTCGTTTCAATGTTATTTTTCTTTTTCAAACTTCCTAATAACTCTCATCCGTTACACGGAACAGAATACATGAAAAAGGTTTCGGCGGATAAATATGGAATTTCTATTCAAGCGGATGACCCGAAGTTTAATGAAGCAGTAGTAAAAAAATTTTTAGAGAGTGTACATGCTTCTGAGATAATTCCGATTTATTGGGATGAAGAGGAGATAAGTCATAAAAATAAAATTCTTGAGCCTAAGTTTATAATATTTTTGATTGTTGTTGCTGTGATAACTTCCGGAGTCACTTATTTCTCTTTCAATAAACTTATGTATATGGTTCCGTTCGATTGGATGATGAACCAACCGAAGTTAAGCGCGCAGCAGCAAAGTCCGATTTTTGCAGATGGTTTTGGTATGCGTCAACCTGTTGCCGGAACAATTTCACGAGGCAGCATGGTGTATCAATTTAAAGGTCAACCCGATTTAGCCGGGGTGAAGTTGGTGAACCCAATTCCAATTTCAAAAGAATCACTTGCACTCGGTCAGGTAAAATTTGATATCTACTGTAGTCCTTGTCACGGATATAACGCAGATGGAGTAAGTCGCCTGCGCGGACAATTTCCTAATCCGCCAAGTTTACATTCGGATAAAGTTCGTAATTGGTCCGACGGAAGAATTTTTGCAGTTGTAACGGAAGGACAAAATACAATGCCGTCGTATGCAAGCCAGCTTTCTTTTGATGAACGCTGGGCGGTTATCAATTATTTAAGAGCATTACAAAGAGCACTCAATGCTAAGGAGTCTGACGTACAATGAGTAACTCTTCAATAGAATATATTAAAAAGGAATTATCACCAAAAGTCAGAACGATAGGATCAGCTTTGTTCGTTGCAGGTTTGATAGTTGTAGTGTTGGGTTATGTAACTGATCCTGTAAGAAGTGCTTACAACAATATTGTAGGACTGACATTTTTAATCAGCGTAGGTGTCGGTTCACTTTTTTTGTTTGCACTCGAATATGTTGCCGGAGCTGTTTGGAGTACTCCGTTCAGGAGAGTAACGGAATTTCTTGCTGCAAATATTTATTTGATTCCTCTTCTTGCAATACCTCTTCTGCTAAATGTGAATTCTATTTTCCATTGGACACATCCTGAACCGGCAGATAAAACTATGTTGAATAAAGCACCATACTTGAATGTAACTTTTTTTGTTATAAGAGTTGTGTTATTCTGGCTGATTTGGCTCTGCTTTTATTTTTTCATTTCGAGAAATTCGGTTAAACAAGATACAAGTCACGATCAAACATTAACTAAATTGAATATCAAACTGTCCACTATCTTTATTCCGCTCTTTGCGATAACAATTTCTTTCGCGGCAATTGACTGGCTGATGAGTTTATCTCCAAAGTGGTTCTCGACAATATTTGGTGTCTATTATTTTTCCGGAACAGTCTTAGCTGCACTTGCAGCGGGAACAATATTTATTGTACTCTTGAATGAGAAAGGGTATTTCGTTAAAGGTCTTTCCAGTGATCATTATTATAGTCTTGGTGCTCTTCTGTTTGCATTCACAAATTTTTGGGCTTACATAGCTTTCAGTCAATATTTGTTGATTTGGTATGCAAATCTTCCTGAAGAAACTACTTGGTTTATTGTAAGATGGCAGGGAAGCTGGAAAATAATTTCAATCGGTTTAGTATTTGTTCATTTTTTAATTCCGTATTTCGGTTTGCTGTCTCAACCTTCAAAAATGAATCCGAAGCGCTTGTTGTGGATGTCGGGCTGGATACTCTTTGCACATTATTATGATTTGTACTGGATGACTATGCCGAATTTTGGTAAAGACGGAATTGTACTGGGATGGATTGAATTAGGTTTTCCGTTATTAATTGCCGGATTAATAATGCTCGTTTTTGATTTTAAAGCTAAATCGCAAAATCTTGTTCCTATTGGCGATCCAAAACTAAAAAGAGGAATTGATTTCAGATTATAATTATTGAAAGTTTATGAACCAGAATAAAAAATTAGAAGACGAAATAAAATTTAAGGAATTGTTGAAAGATCCGATCCGACTCTTTGGCTGGATCTTTCCCTATTTTTTTATCATTCTTTTACTTCTTGGAATTTATTATGTAGGAAATCTTTCTAACTTATCTTTAAATGAGCAGCCCGTAGGCGCACCTGACTCGATCAACATTAAAAAGGAAATACCTGTTAAAAAAGGCGGTGCAATGCCTGCAGTGGATCTGGGTCTTGTTAAGAATCCGACTCCCGATTTCATTGCAAAAGGGAAAGAACTTTTCAATACCAATTGTAAATCTTGTCATGGTGATAATGGAATGGGTGACGGACCTGCCGCAGCAATGTTGAATCCAAAGCCGAGAAATTTTCATGCAGTTGACGGTTGGACAAACGGAAGAAATGTTGACCAGATGTATAAAACACTTCAAGAAGGAATTCCGAAAAACGGAATGGCAGCTTATGAATATATGCCGAAGTTAGATCGCTTTGAAGTCATTTCATACATAAGAACTTTTGCACAATTTCCTCCTGTTGGGGATGATCAGCTTATCAACCTTGATATGAATTATCAAGTCTCGCAGAGCGCAACAGTTCCAAGCACAATTCCGGTTACTCTTGCGCAGGCTAAACTTGAAGAAGAAAATTCCGTGCAGAACATGCAATTTCTAAGATTCCAGAAGATTGTAAATACTGCTCAAGGAAGCAGAGGGGTTGATGTTTTGAAGAATTATTCCATCAATCTTAAAAAAGTTTTTACATCTTTCTTACGTTTAGGTGTTAATCAAAATTTTGATAATTATGTTTCTGTTGTAACAGCAAATCCAATGAATACCGGTTTTAAACCGGCAGTAGTTCAGTTATCTAAAGAAGATTGGAAAATTCTTTACGATTATTTGAAATCTTCAACCATGTAAGACAATAAATGAATTTCATAGAAAAAAAATATAATCATGGTCATTCTGAGCGAAGCGAAGAATCTTTAATTAAAAATAAAAAAGATTCTTCAGTCGCTACACTCCTTCAGAATGACATTACATTTCATATTCTAAGTTTATTTATTCTTTTGATGATGATTATGATTGTTCCTTCCCACTTATTTGCTCAAAAAAGTATTGAAGTCGGAATTGACGAAAAGCTCGGCAACGCATTGCCGTTGAATCTAAAATTTCAGGACTCAGATGGTAAGACAGTTGCGTTGGAAAATATTATTAACAAGCCAACATTAATTGCTTTAGTTTATTACGAATGTCCCGGGCTATGTAATCCTATGCAGAATGAATTAGCATGGACTATAGATAAACTACAGCTTGAACCCGGAAAAGATTTTCAGGTTGTAAGCATAAGTTTTGATCACAAGGAAACTCCTGCAGTTGCAGCTAAGTGGAAGAAAAATTATTTATTGACGCTTAAAAGAAAATTTGATCCAAACGATTGGCTTTTTCTAACCGGAGATAGTCTTAATATTAAAAAATTAACTGATGCTTGTGGATTCCACTTTAAACCGGCAGATAAACAATTTGTCCATGCAGCAACATTAATAACAATTTCACCTCAAGGGAAAATTACCCGGTACTTGTTCGGAACTAATTTTAATCCGTTTGATGTTAAGATGGCATTGTTGGAAGCAGAAAGCGGAAAGACTTCTCCTACCATTTCAAAAATGCTTGAATTTTGTTTTAGCTATGATCCAACGGGGAGGCAATATACCTTAAATGTTACAAGGATTGTTGGATCTATAATGCTTATCGGAATTGGAATATTTATGAGTGTTTTATTTATTAAGAAAAAAAGAAACAAGGAGTTAAAATAAATGGCTAATGAAATAGCCGTGAAAAATTTTTACAATCAGAGTACGAACAAACATACCGGTATTCTTTCATGGTTGTTAACAAAAGACCATAAGAGAATCGGTCTGATGTATATGGTTGCTATCCTAACATTCTTTGTTGTTGGAATGCTAATAGGAATTCTCATGCGGCTTGAACTGATTGCACCGGGCCGTACAATTATGAGTGCACAAACTTATAATTCATTATTTACTCTTCACGGAGTGATAATGATTTTCTTGTTTATCATTCCCGGACTCCCGGCTATTTTCGGAAACTTCTTTTTGCCAATACAAATAGGTGCTGAAGATGTTGCATTTCCAAGATTGAATTTACTTTCGTGGTATGTTTATATAGTTGGTGCAATATTAGTTATCGTTTCACTTTTTCTTCCGGGCGGACCGATTGATACGGGCTGGACATTTTACATCCCATATAGTGTAAGAAGCTCAACAAATATTTCGATAGCATTATTTGCTGCATTTGTACTTGGATTCTCTTCTATTCTTACCGGAATAAATTTTATAACAACGGTTCATAGATTACGCGCCCCGGGAATGGGATTTTTTAAGATGCCGTTATTTGTTTGGGCGACTTATGCTACTGCGTGGATCCAAGTTATTGCAACTCCTGTAATAGCAATTACAATTTTATTGGTAATAATAGAACGTGCTTTTGGTGTAGGAATATTTGATCCTGCTCTTGGCGGCGACCCTATATTATTCCAACATTTATTTTGGATTTATTCTCATCCTGCTGTATACATTATGATCTTACCTGCAATGGGAGTAGTCTCGGAAATTATTCCTACTTTTTCCAGAAGAACAATCTTTGGATATAAACAAATTGCATATTCATCTTTAGCTATTGCATTTATTGGCTACCTTGTTTGGGCACATCACATGTTCTCAAGTGGAATGAGTGATACAGCACGGTGGATTTTTTCTTTACTCACTTTTATTGTTGCGCTTCCCAGCGGAGTTAAAATATTTAACTGGGTTGCTACTATGTATAAAGGTTCAATAGATCCCCAACCGCCATTTCTATGGGTGATGAATTTTATTTTTCTTTTTTCGATCGGCGGATTGACCGGACTCGTTCTTGGTTCACTTGCAACCGATATTCATCTTACCGATACTTATTTTGTAGTAGCACATTTCCATTATGTTATGTTCGGCGGAACAGGTACTATATTTTTTGCCGCACTTCATTACTGGTTTCCAAAAATGTTCGGCAAAATGTATAATATGAAATTTGCACGCTTCGCTGTTGTACTCTACTTTATTGGATTTAATATGCTCTACTTCCCAAAATTTATTATGGGATATATGGGAATGCCGAGAAGATATTACGATTATCTGCCGCAGTTTACCACACTTCAGGAAATCTCTACAATTGGTTCTTGGATTTTAGTCGGCACAATATTTTTCATCTTTGGATATTTATACCATGCATTACGAAAAGGCAAGAAAGCTACATCCAATCCATGGGGCGGTGTTACACTAGAATGGCACATTCCATCACCACCGCCGTTAGAAAATTTTGAAAAAATTCCAACCATTACACATGAACCGTACGATTTCAGCCAGCTTAAGGAGATGAAGGATGAGTAACAATACCGATACGGCAGCTCATCATGTCCATCGTGATGATGTTGGTGCAAAAATGGGAATGTGGCTTTTCCTTTTTACCGAAGTTCTTTTATTCGGCGGAATGTTTTTAGTTTATGCCGTGTACCGTTATCAATATCCCGATCAATTCCATATTGCCGCTATGGAACTTAATACAACAATGGGTACACTCAATACGATTATTCTTCTAACAAGCAGTTTAACTGTTGCGCTTTCAATTGCGGCACTTCAGAAAGGAAATAAATTTCTTTCGCTCTGTTTTCTTTCTATAACTTTATTATTTGCATTGATGTTCATGGTAATAAAATATTTTGAATGGACTACAAAAATATCGCACGGAATTTATCCCGGTTCGCCGGAGCTATTAACAAAACCAAACGGACAGATTCTTTTCTTCGGTTTATATTACATTATGACCGGTTTACATGGTCTTCACGTTTTGGTAGGGATGGTTGTAATCTCTTTCATGATTGTATTCATAGCAAGAGATAAAGTTACTTCCGATAACTATGTGAAACTGGAGAACTCAGGTTTATACTGGCACCTTGTTGATCTAATTTGGATTTTCTTATTTCCACTCTTCTACTTAATTCAATAAAGGAAAATTCATGAGCGGTAACAATAAACATCATATCAGCTACGGAACATACATTTTAGTTTGGGCAGCGCTTATTGCATTCACATCAATTACAGTTACAATTGCCGGAGTGAGTCTTGGAAGATATACTCTCTTTATAGCATTATCTATTGCTGCAATTAAATCCGCTTTGGTTATAAATATTTTTATGCATATAAAATTTGATGAACCGATCTTTAAAGTTTTTCTTGGAATAAGCGGTGCTACATTATTTATAATTTTTCTCTTAACATTTTTTGATTATATCTATCGTTGAGGAATTAAATGGGTATTGCCCCCACTACACATACTGAGTCTGTTGATTTTGTAATGCTGTATATTGTTGCTATTTCCGTAGTACTTCTTTTGGGAATTACTGCAACGATGATCTATTTCGTTTTTAAGTTCAATAGAAAGAAAGGGCACGCCCCGGTTGATATTCACGGCAACATTCTTCTTGAAGTAGTATGGATTGTGATTCCAACTTTACTTGTTCTTTCGATGTTTTATTTCGGTTATACGAGTTTTAGAGAGATAAGAGATATTCCTTCAAATCCATATACGGTTAAAGTAACCGCACGCATGTGGCAGTTTTCTTTTGAATATAAGAATGGGAAAAAAGCAGACACACTCTACGTTCCGGTAAACACCGCGATAGATTTAGAAATGCAGTCAATGGATGTTAATCACGCTTTTTACATTCCCGCATTTAGAATTAAAGAAGATATCCTTTATGGTAAGACAACACATTTATATTTTTCACCTAAGCAAGCGGGAGATTACGACGTTGCTTGTGCAGAGTATTGCGGATTGAATCATTCGGCAATGTACACAAAAGTAAAAGTTTTAAATGAAAATGAGTTTAACAAATGGCTTGAACGGCCAAGTGTTCCTTTAACAAAAATTCAAACTAATAATTGAGCAACAATTGTTTCGGCAATTAAAAAAACATATTGGAATAATTTTAGAACTCGGCAAAGTTAAAATAACTTCCTTTGTTGCAGTTTCTACATCGGTAGGCTACATCTTAAATTCCGGAAAGTTTGAATGGACCTTGCTCTTTATTGTGATTGGTGTATTCTTATTAGCCTGCGGTTCATCTGCATTGAATCATTATCAAGAAAGAATACTTGATGCACAAATGGAAAGAACAAAGGGGAGACCGATACCTTCGGGAAGAGTAACCTCTTTTTATGCACTTGTCGTTTCGGCTTCACTATCAATTGTTGGTTTGGCCGCAATTTATTTTTCTTCAAACATTACGGCATTAATACTTGGTTTACTTGCGCTGATCTGGTACAATATAATTTATACTCCGTTGAAAAAAAGATTTGCTCTTGCAGTAGTCCCCGGCTCAGTGATTGGTGCGCTTCCGCCGATGATCGGCTGGACAGCTTCAGGCGGAGATGTGTTTGATATGAAAGTGTTGTCGCTTGCATTATTCTTTTTCATCTGGCAGATACCGCATTTTTGGCTGCTGCTTTTACTTCACAGTAAAGATTATGAAAAAGCAGGATTCCCGACACTCACAAGAATATTTAATCAACTTCAGCTTGGAAGAATAACTTTTATCTGGATTGCAGCACTCGTTACGAGTTGTTTATTAATTCCTTTCTTTAACGTGTCATCCAGTTTTCTTGTGCTGATAATACTTTTTTTGCTGGGTGTTTGGCTAATGTGGAAAACGAAAGGAATTTTATCGGATTACCTCGAAAGAATAATTTTTAGAAAAGCCTTCTTGAGTATAAACTTATATGTCTTGGCTGTAGTTTTAATTATCTCTATTGATAAATTATTTCTCAAAGAATTTTAACCCGTTAAAGGCGGACAAATTGGATTTATAATGGAATTTTTAGATAAAGCAATATTACCTCAATCAGCTCATCATATGGTCTTGATCAAATATTTGATCGTGGTTGCATTTGTTCTCCTGATACCTTATTTGAGTTTACTGCTTGGCAATCTTGCTTACTCGCTGTATTTCAGGAAGAGAGCTATCAGAGAGAATAATGAGAATTTCTACAAACTCTCCGAAGACATAATTGAAATGATCACATTTAATAAAAGTGTGGCTTTTGCTTTAGGAATTGTGCCGATGTTGAGTGCAATGTTCGGATTTGCCCAGCTTCTCAGTCAAACCGGTGCAAGTGTTGATGGTTATCTTTTCATTTCTCTTTTATTTTTGATCAATGCGTTACTTTTAATTTATTCCTATAAGAATGGATTCCTTTTCAAGATAAAGATAAATGATGATAATTCTAATCTATCAGACACTGAAAAAAACAGAATAACAAAACAAGAAAGAGCAGCAAAGATTTTTGGTAAGTCGGGCAAGTATGGAATTTCTTTACTTTTGATTTCGATTTATATTTTCTGCGGTGCTGTACAATTATCATTCGATACGGAGAGATGGCAGAGTGTAGGCAATATTGGTGAAATGGTGTTTTCTTTTAACGCTTTAATTAGTTTCACTCAATTTATTATTTCTGCTTTCTTAATTACCTCGGCAATGATATTATACCGTTACTTTAGGACTAATTCTGAAGAATCTCATTTCAATGATGAATTTAAGAATTACATTAGAAATTTTGTTTTAATAAGGGGATTACTCTCAACAATACTTCTTCTTTCTTTTGTTGTCTTATCGGTAATGTTGAGAACAAAATCTTCGCTCTCATTCGGCGTATTCGGTTACACAGTTGTTGCACTTTGCTTAATCTTAATTGTATCCGGTTTGTTTTACTTGATGCTGAAAGAATCTAACACAAAATATAATTCTGCTGTAATATTTTTAGTAATTCTAACAGTATTTGTCCTAATTATACGTGATCAATATTCGTTTGATGTTAGTACAAAAAAGCAATTTGCAATTTTAGCAGCTAATTACGACGCATACCAAGCTTAAATAAATGAACAGCTTGGCATTGGCGGTGCAGTAATAAGCGGTGCCGATATTTATAACGGCAGATGTATCGCCTGTCATAGTTTCGATAAAAAAATAGTCGGTCCTCCGTACAATTCCACAATGCCGAAATATGAAGGCAAGAAAGATCTGCTTGTAAAATTTATTATGAATCCCGTTAAAGTTAATCCCGATTATCCTGCCATGCCTAACCAAGGTTTAAAACCAAAAGAAGCAGAGGCAGTTGCCGAATATCTGCTTACTACATATAAAAAATAGTTTTTAGCAATTAGCTTTTTTTTATCATGTTATACGTGGCGAAACATCTCATACTGTCATTGCGAACTGAGGTGAAACCGAAGTGAAGCAATCCCGAGCATTTAGATTGCTTCATCACTACTTTGTAGCGATTTGCAACGACAAATGCTTTTTTTACGGGAAAATTTTTGTTTGAATAGTTACTATTTCCTTCTAACTTGCATTTATAACAATTGGAATAGTTCTGTGGGGAAAGAATCAGCAAATAACTCTTTAGTACAAACAGGGAACGTAAACTTCACCTGGCACTACATAAGTACACTACTTTATTTTTATATAAATTCAATCCGGATAACATTATTTAATGGATGGAATGTTTGTCCGTCACCCTTATGGCGGGTTAAGTAATAGTTATATGCTTAGGTAATTTAATATGATTACGAAAATAATAATTGATAAAACAGCTACATATAATGAACAAACTGAGATTGAGTCAACCGAGGTTAATTACATTTTTGGTAGTAATGGAAGTGGTAAAACAGTTATATCAAAAATTATTGGGAACATTCAATCTTATTCAAATTGTAGTCTTAATTGGGATACACCAGACTTACAAACATTAGTCTATAATAGGGATTTTGTAAAAGAAAACTTTTCACAAAGCAGTTCAATAAAAGGAATATTTACACTAGGTAAAGGATCTAAAGAGGCTTTAGATTTTATACAAAACACTAAGGTTCAAATCAATGAACTTGAAAACCAATTAGCTGGTCTCAATAGAACACTAGATACTAAAAGACAAGAAGAGACTGATGAAAATAATAATGCCGCTGAGAAAGCTTGGAGAATTAAATTAAAATACGAACCATATTTTCGACAAGCTTACACTGGTTTCATTAGAAGTTATTATGATTTTCTTCAAAAATGTATTAACGAAAAGTCAAATTCATCTAAACTATTATCATATGATGAGATAAAATCCCAGTGTGAGATGATTTTCAACAAAGAATTAAAAAAATACGAAATATTCGAAAGCATTCATTATTTAGAATTATTATCAAAAGAGAAATCACAAATCCTTAATACAAAGATCATAGGCAAAGAAGATGTAGAAATTGGAAAACTAATAAAGAAATTAAATAACAGTGATTGGATTAAAGAGGGCTTAGATTATTTATCTGAAACAAAAAATGTTTGTCCGTTTTGTCAGCAAAACTTAAATGATAAACTTAAGATCGAAATAGAAAATTACTTTGATGAAACCTATACAAACCAATGCCTAGAATTACAGAATTTCAAAATAAGCTATGAAGAATATATAACGAAGAAAATCGCCGATGTTGAAGAAATTACAAACAATAATATCGAAATTCTTGATTTTCAAGAATTGGTGACTCAAATACAACTTCTAAAAGAAATTTACAAGAATAATCTAGTTTTGATCGAAAATAAAATAAAAACTCCAAGTATTGTCATTAATTTGGAATCGGTTTCAAAAAACTTTGAAACAATATCTAAGCTGATTGAAAAATATCGTTCTTTAATAAAAACAAATAATGATACCCTTGATAATATATCAACCGAAAGAATTGTGCTTAAAAGTGAAGTATGGCGATTTCTTGTAAACGAATTAGAATACGAAATTACTTTGCATCAAAAGAATATTGATGGTATTCAAAAAGGTATTCAAAACTTAGAGCGAACAATTTTAATAAAAGAAGACGAAAAGAAACAACTTGAAGCCCTTGTAAAAATAAAAGAATCCGAAGTAACCAGTATAGAACATACAATAAATGAGATAAATAAATTATTGACCCTCTGGAGTTTCAATAACTTTAGGCTTGCTGAAGCACAAAAAGGATATTATAAAATAGTAAGGGAAGATGGAACTGATGTGAAGGAAACACTAAGTGAAGGCGAATATAATTTTATTACATTTCTCTACTTTTATAATCTTATTAAAGGTAGTATAGAAAATACCGGTATAACCCGAGATAAAGTTGTTGTCTTTGATGATCCAATATCTAGCCTTGATTGTAATATATTGTTTGTCGTCAGCAATCTAATCAAGGAGATTGTTTTAGATTGTTTAAAAGAGAGTTCAGCTGTAAAACAAATATTCATTCTTACGCATAATGTATATTTCTACAAAGAGGTTACGTTTAAAGGCGCAAGAGACAACCCATCAAAAAAAGAGTCGTTTTGGATTTTAAGAAAAATAAATGATTCTTCTAAAATATTTAAGACTGATAAAAGCCCGATTAATACAACTTATGAACTTTTATGGCGAGAAATCCAAGATATCGAAAATCTTAATCCAGCCACAATTCACAATACACTAAGAAGAATATTGGAATATTATTTTAATATTATCGGTGGTTTAAAATATGAGGAATGCATTAACAAATTCGAAGGCGAAGATAAAATTATTTGTAAAACACTTGTCTCTTGGATTAACGATGGCTCTCATTTTATAAATGAAGATTTATTTATCTCCGATGACATAAGTAATATTGCTAAATATCAAAAAGTGTTTAAGGAAATATTTCATAAGATGGGTCACGAAAGTCATTATAAGATGATGATGAAAGAATGTGAAAATGGATGATAATTGCAATTAACCACATATAACCCAACCCGTTCTTCTATCCGTTATGTGAAAAGTCAAGTCACGCAAGAAAAGAGAAATAGTTCTTTAAAGTATAGTTACTAAAAGAATCTCCAAAGGAGTTCTTTCGGGAAAAGTTGCATAGCTGTATTGGGACGCCTGCTTTGGTGCAGCCAAAGGCGAGGCGGATGGATGAAAAGCTACTCCGATATGCAATTAGAAAAAAAATATGTGGTGAATAAAAAAAGTTATGGTTATGAAGCATGAGATAAACAATAGAAAAAGAATTAGTAGAAAATATTATTATAACGAGAAATATCATGAGCGCCTAAAAAAAGAATCAAGGGAGAGGTATCACAAAGATCCAAAATATAAAAAGGCAACGCTTGAGAGAGCTAAGAAACGGTATTATGAAGATGCTGAATATCATGAAGCTACAATCCGGAGAGCAAAAGAACGTTACCGCCGGTTAAAGAAGTTACAGAAATAGTATTTGTTTAAGAAAAATTTGAAATATCAATAGTATAGAATAAGAAATAACCAACTTACGTTTATAAATCCAACTGTTTTTTATATTTTTCAGAAACAGCTTTCCGTCTCTGCGGCCAGCTATCAGATAAACTCAATTATGGAAATTAATATTGACTGTTTTAGAATCATTACAACTTTCAACCGGTTTTCTTGAAAAGAAGGGGATTGAATCATCCCGCTTAAATGCGGAATTACTTCTCTCCGAAATCCTAAAATGTAAACGTTTAGACCTTTATCTCAAATTCGATCAACCGTTAAAGGAAAATGAAGTTAGTATTTACCGGGAATGGATTGCTCGCCGCGGAAAGTTTGAACCGCTTCAATATATTATCGGTAATGTTGAGTTTTATGGTTTACAATTTAAAGTTACACCGGATGTTTTAATTCCCCGGCCGGAAACAGAAATATTAGTTGAAACTGTTCTTAACAAACTTAAAAACAATACATCTGTCATTCCGATCCCGATTCATCGGGAGAGGAATCTACAAGATTTTACTCCGGTTTTGCCGGATCGAAATGACAGAATAAATATTCTGGATATTGGAACTGGTAGCGGAAACATTTCCATTTCTTTAGCGAAAAATTTAGATAATGCCGAATTAACCGCTTTTGATATTTCCGAAAAAGCATTGTTTATCGCTCATGAGAATGCTGTTGCAAACGGAGTCGAAGAAAAAATTCAATTCATTACTGCAGATGTAAAAACATATATGTGCAATGATCAATTCGATATAATAGTTTCTAATCCGCCGTATGTTAGCAGCGAGGAATATCCGGTTCTTCAAAAAGAAATTTTTAATTTTGAGCCGATAATTGCTGTTACAGATTCAAACGATGGATTAGATTTCTATCGTACGATTGCCGAAAGATCAAAAGTATTATTGAAGAAAAACGGGAAAATATTTTTAGAGGTTGGTAAAGACCAGTCCAAGTATGTAGCAGATATTTTAGAGAAGAATGATTTCATAAATATTTATTTTGTAAAAGATTATCAGCAAATTGATAGAGTAGTTGTAGGAGAATTAAAATGAGAGCGTTGGTTCAAAGAGTAACTGAAGGATCAGTTCTTATTGTTGAACAAAAATATTATTCGGAAATTAAAAAGGGAATGGTAATACTTCTCGGTGTAAAAGAAGGGGATACAGAAGATGATTTGAATTTTGTTGCCGATAAATGTTCCAACTTGAGGATTTTCGAAGACGAAAATGAAAAAATGAATCTTTCACTTAAAGATATTAATGGGGAAGTCTTAGTCATTTCGCAATTCACATTATATGGAGATGCAAGAAAGGGAAATCGTCCAAGTTTTACCGATGCTGCACGTCCTGAAGTTGCAGAAACAATGTATGAAAAATTTATAGCACGAATGAAAAATAATTTGGGTGATGACAAAGTTAAATACGGCGTGTTTGGAGCGATGATGATGGTAAAAATATTTAATGATGGGCCGGTAACAATATTAGTAGAATCGAAGGATGACATCCAAAAATGAGTTGTCTCAGACATATCATTGTCATCACGGGCGGAGCGAAGTGATCTCATTTAAGTTCTATGAATTTAAGATTGCTTTGCCCCGGCTGTCGCCGGATACTCGCAATGACAATACCTATTATTTTAGAGATGACTTTTTCTTTATGGTGGTTGAAAAAGAAAGGAATAAGCATTGCACTCAACTATAATGATATTTATGGATGGTGTTGGTATCGGGAAGAAAGATTACGAATACAATCCTTTCTTTAAGTACGGTTTCAAAACATTTTCAGAAATCTTCGGCGGGATTCCTCATCTCGATAAACAAAAACTAAAAGGGAATAATGCTTTTCTTTTCCCTGTTGATGCTTCGATGGGTATCCCGGACATTCCGCTTAGCGGAACAGGGCAGACATCAATCTTCTGCGGAATAAATGCACCAAAACTTATCGGACAACATTTCGGACCGTACCCTTACTCAACTCTGGTTCCAATCATTAAAGAAAAAAATATTTTCCGATCATTTATGCAAAGAAAAAAGAAAGTTAGTTTTGTTAATGCATACCCGAAACAATTTTTTGATTATGTGAATTCCGGTAGAAGAAGATTGAGCGTTACCACTTTAAGCTGTATCATGAACGGAATGAGATTGAATAAGATCGGCGACATTCATAAAGGGCAGGCTTTGGCGGCGGATATTAATAACCGCCACTTTGTTGAAAAGATGAATTATAAATTAAAGGTTATAAAAGCTGAAACTGCGGCCGACAGATTAATACGGATCGGATTAAAAAATCATTTTACGCTGTTCGAAATATTCCACACGGATCATCTAGGACACGGCAGAAACAGTGAATGGCTTGAATATACAACCGGGATTTTGGATCGTTTTCTTTTTTATATTATAACAAATCTAAAAAAAGATATGACCCTTGTAGTTTGTTCCGACCATGGCAATTTTGAAGATCTTTCTATAAAGATGCACACATTGAATCCCGCAATTGGAATTACAGCTGGAAAGAATGCAGAATTATTATCCAGGAAGATCAAAAAACTTTATGATATTAAACCTGCAATAATGAGGATGTATGATTGAATAATTATCCGCTAATAAGATTTGTAATTTTTTTTATGATTGGAATAATCCTCCAGTCAATATTATCGGTTTCTTTAACCGTACTTTTAATTTCTTTCTCGTCAGCTTTTTTCATTTTAGTATTATTTCATTTCCTAAAATATCCGCTCACCGAACAGGTTAAAGTCTTACCGGTTATAATTTCGGTAATCCTATGCGGATCGCTTTATTATTCTGTAACATCACCGCCAAA
>Ga0172367_10004324_pt1 | contig 17764 bp, 15 predicted proteins | sample Lak10m_FD_114542 | JGI IMG/M metagenome (GOLD analysis project Ga0172367, IMG submission 114542) | Freshwater microbial communities from Kabuno Bay, South-Kivu, Congo - kab_022012_10m | ecosystem: Environmental > Aquatic > Freshwater > Lake | place: Democratic Republic of the Congo: South-Kivu...
CTGCAATGGAAAGATCTAGAATGGAATTTGAAAAAGCAATCAAACAAAGAGAGCTTGCTCAAAATGACAGAAAGCTAGACATTGAAGAAAGAAAAGCCAAAGACGCTTTAGATATAGCCAAATTACGTGACAAAGGTACTTTAAATCCAAAACCCAAAAATAAGAAGTAATTTTTTAGCCACATAAGAGGGTTGCCCTTATAACTTCTTGTGTTATTTTTTAAAAATTATATCTTTGACGTAATCTCAAGTTAGATTAAAAACCAAAAAAACCAATATGCCAGACAATAACTTAGATTTTCTCGATTATTTGAATGATGATGGAGAAGTAAATTTAGACCAAATTAACAGTTTTCTTGATCAAGTAGAACAAGTAAACAAAGAAGCGGATCCCAATGAAAACCAAGGATCAGACTATGATCCTGAAGGTTATGAAGAGTACGAATCTGATGAAGAATCCGAAGAGGATTACGAATCAAAAGAACAACTTCAAATTGACGGATTAGAATTCTTAAACCAGAGAACAAGAAAAACCGAACCAACTGAAGAGTACGACGAAGACGAAGAAGACGACGATGAAGAATCAGAGGAGTCAGAGGAAGGAGACGAAGCTCAAGAAGAAAATCCATTTGCAATATTCGCAAAAGGGTTGGCTGAAGTTGGAAGGCTTGTACTGGATGAGGACGAAGATCCTAATGAAATTAATTGGGATGAAGAAACGTTCATTGAAAAGTTTGACGAAACAGTAGATAACTCTGCTTGGAGTCGCTTAGAAGAACTAGCTACCGATGCTATGGGGCAAGAAGGCCTTCGTGTAATCGAAGACCTTTTTATTAACAAAGTTCCCGTACATCAGTACTTAGCTAGCTTCCAGCAACAACAAAGTTTTGAGAATATTGACCTTTCTAATGAAAGAGCTCAGGTAGCCGTAGTAGATTACTATTTGCGGTCTGTAGTAGGAGAGACTGACGAAGAAGAAATTGCAGATCAAATCAACTACATGAAGAACAATGACACTCTTGAAAAGAAAGCATCTAATTTTCAACAAAAACTAGTAGCTAATGAATCTCGTGTACGAGATGTAATGGCAGCAGAAGCTCAAGCTCGTCAACAACAAATGGAAGCATTTGAACAGGAAAGAATCCAAATGTATGCCGAAATTGCTGAGGAAGCAGTACAAAACGGTGAACTTAATGGTCTTCCTTTCAGCAGTCAAGACTATGACCGAGTTTTAAACTCAGCTCTTAGTAAAGAATATATGCTTCCAAGTGGTCAAAAAATCACACCATTTGAATATAAGTTAGCAACTCTTCGCAAAGATGATCCTGCTAAATATCTTCAGATTGTGAAACTTGTAGAAGACGGAGTTGATCTTACCCCGGTAATGAACAGAGGAGTGACTAAGAAGACTAATGAAATTTTCAAAGGCCTTCAGAATAAAACTAAAACTCCTACAAAACCTCGTAAGAGCAATAACGTCTTCTCTAAATACATGAAACAAGGCTAATACCTTACTTATAAATTAACTAACAATAACTAACAATAACTCTAACTCAATAATTTTTAAAAATTATGCCAAACATGAACATCCCACGCGTCAATGGCCGGATAGTCGCTAACGCTGGAACTGCTAGTTCTTACTATCAGAAGAATAAACTCGGTAAGTTTACTGATAAGAACTTCATCGAAACAATGCTCCGTACTTCCCCTGATCAGTACGACAAAGCTATGATCCGTCTTTTCACAGACACTCGTCTTTACTCAAATGACTTTGTTGATTTGGTAATGAATTCTGGTGCTCCTTTTGTTTCTAACGATCCTAACGGTGTTTTCACCTACAAGATTAAGAAACGTGCTGAGCTTCCTAAAATCATGATCAACTTGGCTGACACCACTCCTAAGCCTGGTATTGATGGTCAAACCTTTGAATTGGTATTTGACAAAGAAATGTTTGCTGTTAATGACGTGATCTCTGCTCATCGTCGTGAACAGGAAGTTTTGATTCAGATTGTTTCTGATTTCGAACCTTATCAAAACTTCTTTAAATATACTTGTAAAGCTGTAGGCGAATCTACCGATTACGTTCACCAGCGTTTCTTGTCTGTAGGTACTGAATACTTTAAAATCGGTATGTTGTCTGGCGAATACACTACCAGCTGGTCTAGCCTTGGTGCTATTGACGGTAGCTTGGAAGTTTTAAACGACGTTCTTCAACAGTACGGTATTGAACACACTATTACCGATTGGGCTGATGCTACCAAAATTGGTGTTAAGTATGATGCTGCTGGTAAGCCTATCAATGACATTACTTATTACTCTATTGCTGAAATCGATATTAATGGTCAGCCTATCAACGTAACAGTTGGTTGGGAACCTACCGTATCTAAATTGATGCGTATGGAAATGATCCGCATGAAAGCTAACACTTTGATGTGGGGTCGTAAAGGTAACGGTGTAGATGAAAAAGGTCGTCCTGTACGTGCTAAAGCTGGTTTGTGGCAGCAAATGCACCTTGGTAACGTAATTTATTACGACAGAGGTCAGTTCTCTATCAACTTGCTTCGTTCTGCAGTAGGTGACTTGTTCTACAACCGTGTACGTATTGAAGATCGTCACGTTAAGATCTACACCAACCGTTCTGGTATGGAATTGGCTGCTACCGCTATGAAGAAAGACTTCAATGCTTCTGGCTTCACAGTGTTGGCTTCTGATTTCTTGGATAGCAAAGCTAATGGTGCTAACGGTAAAGACCGTCGTTTGAACCAGGGTTATGCTTTCCAGTTCGACCACTTTATGACAGTTGAAACTGGCTTGGTTGAATTCAAAGAACTCGAACAGTTGAACGAACATGCTACTTTCTTGGAACTTGGTCCTAACAAGAAAACTCCTCCCATCTATATCATCCTTGATATCTCTGGCGAAGGTGGATCAAACATCCGCGAATGTAAGCTTGGAACTCGTCCTAACATGATGTACAAATACATCCCTGGTGCTACTGATTCTAGCATTGCTAAAATGTTTGGAAACTTGGCTACCTCTAAAGATCCGTATGATACTATCTTGATGAAAGACTGGGCTGGTATCTTCTTGGAAGATCCTACCAGGACTATCCTTATCAAAGAATATCCTCAAATCTAATCTGAAATATTAATGGGGGAGCTTAATTGACTCCCCCATTAACTAATTTAATTAAACCAAAAAAACTAAAAAATAACCAAAAACCAAATGGCACGTTCTAAAAAACAAGAAAAAAGTCCTGTAGAAGGTTTGAAGATTGTAAGACCTTACATGAAGAAACCTACAAACGACAGGACAATTGAATCAAGTCTGTATAAAAACGGACACGCTTTTATCCCTAATACTTTGAGAACTTTTCTTCCCAAAGTAGATGCAAGAGGAGCTGTACGTACTGGCTTAGATCCCGAAGCAATTAAGATTAAAGCAATCTTTGATCCTGAGTTGCGTCAACAGGAAAAGGAAAGGATTGAATCCCTAAAGGCTTATTACGAGTCTATTGTGGGTGAAAGTCTAGACCCAACCGGAGAGTTCTTTAAAGAAGTAAAAGACCAAGGCTACGCTCTAGAAGACGGTGAAAATGTTTTTGACTTAGCTAATGCTCGTCAAGCAATCACTTACTACTGGTTGATGGAAACCGGAATGATTGCTAATAGTATTGACGAAATTGAATCAGGTAAACTTGATTCAAGTATCGTTAAATTCTATGTACATGACGAAGACATGGATGCTAAATTAAAGTTCGAGAAGAAACGTAAAACCAACGAAGCTAGAGTACGTCTTGACCAGATGAGCTCTGTAGAGAGATCACGAGTTGCTAAACTCCTTGGATTAGGTGTAAGTTTCACCACAAAGTCCGAAGATGTTTACAACATTCTTGATGACTATTTGAGCAAACCTGCAAGTCAATTAGGATTAGACCCTATTGAAACGTTCAACAAGACCGCTTCAATGTCTACCGAATTGATTGAAGTTAAGTCCTTTGTGATTGACTTAACCAGAGCAAACATTATCCGTCTGAAGGGTAGTATTGTAATGGAAGGTAATCAAGTTTGGGCTAAAACAATTGAGGAGTTTGAATTATTCCTCTTAGACAAAGCAAACAAGGATGTCTACGATGCATTCAAAGACAAACTTAAAAATAAAATAGCGATAGATAATATCTGATGATTTCGGTAAATGAGCTTATTAATGAGTTTAAATTATCTCTGAATAAGGTAGCTAGGGAGGACAACTTCTCCCTACCTACCCCAGATATAATTACATTTCTTAATAAAGCTCAGATGAGTTGGGTTAAAGTACGAATGAACCCCAACAATACACTGAAAGCCGGATACGAGTCTATCAGAAAAAGAATAGACGACCTACAATTACTTAAAGTCAACGACTATAAGTTAGGCGTAGTTAAGTCTGTAGAACCTGTATACCAATCGTATGTATGTTCTTTGAAAGACGCACCTGACTATATGTTTTATATAGCTTCACACTCAATGGCCAAGAAAGGCAACTGTGAAGATGCTTTATTTAACAACCTAGTTAGAGAAGGTGATTTACGAGCTCATTATTTTGACGTGAATTACAACCCAAACTTCGAATGGAGAGAAACACTAGCAACTTTGGGTTCTGATAATTTATACGTCTATGTAACGGACTTTGAAGTTACTGGCGTTCATTTAACCTACTTGAGATATCCACAATACATTGATGTTGAAGGATATGTTAGGTTAGACGGCACACCATCAGTAGACCAAGATTGCGAACTCCCTGAGTATGCAAAACAGGATATTGTTGATTTGGCTGTAAAATTTGCTGCACAAGCAACTGATAACGCATTCCAGTCTCAAGCTGCGGATAACCGTATCACCCTAAATGACGAATAAAATAAATTAACCCAAAATTAACCCTAATTAATCTAAATCATGGATTACACTATTAATCGAATATTTGTCCCACTTGGTAACTTGATTACCACTGGCGACACTTCTGCCTTGACTCTTCAACAGATCGGCTTCTACAACCCTAACACTTTCCAAGCTCTTGCTCTCTACAACGTAGATCAGCTTTTGGTTGCTTTTGGTAGCGGTGTTTCTGAATGGGGTAGCTTCAAAAGCTCAACCGTTAAGAAAACTAAAGTTATTGACTTTACCAAGAGTGTAGCTAACACTACTTCTCAGCAACAAATCACTTGGATTGGTTGGGATGGTGTTAACGACTCTACTGCTCCCACTTTCAAGTGTGACGAAGAGTACATCATCACTTTCTTGATTCGTGAATACTACTCTCGTGGTATTTTCCAACCTTTGATTCGTGAATCTGTACGTATCAAGACTTCTTGCTGCAGCGAGTGCTCTAGCAATTGTGATGCTCTTGATTGTAAAGACTTCATGCAGTCTGCTGTTGACCAAATCAACAACAACCCTTTGTTGAGCAAATATCTTGTAGCTGAATCAGTAACTGATTGCACCCCTGGTTCTGAAGGTTACTACACCTACACTTTGACCGTTCCTACTCCTGATAGTATTTTAGATTATGAAGTTGCTCTTCTTGACTTCTATGGTGATTGCATCTCTGAAGGTGGTCTTACCTCCGAAGAAGGCGAAGAAAACACTACTTTTACTATAATTCCTCTTCCTGGTTGTGGTCCTGAGACTTTTGACGTATACGACGGTGTTGAGTGGGTAGAGGTTTACGTACCTGGTAGCGAAACTTGTAAGTGTGGTATCAAAGTAACTGGAGCTGCTCTTGATGAGTTTGGTACTCCTTGTATCCCTGATGCAGTTCCTTACGTTGCTAACTTGGTTCGTTTCCATGCTGTAGTGCACGAAGGTCCCTACAACACTCAGGATTTTGACATCGAAAATGAGTGCGACTTTTGGAGTGTAGTTACTACCCAAAACGTACAATACTCTATCGGTGATAGCTCTGCTATGGCTGAACGTGAGCGTCACTACTTCCGTTACAACCTTCCTGGAAACGTTTATCAGGCTGGTTACTACTGGAATCCTGTGTATAATAACGACACCAAGTTGTATGCTGATCCTACTGCTACGTACACTGTGTATCGTGTCAACTACTATATCGATGAGCCTAGAGGTTTTGAGAAGAAGTGGGAATACACTGAAGCTGTGGAAATTTGGGTAGATTCAACTAATGTAGCTCTTGCAGCTGCAATTGAAACTGCTCTTGAAACTTTCACTGGTATCCTTGTATAACGAATAAAGGGAGGAGGAGTAAAATCTTCCTCCCCTTTTTCTTTTTTTAAAACAACTTTAAACTTAAAAATAAAATGAGTGAAATAATTTTAACCAGTGGCTCTTTCCACAAATATGTAAGTGGTAGTTCTATCGCAAAGACTGTCTTGAAACATGGTGGTTATTCTTTAACTACTGCTGTTTTGGATATTCTTGCTGCTAATACTTGCTGTACCAAAAATATCGTAGCTGATAGCTTGACTATAGACAAAAAAGCAGTCACCGCTACAAGTGATACTGTTACTATAAATGCTGCTGCAGGTGTAGTTACTACTGTACCTCTAACAACCCCAGCAGGCGGTGATTATGGTATTCAAATATTAAATAGTTATATAAAAACAGATTCAGTAGTTCAAGTAACTATTTATAATCCTAATCAAGGTATTGCTGTAGTTGCAATAAATGCTTTAAGTGATGGAAATTTAGAACTTATTGTTTATAATGTAGGCACTAATCCTTTTAATAGTAGTATAAAGATACACTTTCTTGTATTATAATGAATCTTCAACTTAACGTAGAACCTTTAGAGACCTGTGATTGTAAAACTCTTGCAATCCTAGATACTAGTTATTATCCAGTAACTCCTACAAATCCTACGTTAGTGATTGAGATGCCTGGATTTGTTCCGGTGCAATTTAACTTTGTAGTAGGCCAAGTGAATACGTATAACTCGTATTCACTTGGTTTATCTACGATTAATACTGTTGACAGTTTAATTGACTTACCTGATGGGTTGTACATGCTTACCTACTCAGTTAGTCCTAACGACCAATTGTTTGAAACCAAACATTATTTGAGAACTTGTCAAATTGAATACAAATTTGCTCAGAAGTTTGCCAAAACAGTAAATTACTGCGAAACAGATTCTAAGTATATGAGAAAGCTTCAACAAATTGAAGTCCTCATAGAAGGAGCAAAAGCCAACGCAAAAGTATGTAACCCTTTAAAAGCTGTAGAACTTTATAAGAAAGCAAATGAATTACTCGACAGACTCGATACTAAATGCTGCAATTGCTAAGGCGGGAATTCAACAGCTAAATGCCATAAGGTATTTATTTGAAGCTCCTAGCCATCAAAAATTTATTTTCTTAAACAGACTACGCAAATACAAAAATTTCATTGATCCTACCACTTATAACGCATTAATACATGATCTGTAACCCTTTAGATAAATGCTGTGAGATTGTCTCAAGTAATTGTGTTGCCTTTATTGGTCACTTACCCGAGGGATCTACCTTGTGTTTAGCGGATAACTCCCTTACAACTTTTCTTTTAGGAACTGATAGCTCTTTAACCGATTTGGCTAAAGGAAGCTACATTCTTAAAAGTGCACTAGATAATGTAAATATCTGTACTCCTAAGAAAATTATTGATACAGCTGATATTGCACTTAAACAGAAAATTTGTGACAACAAACTTGTTTACGAATATTACTATACTAGTGACGTAGTTACTCAGTTGGTAGGAAACAATTGTACTCTTCAGACTCGTTTAAACTTAATCTATACCGAAGTTAATAATCCTCTTAAGCCTCAAACTAAAGGTAAACTTACTGAGGATTTTATGAACTTTGAACTTCCTGATTCTTACATAGATAAGTTTAGATGTTTGTTTTGCGGAGAAGTATGTGTCGAACAAGATGTGAAGACCCTTGGTGATTTGCTTGAAGTTTTGGCTAGAAAAATTCTCGGTCTTCAACAGTTTGCTAATATGCCTACTAGTTTCTGTAAAGATTGCTAAGAACTATAAAAAATTTAAAATAATAAAATAATGTGTAACTCATATTGTAACTCTTGCAACTACTGCGTAAGTCAGTGCACTTGTTCTAATCCCACCTTAGTAACTCCGGCTACTCCTGCTACCGGATGTATATCTACTAACTATGCAAGGTGCGTATATTACTCGGGAAATAATATTTCTTGCGGAAGTGTAAGTATAACTAGCGGACAAAACCTTGATACTGTTATAAATACTCTCTCTACTGCAATTTGTAACGTAACTCCTGCAGATTTAGCTTGGAATACTTTTAACTATCAGTGTCTTCGTGAAGATGGAAGTTTGACTTCTAGTGGTCCTTCTAACATTACTACAGGTAAAGAATTTGCTGAAGCAGTAAGTATTGCTCTTTGTAGCTTAGCTACTGCTATTGATATAACTCCTAACATTACTATCTCTGGACCTTGTACTGCTTACTTTTCAGGCTTAACTCCAGGAACCTCTACCCTAGTTAACATCCTTGATGATTTTATAGTTAAACTTTGTGCTCTTAATGCTCAAAATGACACTTCTACTGTAACTACTGCTTGTTCTGCTGGATTGTGGACTTCAGTTCCTGCAGGCGGAAGTACTCTTGGAACTTGGGTTAACTGGATTAAAACTAACGTATGTTCGTTAGTAACCACTCTTCAAGGACGTGTAACTAATCTTGAGACTTTTGAAACTAACCTTTACACTTTTGTAGGGGATCCCACTTTGTCTCTTATAGACAACTCAACTTCTTGTATCTCAGGTTCTGGCTCAGATGATCTTTTGACTACTATCGGATTGATTAAAACTAAACTTTGCTCAATTAATTCTTTAGTATCTGCTATTCCTGATCTTGCTAATATTACTCTTCCTTGGACAAGTTGTCCTGGTTTATTCCCTTCATATAGCTCAACAGCAAGTTTAGTTACTCAGCTTACTCGTTTGGTTAATGAAGTAGCAGCTAGAACTTATTACTTTAATATTTCAGAGTTTACAGTAAGCTCTACTTCTTGTGGAACTACTGTAAGTCTTGCTTCTCCTGGAGGTGCGTTTACTTGTTCAGATTTGAATGCTTGTTCAATTCAAAATCTTGGCGATGTAGATAATAGCTTTGTTCCTGCTTCTCAGTATGCAGTTCTTTCTTGGAGTGGTACTCAATGGACTTCTAAGACTATCACCCTTACTTCAACCGGTGGAAGCTGTCTTATTACTTCAGTAGCTAGTCCTAACTTGACTTTTAATGTAGAGTCTAATATTACAACTACAGTATCTTCTAATCCTGGTCTTGCTACTCCTGTAAGTCTTAGTGTAACCTCGGTTTTAGGGGGAACTACTACTTTGGCACTTGAATACAAACCTTCAAGCTTTAGTGGTGGAGCTATCTATGCGTTTATTCCTAACATTTCAGTACTTGTTGCAACAACTCCAAGTCTTGTATACACAGATTCTGGTTCTTTTGTTGAGATAGGAGGAATTGTTACTATGGTAGGAGCCTATACTCACGTAGCAGCTCTTCCTGCTGGTATTCCTGTAACTTTAGGTACAATTGGGGCTATTCCTGTGACTAATAGGGTTATAGCTAGTTGGATGCTTAATGATACTACAAGTGTTTCTTCTCCTGTACTTATCACAATTAATACTGTAGGACAAGTTACAGTAACTTCTGTTACAGGTCTTCCAGCTCCTGCAACTACTTACACTGTGTTCTTCTCAGGAAACTCTTACGCACTGTAATTAAGAAATAGTTCGTGGGTTTATTGGTTTTCCCTTGAACGCTGAATAGGCCCCTTATAGGGGCTTCTCAGTTAAAATAAACCAATAGGTACTTGCATTTAGGTTTAAATTTAATTATATTTGTAAAAATGACTAATGCGGAAATTATAAGCCAAATTCGGACAAGTAACAAGTCTATTCAAGATGATGACTTAATTACTGACCGATTTGTTTATCGCATAGCAAAAACGCAAGCTGGTTTTCTTCTTCGCCAAGAACTAAATAAGAGAAGACTACTTACTTCTGATAACGTATATCAGACTTACGAATGTCTTGATTTAATCTTGGTAGATGGAACAGAATGTGACTGCACCACCCCTGTAAGACGCAGTAAAGAGCCTCTTCCTCAAATAGAAGAAGGACTTTACTCTTATTTTATTCAAGGTATCTTTAATATTAATAACTCAGCTGAAATCTTTCCTACTACTTTTAGGGAAAGTATCAACTATAATAAGCTGAGAGTAAAAGAAAAGAAAAACTTTTATTTAATAAAAAACCGCTATCTCTATGTTCTTAATGAAGATATTGAGGCAGTAAACATTTACGCATACTTTACGGAGGCAATTAATTACTCTCCTTGTACGTCAATGTATGAAAGGGAGTTTAAATTTCCTCCCTATCTTCTTTCTTCCTTATTTGCTATGTGCAACAACGAACTCCTTAATTACCATAAGATACCGAAAGATGTTGAAGACAACAATAGGGAAGAGCCATGAGGAAGTAATCAAACTTCCTCGTAATCGTACCAGAGCTGAAGTAAGATTGCTTGATAAAGTAGCTTACTATAAGTTCAAAAAGAAAACCGGTTGCAAGCATATTTCTATTCAAACTAGAAATGCTGTAATCAAAAAAATAAACGAGCGTATAATTGACACTGTTTTACAAGGTCATTATAATGTTCGTATTCCTAACCTAGGAATTATTGCTTTAATTAAAATAAAAGCAAACAGAGTAGGTTATGGAGCCAAAATGAAAAGAGGAGACTTGTTTGCTAAAGTGCATATTTACTTTCAAGTAACCGGAGACGAAAGAAGAGTTTATGTTTATGACTTTGATTTTGTTTCCACAAGAAAGCACAAGAGACTTCTTAGAAAATTATTTCCGTCTATGGCTGAGTCCATAAAAGAAGTTTAAAAATGAACTACCACGAATACCCTTATACTTCCATAGATACTCTTGTTGCTGAGATCAAAGAAGAGATGAAATCTTATTTTGAGTCTGGAGCAGTAACAGAGATCATGCTTCCTACCTACGTAGAACAGTGTCTTCGCAAGCTTAAAACTACGGCATTAAAACCAGAACAAGCTATGCTTTTTATCGAAGATTATAAAGGTACTCTCCCTCCTGATTTTCATCTTTTAAACTACGCAATTAGCTATGAGATGAGAGCAGACCGTCATCACAATATAGGAGCCACTCTTCCTTCAACTATAGGATATTATTCAAAAGACATTTCTTGTGAAGGAGACTGTGATTTAGACGGAGGCTGTAACCCTGGTTATCAAGTATTTGAAAAGATTACTTGTCAGAGATATCAAGACATTAAATACACAATGACTCGTCCTGTTTGGATACGAGTTTATTACGGTTCTAGAGATCTTTGTATTTCTAACTGTCGTAATTTAAGTGTAAGGTCTGACGATATTATTACTATACACGAACACAAAGGAGTAACCGCAACTTTTGAAAAAGCTTGTGTTTATCTTTCCTATTTTTCTAAGCCGGTAGATGAAACTACTGGTCTTCCTTTGATTCCTGAAGTTCTAGAAGTTGAAGAATACGTAAAAAGTCATCTTAAGTTTAAACTATTTGAACAGTTGTGGAACTCTATAGTTGATGAGACTTTTAACCAAGTTCAAAGCAAACTTCAGTATTATAGGCAAGACAGTTTAAATAAACTTCAAGCTGCTATTGGGGTTTTGCGTCAGAGAACCCGTCAACAAGTAAATGACGACATAGTAAAACAAAGATCTCGTTTTATTAAGTACAATATTAGTTAATGGAAAATAAACTAAACCAGAACGTCAAAGGAATGAATCTTGATTCCTTGACCAGTCAAGTTGGTCAAGGAGAAGTTACATGGGCTTTAAATGCCAATATTCAATCTATTGATGGTTCTCGTTTTGCCTACACTAATGAGTTAGGAAACCAAATCTGTACTACATTTAAACCTGGTTTTGTTGTAGTAGGACAACCTTATTACATAATCGAGCAAGATATAATCATTTTTGCTCTTCATAATCCCACAACAGGAGAATCTGAAATAGGCAAAGTAACAGCTTTTAACAAAGACTGCCTTCACCTAGTTTCAAAAGAAAAAGACTGTGGTTGCGAAAAAGGATCTGTTTTAGAAGATGAGGTTGTTGAGGTTCTTGAAGAAGAAATAATCCAAAGATTAGACTGCCCAATTTGCAGATGTTACCAGATTATTACTCCTCCTGGAGACACATCGGCTGTTAGTATTAGTTATACAGATTGTGATGGGGTTTTTCGTGAGCCTCCAGACGATTTAACTACTTTTTTTTCTGGTTCAGTTTTTTGTGCAAAACTAGAACTTATTGATGGAGAATACGTAGATCCTATACCTCCTAGACCAGGAGTGACTTTTAATCTTATTAGGGAGACACAACTTCCTTGTCCTCCTCCTATAGTAATTAAGGATACTTGTTGTAAATATGAAACAATTTTAAGTGAACCTTGTTTAAACTTTTCTGAAGACCACCCTGTTTGGTTTAGGCACAAAGCTCTTCCTTGCGACACTTATCTTTATTTTGTTTCTAAAAATAATCCCCCTCGTAGAATATCTCTTTCTTTACCTAGAGGTGTAGATGCTTGTGGTAAACCTGTTAAAATTTTTGACTGTAACGACATTGAGATATTTCCTAAAACTTGTCATCCTGATATTCTTCCAACAATTATTGATGGAAACGGACAACTAAAAGCAGGAAGCTATCGTTTTAGTCTAGCTTACACCGACAACAGAGGTAATGAGTTAACTGATTATTTTGACCTTACCTCCGAAGTTCCCATTTTTGAAAGAGAGATAACTTTTGATACTGACTATATAACCAGCAAGTCAATAACTCTTTCAGTTACACATCATACAGATGTATTTGAGTACTTTAATTTAGTAGTTCAACAGACTGTTAATACAGTATCTACTTACTATCTTATTGGGACTTACAGAGTAGGAGCACCTCAAAATTACACTTTTACAGGTAATAACGTTGAAGAGTATAGTTCTGGACTTGGCAGAGTTAGAATTCTAAACAGAAGTCCTCGTTATGAGACTGCTGGGATTATAGAAGATTCAGACGATATTCTTTTTTTAGCGGATCTTGAAGGAGATATTGATTATAACATTCAACCTTTAGCTAACCAAATTAAACTTTACTGGGAAACTGTAGAAATGCCTGCAGATATAGATAAGTTTAATTACCATAACGGGATTATAGTTTCAAATTTCCGTGGGTACATGCGAGATGAGGTTTATGGCTTTGGTATTAAGTTTAAACTTAAAACTGGTAAGTATACTAAAGTTTATCATATTCCTGGAAGACAAGCTACTGGAGCAGATCTTGCTCTTTTAGATCCTAACAACGAAGACGTATTTTCTGCCGAAACTAACTGTGATCCTCAAAAACCTATCCCTACTTGGAAAGTATATAATACAGCTACTAAATTTACTTCGCCTAAAAAATGCACCTCAGTAGGAGACTTAAAAGAAAAAGAATTTTCTTGCGAAATTACTCCTTATGAAAGTCAAGGAGAATTTGCTTATTGGGAATCAACAGAAACTTATCCTTGCAATGAATTGATTTGGGGAAGTTTAGCAGGACAACCTATTCGTTTTCATAAGTTCCCTGATTGTGGAATTACCCACATTCACAACAATTTTAATCCTAATCAACCCTCTGTAGGTGGAAGACAGAATATTTATCCTATAGGTGTAAGGCCTGATATTGATAAGCTTAACAACTTAATTAATAATTTTGGTATTTATAATCCTAAAACAGGAGCAAACGATCTTAAGTTAAAAGACATTATTTGTGGATTTGAGCTTGTTAGAACTTCTCGTTTTGGGAATAAAAGTGTAATCGCAAAAGGGCTTGCCTATGATGTGTGTACTGCTTTTGATCAAACAAATCAAAGACATTACTACTACCCTAACTACCCCTTTAATGATTTGTCAGACGATCACTTTCTTTCTACTTCAGATGAGATTTATGATAAACCTGATCCCAAAGATAATGTAGAGGATAGACTCAGACAAAGACCTTTCTTTTCTACAGAATTTTTAAGATATACTTTTCACTCTCCTGATACTCATTTTCAGTTTCCTCAACTTGGAACCGAGATAAAACTGGAAGCTTTAGAGTATGGAAACTGGCAAGGAAGGTTTGTTCCTGTACAAGAACATCCTCGGTATAAGTTTATGACTAAGTTTGACATGCTTCTTGCTGCTAGCTTAGGAACAGTTTTAAGTGTAGAAGATAAACAAATTGATAAAACTACTGTTACCCCAACAGCTCCTCCAGTCCCAGTAACTGTAGATATTACTAGCGAGACTACTATTAATTTATCTGAAGCTCTTGCTAATACCGAGTTAATAAGAGATATTATTGAAAGGTCTATTCCTCAGTATAATTATGCTTATACCTTTCATTCAAAAGCCGATTACACTTTTTTCCAACCACCCAATATAGGAAACAAAAGAAGACCTTTAGATTCGGCTGTTTACCTTTCTCCCAATAATCAAAGAGTACCTTTAGCTAACGGAACTACCGAACAGGTTAATAACTATCAAAGAGAGTCTTCTGTTTATTTGAAACTTAAAAATAAGTTTTACGATGTAAATCCTAGTAAGTATGATGATTCTCGCAGGACTTTAGGACAAATGCCTGATTGGTGTGAAGCACCTGAAGCTATAAAACAAGGAAGTGTTAGAGCAAACTACGTATCAATTAAACGTACTATACCTAACCAATATGGTACTATAGAAAATCTTCAATATGTAAATACTGGCGATTTTTATGATCTTCAGTTTGACAAATTTCAAACTTACGTAAAATGTAAATACTACCCTACTTTTGGAGGAGACATATTTATTAATCGTTTTGCTTTAAAACGCAAAATGCCTTTCTTTACTCAAAATATGGTAGGAAGACCTGACGGAATTAATTTTGATTATCAGTTAGTTCCTAATATTCTTTATCCTACTTATTATATTGGAACTTCACCAGATGATGTAAGTTTTAATGATCTTTTTGGAGATGGAACAGGGGTTACTCTTCTTACTGGTTTTGCAGCATACTTAATATCTAGATTAGTACCTGGCGAGGGGATTTCAAAACGGGCTTTACAAGGTGCTGCTTTTGGTCTTTTAGCTGTAGGTGGAACTAGTCTCTTAATTAAATTACTTTCAGCTTACATTGCAAAAAATAATCTAGATTGTGATACAACTGTTTTTGCAGAAGGTTTAAAGTTAAAGGATTTATTAAACATTTTTGAAGATAAAGCTAATGGAGGTAAAACTCCACTTTATCAAAGAGGTAAGTTTTATCTTTCTTCTTATGGTATTCCTAACTTCTTTGTAGAGAGTGAGATTAACGTAGACATGCGTCACGGAAGAAATCCTGATGAAGAAAACTTCTTCCCTAACGTAGGAACAGAGTTAAGTTCTTTTGGAGATTGGCTACAAGAATACAGAGTAAAGATTAGCTTTGATAACTATTACTCGTACAATGCTACTTACTCTAAGCAGAACTTTGAGAATTTTAACCAACCTTATAATAGTTTTAAACCAGATGAACTTTGCTCTTCTGTGTTTCCTAATCGGGTAATTTACTCAGATGGATTTACCCAAGAAGAAGTTAGAGACTCTTGGTTAATTTATCGTACAAATAACTATTACGATTTTCCTAAAACCAACGGAAAACTCATAGCTCTTAACCAGGTAGAAAATAATAAAATGTTAGCTAGGTTTGAAAACACAACTCAAGCCTACAATGCTCGTATTATTATCGACTCAACTTATCCTACTCAGCTAGAACTAGGAACTGGTAATATGTTCTCTACTAAACCTATTGACTATGTAAGAGCTGATTTAGGTTATGTAGGATCTCAACATAAAGCTTACATTTCTTGTAAGTATGGTTCATTCTGGACTGACGCTAAGAGAGGATTTATTTATCAGCTTTCAGGAAGTTCAGGTTTTGAAGAAATTACTAAATCTAACTTTAATTGGTTTAAGCGTAATCTTCCTTTCAAGATAACTGAAGATTTACCAACTGTACCTATAGATAATTCTTTTAAAGATATTGGAATTGCTATGGTATGGGATGAACGCTTTGAAAGAGTATTCTTTACAAAGAAAGACTATAGTTTAACTGACTTCTACTCAAAAGGAGACGGAAAAGGAAAGATAACTTATCAAGACGGTAAATTCTACAGAGATACCGGTCTTGGTACTAAGGAAGAAGTAACTCTAGATAACACAGAAATTTTCCAAAATAAATCCTGGACTATTGCTTACTCCCCTATTACAAAGGGCTGGCTTTCATTCTATTCGTTCATTCCTAATTATTACGTAGGACTTACAGACCATTTTCAATCTGGAATTAAAACTAAAACAGGAAACATTGAGCAATCTGTTTTATGGAATCACTTACTATCTCCACTAAGATATCAGACTTATTACAATAAGCTAGAACCTTACATAATTGAATATAGTATAGATACTCTTCCTAATGTGTCTACAATCAATTCTGTGACACTTTTCCAAGATATCCAGAAGTTCTATAATAAAACTGATTTCTATTCGTTAGGAAGCGCAAATACAACTAATAAAGTAAACTTCAACAAAGCTGTACTTTATAATAAAGAACAATGCTCAGGTATGCTTTATTTAACTCCAGAGAATCCTAATGATATGTCTCAGAGAACTCGTTACCCAAAAGTACAATCTGACCACATAGAAATTCTTTATTCTCACAGAGAACAGAAGTTTACTTTTAATAGTTTTTGGGATACAGTTAACTGGACTTCTAATAATCAACCTATATTTGTAACAGACTGGAACATTTTGCAAAATTCTTACTACACAGATAAAGTATTGAATCCTGATGCAATTATCTATCAGTCTCGTCAAGGCAAACAAATGCCTCTAAGATCAACCCATTGTCGAGTACGTCTTATTCAAGATGTCCACTCTAGGTACCGATTTATAAATACTCTTCAAAATACACAAACAAATAATAACTTAATATAATATGGCAAACCCATTATTTCAAAAGACTATAGCTAAGTCTACAGTAAAGCCAGAAATCTTTTTTGGGGTATTATTTCACTCTCGTGATTGCATGCATCTTACTCACTTGCAGACTTTGAGTTTTGCAGAACACAAAGCCCTCAATAAATACTATGAAGGTATTTTAGATTTAACTGATAATCTTATTGAAACTTACTTTGGCTCAATAGGTAAAAAGGTATCTATTAAGATTCCCCAAAGTGAATTTATTAACGCACAAGCCCACCTCAAACAACTTTATTCTTATATTGAGAGCAATCGTAACATCTTTGAGGAAAGCCATCTTCAAAACATCATTGATGAGATTTGTGCTTTGATTAACAAAACTCAGTATCTTTTAACTCTTTCTTAAAATCTTTTAAAATGTTCCCTAAGCCTACATATAAAAAAGGCGGTATTAACTCTCCTAACCCCTCTAAATTAAAGCCGTCTAAAAACGACAGAGCTATGGTTAGCGGTGTGTCTAGTATTTTAAAAAAAATCAAAGATAAAAAGAACCGCAAAGAAGTAGCCGGTAGCATGGTCAATCAGTTTAATCGTGAAGGAGTAAATTATAACAAAGAAAAGTTCTTAAAGAATTCTCGTAGCTATCAATTTGGAGGGGCATCAAGAGCTGATAGTTTAAATATTTTAGCAAACAGCAGAGCAGTTCAAAATTATTATGCTGGAAG
>Ga0172367_10004326_pt1 | contig 17761 bp, 24 predicted proteins | sample Lak10m_FD_114542 | JGI IMG/M metagenome (GOLD analysis project Ga0172367, IMG submission 114542) | Freshwater microbial communities from Kabuno Bay, South-Kivu, Congo - kab_022012_10m | ecosystem: Environmental > Aquatic > Freshwater > Lake | place: Democratic Republic of the Congo: South-Kivu...
GTGAGATAATGCTGGATACAAAAACCACATGCCTGTTGCGGGGGATTATCGGGGTAATTTTCGGTTTTCTGGCACTCATGCTCCCCGAACCCGTAAAATTTACCTTCTCCACGTTATTCTTCGTTCTGCTCGGGCTCGGCATGGCCCTCTTTCTCTTCCTGGCGATCACATCAAGGAGTGACGAGTCGATGCTCTGGTTCGGCCTGTCCGCCGTGCTCCTGGTCATCACCGTCATCTCGGTCTTCCTAATCAATATTGCCGGCATCCTCCTCATCCTGATCATCGCTGCGGTGGCGATTTATAACGGGTTCTACGATATCACGCTGGCAATGACCCACCCCAAGACCAAGTATATTGTCATCCCGGCCATGATTATCACCGGTATCGCCTTATTCTGCTTCTTCTATCTTTACTTCCCTCACTTCCAGGACCACCTTGACATCTCAACCGTTGGCACTTTTGCCCTTGCCTTTGGTCTCTTCTCGATCGGGATGGGGTATTACAAGCCGGAAGAGGAAGAAGAGACCGGGGAACCGGTCAGGAAAGCAACCCTCAGTTTCAGGCGCCGGGAAGAGAAGGAATAATCTTTCCTTCCCGGTTCCAGAACTTTTTATTTACTCGCCGGAGAGGAGAACATTCCCGTGGACTACGATGTTATTGTTGCCGGTGCCGGGCCAGCCGGCAGTGCGGCTGCGGCTGAATGCGCACGGCTGGGACTCTCAACGCTCTGCATTGAAGAACACGGGACAATCGGGTACCCCGTCCAGTGTGCCGGCCTCCTTTCGACCTTAGCATTTGCGGAATGCCGGGTCAGCGACCAGTCGGTCCTGAACCGGGTCTCCGGTGCAAAGGTCATCTCCGGCACGGGGACAGAACTCCTGATCGATGCGAAAAAGACCCGGGCTCTCGTGGTGGACCGCGGCATGCTGGACCGCGAGATGGCTGAAGCAGCAGCAGATGCCGGGGCGGATTTCCGCGTGAAGACCCAGGTCTGTGGAGTAGAGAAGAACCGGGTCTGCACCCGGGGTGTACGGGGTCACGAGACCTTCGGGTTCAGAGTCCTGATCGCTGCAGACGGACCCCGCAGCACGATAGCCCGGTTTCTCGGGATGGGACGCGCAAAGACCTGTCTTGCCGGTATCCAGGCTGACCTCCCGGGTACCTGTGACCCGCAGTTCGTGGAGATCTACCCGGATGCGTCCCCGGAGTTCTTTGGATGGTCAATTCCAACCGGGCCCGGGCGGATACGGGTCGGAATCTGCGGGACGTCACGGGTGCCTGAACGGTTCCGCACATTCCTGGGGAGGTTCGGGACCAGTACCACCCACCTGGTCACCGGCACCCTCCCCTTGGGCCTCATGCCCAAAACCTATGGGCACAGCACGCTCTTCGTCGGCGATGCAGCAGGTTTTGCCAAGCCTACCTCCGGAGGAGGGATCTATACCGGGGTCAGGTCTGCCCGGCATGCAGCAGTCACGGCTGCGGAAGCCTGCGCCGGGGATACGGTTACCGATACTGTCCTTGCAGCGTACGAGCAGCGCTGGCGGGCGGACTTCGGCCCGGAACTGGAGGCCGGGTATGCCCTCTTCTCCTTCCGGCAGAGCCTGACCGGGGAGGATATGGAAGCGCTTATCCTCGCTCTCAAAGACCCCGTAATCATCCGGACCATCGAGGAATATGGCGACATGGACCGTCCCGGAAAACTGGTGAAGAAACTCCTCCTAAAACCCGCTGTACTCAGGCTGATCCGGCCCCTGCTCAGGTCAGGCATGAGATCGTTTTTATAAAAAGCCCGGCCGCAAAAAGATCAGGATTTGTCCGATGCCGGCAGGAGGATATGGCACCGATCGCCATGGATGTGCCGGGGGTACCGGTAAGCCCCGTGCGGGACCTTGAGTTCGAACCGTGTACCCCGGTGGTACTCGCCATTTTCCCGGACGAGAATCCCTGTGATCGACAGGATCTCCTGCACGAGAAAGAGGCCAAGACCGGTATTCCGGCCAAATCCCTTGGTGAAGATGTTGTCCTTGTCAAATGGCGGGATCCCTACCCCGTTGTCCCCGATTGTTATGACCACTTCGCCATAGGGAGTCTCGGTGGCAGTAATCCTGATTATCGTGACATTCCCGCCATGCTGGAGTGAGTTCTCGACGAAATTATAAAATGCCCTTTCCAGGAGTGGATCGGCAAAGATCTCAAGCTTGCGGGTATCGGACTGGACACTGGCATTTTTAATATCAATATGCGTGCAGGCCCGGAAGAAGACATCGTGGACATTCTGCCAGACCGGCGCCGTTACCCCAAGGTTCTGGTAGAGCTTGGTGAACTCGATATTCTCTCCGATTACCTTGACCGTTGACTTGATCTTTTTGATGTACATTGCATGGTCCGGTTCCGCGGGACGCTCCCTAAGCAGGTCGAGGTACCCCCGATCACGGTCAGCTTGTTCCGGATATCGTGCCGGGTGATATCAGCCAGGAGATTGAGTTTCCGGTTGGCCAGCTGCAGGGATTCCTGCGTCATCTGGATCTCAGAGATATCATGGAAGATACCCATCATGCAGGACCTGCCATCGATATCCATGCAGGTGTTGCGGATATCTTCCAGGGACCTGCCGGTAATTTCCTGGGCTTTTTTATTGGCATCCAGGAACGCCATGGTGGCAACATCAACGATAAAGATGGCATCGCTGGCATGGTCCATGAGACTCCGGTTCTTCTCGTTCTCGCTCCGGAGAGCATCGACAGCACGGCGGCGTTCAAGAGCGATGAGAAGTTTGTGTCTCAGCTCGGCAAACTGGGACTTTGGATCCCCGCCTTTCTGGAGGTAAAATCGACACCGAGGTTAATCGCCTCTATGACAACCTCCTCACGCCCGCGACCCGTGAAGAGGATGAATGGGAGGTTTCCATAACGTGACCTGACTTCCTTGAGAAATTCAAGGCCATCCATATCCGGCATCTGGTAGTCGGATATGACTGCATCGAAAGCCGTGCCGGAAAGTGTCTCCAGGCCGTCCCGGGCCGAGCTGGTGATGGTCACGGAAAATTCGCCCTCCCGTTCGAGAAAGAGTTTGCCGAGATCGAGGATATCTGGCTCATCATCAACGTACAAGAGGGTAATTATTATCTGTTACTCTTTTTTACGGAGGGATATATTTTTTTATCAACACTTGGTTTTATAAAAAAGTATGGAAATACCCAATGGTTGTATAATGCACGGTTCGGTAAAACTAGCGTTGATAATTAAGAAAAGATGACATTTCCGGATACACCTTTTGTTTTTATCACGTTTTGTGATTTTCATCCTGCCGGTCTGCCATATCGGCAGCAGGAATGACCGGCATATCGGAAAAGAGGAATGTACTTAACAAATAGCAGACCATCATTCCTCAAGCGAAAACGGGGAATTCCAAACGTGATCCGGTTCGATCTGGGCGCTACCGCACAAGAGCGGGAACAGTCAGTCCTCTTTTCCATCCTCTGCCTTACCCTTGGGATCCTGGCAGCGGATCTGGTCATTCCCCTGGGCTTTGTCATCTGGATCCTGTACCTTGTCCCGCTCCTGATGTCTGTCTGGCTCTCTCACCGTTATGCGCCGTTCTTTGTGGCATGGCTGATATCAGGTTTTCTCCTTCTCGGGAGCCTGATCTCAGGATCTGCTGCAGCGAGCCCGGCCGACCTCCAGAACCGGGCCACCTTCATCCTCATGCTTGCCGTGGTATCGCTGCTTGCCTGGGAGATCAAGAATAACTATGCAAGCCTCGAGGCGGAGATTGGCGAGCGGCGCCGGGCCCAGGAACGGCTCGAAGTGCTGACCGGGACGCTCGAGGAGCGGGTCATCCAAAGGACCCGGGAGATCTCTGAGGTTAATGCCGAGCTTACCCGGGATATCAGCGAGCGCCGAAAAGTCGAGAGCGCCCTTGCAACCGCAAACCAGAAACTCAAACTCCTCACCCAGATCACGCGCCACGATATCTCCAACCGGGTCTTTGCCCTGCTCGTTGACCTTGAACTTGCCCGGGAACAGGACGCGTCACACAATACCACGGCCCTTGCCCAGCACCTTGACTCCATGGAGACAACCGCAAACGGCATCCAGGCCCAGATCGCCTTTACCCGGGATTACCAGGCGGGGTTCAGGCCCCGGGATTGCAGGTGGTGGAGATGGCGATCAGGTCGGCAGCAGATCAGCTGAGTAGCGGGGATGTCCGCATCGATATCCGGACCGACCGGCTCGAGATCTTTGCTGATCCGATGATCGGGAAGGTCTTTTATAACCTCATCGATAATGCCCTGCGGCACGGGGGCCATGTCACCCGGATAGCCTTTTTCTGCCAGAGGGACGGGCCGTCGATGGTCATTGTCTGCGAAGATGACGGTACCGGCATCCCCGCGGATGAGAAAGAACAGGTCTTCACCAAGGGGTTCGGGAGGGACTCAGGTCTTGGCCTCTTCCTCATCCGGGAGATCCTGGCAATTACCGGTATCACCATCCGGGAGACCGGGGAACCGGGGAAGGGTGCCCGGTTCGAGATCACGGTACAGGAGGGCATGTTCAGGAACGGACCTGCCCCGTTACCATAAACCTGCAGGCCTGCATGAATCCAGGTTACCGGTGCCCTGCGGCCGGATTTTCCAGTGTTTGTTCCGGACAATCATGACATACAGGATAAGATTTGGACTCATTCCAAACATTCTTGTAGAACCCCGGTTAATGGGAGGGTATGCAGACAGCAGACGGGCTTGAGATCCCGCCCCGCAAAGTAGCATACCTCAAGTACATCTTCGAACGAAAGGGGCCGGTCCATACTAGCGACATTGCCCGGGAATTCGGGGTTGATCCGTCTACCGTTACCAAGACACTATCAGAACTTGCCGCAGGGAACCTGCTGGTCCATGAACCGTACCACGGGGTACGACTATCAGACAGGGGCTGGCAGTACGCGGAGTTCTTCATCAAACGCCACCGTATCCTTGTCCTGGCCCTTACCCATTACGGGCTTTCGGACGAACAGGCATGTGCGGAGGTCTCCCGTTTCGAAAGCCTTGTCTCGAAGGACGCAATCGACCGGATGTGCCATGCCATGGGTCACCCGCGCCGGAGCGTGTGCGGCGAGATCACGCACGATGAGGGGTGTCTTGACCATGCACGGTGAGAGGACAAAAGCCGGTAACCCCGAGCAGGAATGATCCACGTATGACGTCGGCCTCGCTATCCCCCCATATCCCGGATCTCGACCTTATCACGTACTATGCGGAACGGCAGGATTCCCGCTTCTCCCAGGTGAGCCCGTGGACCAAGCTTGCCCTGCTCATCCTCACCGTGGTCACAATTACCGTAACCCGTGACCTGGTGCTGCTCGGTATCTTTTACGCTGCCGTGGTGCTGGCCTATGCCCTTGCCGGCCTGCCCCTGAAAAAACTTTTCGACTGGTACGCCCTTCCGGTTATCTTTGTCCTCTCCCTCATCGGCATCCTGATGTGGAGCGAACCGGGAGTGCCGCTCATTTCGGCTGGGATAGCCGGGTTCACGCTCACGCTGACAGATAACGGGCTGCTCCTTGCGGTCACGCTCCTGATCAAAGCGCTCATCTCCATAACGTTCTCGCTCTTCTTCCTGATGACCACCCGGTACTCCCATTTTGCCGACATAATCGGACGCATCTTTCCCTCCCCCCTGGACCAGATCTTCCTGATGACATACCGATTCCTCTTCCTGACCCTTGCAATGACCGCGTCACTCCTCAAGTCTGTCCGTTCCCGCGGGGGCGGGCTCCTGCACAGTATGAGGATGCAGGGCCGGCTGTTTGCCGGGATCTTTGCCCTTGTCTTCATCCGCTCCTTCGAGCAGGGCGAGCGGGTGCACCGGGCCATGACTGCCCGCGGGTTCTTAGGCACCTACACCACATCCGGCGAAGTCCCCCGGCCGGCAGCCGCGGAGTACGGGGCCCTCTGCCTTGCAGGACTTGGCATGATGGTCTTCCTGTTCCCGTTCTGGAAGGGGGGGTGATGCATGGCCATCTTTAAGCGGGATCCCCGCGGGGCCCACTGCTCCCCGCTCGATCCGGGGAACGAACTGGTCCACGTTGACTGCGCAAGCCACACCTACCCCGACGGCAGCGTCGGGATCCACGACATGTGCTTTTCCGTGAGGAAGAACGAGATCGTTGCCATCTGCGGCTCGAACGGGTCGGGAAAGTCCACCCTCATCGAACACCTCAACGGCCTGCTGCTTCCCTCCCCCGGCACCATCTGGGTGAACGGACGGACCATCAGCGGAGGTGAGCAGTCCGATCTCTGGAAAGAGGTGGGGCTCGTCTTCCAGCATACCGATGACCAGCTCTTTGCCCCCACCGTTATCGATGACGTCATGTTCGGCCTCCTGAACCTCGGCATGTCCCCGGCAGATGCGAAAGCCCGGGCAGTGGAAGCCCTTGAAACGATTGGAGCATCTGGCCTGGCAAACAAGCTGCCGAATTATTTGAGCGGCGGGCAGAAGCGGCTCGTTGCCATTGCCGGGATCCTTGCCATGAGACCCCGGGTAATTGCCATGGATGAACCAACCTCCGACCTTGACCCGGTCCATGCCGGGATAGTCGAGAAGATCATCACGGACCTGAAGGCCCGGCACGGGATCAGCGTGGTCATTGCCACCCATGACCTGGATCTTGCTGCCCGGATTGCGGACCGGGTCTGCCTGGTCCGGGACGGGTCCGTCTTTGCTGAAGGGATTCCCCGCGAGGTATTTTATGATCCGGCCCTGATGGAAGAGGCAGGCCTTGAGCTGCCGGTTACTGTCAGGACCTGGCTCGGGTACTGTGCTGCTGAAGGCAGGGAACCGGGCGATTACCCCCTCCGGCTGGATGAACTGGTTGCGGCACTGCGGAAGAAGTAAGGGCTGACAAAGGAGAAAAGGAGGGGAGAATTTGGTGTCATACCAAATTTCCCGTAACCTTGATATTTCCTGCCGGTGATGGAAGAGAGTACACGGGAATTCTGCCTGCCGGCAGGCGGACCCCCGGAGGAACTGCTATGGCACATATTCACCTGGAAGACGGTTCATTCTCCCCGCTCTTTGTTATTCTCTGGTGGGGAATTGCGCTGGCGCTGATCGCCATCTCGCTGTACCTCCTCCGTCCCGCAACGCAGCCGGACCGGAAACGGATCATCCTGGCAGCATTCTGTGCTGCTGCAGCCTTTGCTGCCTTCCAGGTGGAGATACCCGTTGCCGGGGGCGTGCACATCAGTCTCACACCCCTCATCGGTATCCTTGCCGGGCCGGTCCTTGGCATCCTGATCGTCTTTGTCATCAACATCCTTTCGGCGGGTATCGGTCACGGGGGATGGGGGCTCATCGGGGCAAACGTGCTCGTGAACGCGAGTGAGGTGATCGTTGCATACATGATCTTCAGGGTACTGAAAAGCCCGGTGCCGGACCTCTTCTCCCGGGCAGGCATTGCAGCGTTTGCCGGCCTTTTCGTGGGCAACTGCGTGATGATCGGGATCATCCTCATCTCCGGGATCCAGGGTGTGAACCAGAGCCCGGAACAGATCCTTACCGGGCTATCGCTCATCGCCGCGATCAACTTGGGTGTTGCCGTCATCGAGGCGCTGATGACCGGCCTTGTGGTTGCATACATCGGGAAGATGCGGCCGGATCTGCTGATGTGAGCTTAGCGGCGATGCGCCGGATACCGTTCTGGCTGTGAAGTAAGGTGTTCGGGCCCAGGACTCTGTTTTTTTGCGATAAGGACGCTCCTGCTACGCATTTTTCATTCCATCATACCGCATGATACCATGTTCTAGAATTTTCCTAAAATAAGCAAAATTCAAAATCTTTTCGCAATTTCGGGCAAGAATTGGATTTATGCGTGACATAAAATATTTTATATCTCTCCGCACTATGAGTGTTCATGGCAGTACAGGTACATGGTACCGGAAGCCCTGCGAAGTTTCCCGGGGTCCTCCTGACAGATACTAGCACGAACCGGCGGATCGCTGAGTTCACCCTCATCCTTGCTGCACTCTTCCTGCTCGACATCCTCACCCCCCAGTCCATACTCCGCCTCGGGGGGATCGAGCTGAACCCGGCCATGGCCGGTATTGTTGCAAGCCCGTTCGTTCACCTTGCTGTCAAGGCCGGCACCCTGCTGCTGATCATGCTCGTTGCGCTGATTGCTGAGACAAAAGTGAAGGGATCTGCGATCGCGTTCTACTGCGTGATCATCACGCTCTACCTTTTCATTATTGTCAACAATGCGTTCGTTCTGATTCCGCGGGTTACCGGATTCTGAAACGATTGCGTTTTTTTACGGGGGGCCGGCAGATCTTCCCGTTTACGGATCCTGCCGGTCTCCCGGAAAATGAGTACGGATATGGATGAGATGGGACGTGTGCTCTTTTTGTTTTTTCAGAACTCCTCGGCTATTCCGTACCCCCAGCGATAGAGCGTTGCAATTGGATCGCTTTTCGGGAAGAGGTTGCATACCAGCCCCTTACCCCGCAGGAAACGTTCCGCCGTAGAGGGTGAGACCGGGATGATCTTATCCTGGGATTCCTTTCCTTTTGACCAGAGATGCAGGTAATAGGTCATCTTCTTCTCTGCATCCGTGTGGAGATAGAGATCTTTTCCCTGCCGCTGGATCGCGGGCGAGTACTTCTTCGGGCGCGGGGCTGCATAGAGACATTCGTCTGATGCAGTATCGATCCGGGCCTTCCTGCTGCCATCGTACAGAATGGTTTTCATCCTTAACAACTCCCTGCCGTCGCCAGGACCGGTTTCCCCGCCGGCCCGGGTGGGGCAATGGTTTTTTTCTGGCGTTTACCTTGTCGAAGGTGCGGGGTTGCTGGCGATCCAGCGATACCCGGCAACTAACATGGGTACTGCCATCTCTTATAGTTTTGCAATTGTGTAACATATAGTATGTAAAAAATTAAAATATGTAGCAAAAAGAAAACCACCATGCGATCCTTCATGGAAGGTGCCAGGAGCAATCTCTCGTCGGAGCACATACCCATGAGGAGTACCTCCCCAGCCCGGGAACCCCATGTCCAGAAACAGCCCCCATTTGGCAAAATGAGCTCAATTTAAAGAGATTCTCGGGTGCAGGGTCTTTTCGGGTTTCCGAAAAAAAGCGGAATTCATCGTAATCACCAGCTGAAATCCATGCAATCTCTTCAATACAGCCGAATTTGCTTCAATTTTACGTCAGAGGAGCGAAACTGCGCTCATAGGACATTATAAAGCAGACAAACAGTCATTCCAGCCTGCTGGAGGTGGCGCTCCGGACCGGCAGGGAGATCCGGATCCGGAGCCCGGCGGTTTTTTTTAAGGAACTACGATGTACCATCCATACCGCCATATCTGATCATCCCCGGTCAATACACCGACACATTGACCGCAACCTGCCGGTGGGTGATATCAAATGGCAGGCTGTCGGCAACCGGCGCGATCGCCGTTTCATTATACAGAGCTGTTGTCTGGAAGGTGTGCACGATGTTGTGGGGATAGGCCGCCGCAAGGTCAGCAAGACTCTGGTTGCAACGGGAGTAGAGGTCCTGTGAAAACGGTTCCGGGGCTGATCGGCTCACCCGGATCACCAGAGCATCGGGGCTCGCCTTCTCCGGAATCCCGTAACCGGTCTCATTTACGGTCGCGGTCAGGGCAAAGGAGCCGACACCGTTGCTGCTGGCATAAGAGGCCCTGGGCTCCGGGTGAAAGGTCACGGAAGAGATGGTGATATGCGAGCAGTTCGCGCTCGAGTTATACCAGGGCCGGGAGTCGATCGTGATCAGCGATTCAGCAAACTTCCGGATCGTACCGGATTTTTTTACATCATCCATAGCAGGGTACGAAAGTGGCGTGGAAAGAGCAGCTCCATCCGGACCTTTTGCGGAAAGCCCCTTCGTCACGTTCACGTACCCGTAGTGCCAGATATATCCCTGGTCAATCCAGAAATCATTCACCGGCTGGTACGAGAAGTTTACCAGCCGGCCATATTCCCCATGATCGACCCCACTCTCTGTGATGGTTATCATGTACAGAAGTTTTGGCTCCCCATTGACCCGGATTGTCCCTGCCGAAGTGAGCGGGCTGAAAAGAACGCCTCCCCCGCCAAGCGGGAGCGGTTCGACAAAGGACAGTTCCTGCTTCAGAGCGGTTGTCAGATAGAGATCAGAGGAAAAACGCGTAACAGCCCCCTCAACCTCGCGGAGCTGGGTCATCTCGGACTGTTGTTTCAGTGACGGCAGGTACACCGCTTTCCAGACCGAGAAGAACGTGACGATCACCGCGAGCACGAGCATCGCCGCTACCACCGGCGCAACTGCATCGTCCTTCATGGATGCACCGTTCCGGAGAAGATCTTTGCCCGGGGCGTTACGAGGCTCACTGTCTCATCAGCTGTAAAGGCAGAGCCGGTAATAATCGTAATGTTACTCCCGAGGTCCAGAACATTTTTTTCCGGGACAAGCACAATCCGGGGATCCTGCCGGATGAAGGATCTCCGCGAGGTATCGTTGCCGATGATGATGGTCAGGTCATCGGTTTTTACCCAGTCCCCGCCTTTGTGCCAGAGGGTGACATTTCCCTCACCGTCATTGGTCATCAGGACGGTAAGGGAGGGATCGTGGGCAGCAGGAAGAAAATTTCCGAGTACCGACGCAAAGACCGATATGAGAAGAATGGCAAGGCCTATCATCAGCATCTCGCCGACAACCTCAGAGACTCCCTCCTCGTGTCTGCCTGTCATTTCGTTCCTGGGATCTCCTGGTTTGCCCTCACCCTGCCAATCCGCCAGTGTACGAATATGCGGCAATTTTGGAGCGGGAACAAGTTCGTTCCTGATAGTTAACCATAAAGTAATAATAATTTTTCTTTATGTAACAACTATCCCGAAGTTATTAAGGTAAACTTATGGTATGAATCTCTCACAAATCGGCAGCAGTGCGCCGTATGAGAGAAATCATATGTGACTATTCAATGCTACAAAAATGAATAAAAGTATTAATCAGGAGGGTCATACCATTCCAGTACACAGATGATGGGAAAAAAAGCAGGCACGGATCCCGCAGTATCACCGGTTGTCGGCGTAATGCTGATGCTTGCCATCACGGTGATGATAGCCGCGATTGTCAGTGCAGCTGCGGGCGGACTTTCCGGCACTGAAAAGAAAGCTCCGAGCGCGATTCTCGATGTCAGCATCTATGCCGCAAAGGATTATGGGTCCTATTCAATCCCGTCAATGACCATCAAGCACATCAGCGGCAATGTCCTGCCAACAAAGGATCTCCAGATTATCACCTATTACCGTGCTCCCTCCGGCACGATCGTGAAGGGCAGCCTTATGGGGCAGGCTGCTGTGAAGGGAAATGACAGCTGCATAACTTCCTTCACTGCAGACAAGTACTGCGGAGTCTTCTTCATCAATGATGAGAACCGGTTCGGAAGCGGGACGATCCAGAATTCGGATAAGGGTTATGCCAGCTGGTTTGGCAATGTTTCCGCAACGCTCCGGCCCGGGGACATCCTTGCCACTCCCGCACAACTCTGCGGTGCTGCGGCAAACAACCCCAGCATGGAATACCTGTTTCCCGGTGTTGCATTCAGCGATGATTTCCCGGTTGGATCCGTAGTCACGGTAAAAATCATCCATACACCGAGTGGGCAGATCCCCGGTAGGACGCCGTCTCTCCTGTAGTGGGAGTCATGCTGATGCTCGCGGTTACGATCATGGTTGCAGCAGTCGTCAGCACGTTTGCCGGCGGATTTTCCGATACCCCTGATAAAGTCCCACAGACCAGCTTCAAGGTGCGGGTAAATCTTCTTGAGAACCGGACCTATTTCGATCATGCGGGTGGCGATCCGGTTTCCCTGAACACCATCCAGATCGTTTTCGTCTCTGGTGAGAAGAAGACTACCCTCTCTAAAGCGGATGTGGGGAAGAACCGCATCAACTTCACGCAGGTAGGAAGCGACCAGACCATGGTTAAAGCAGGGGACACGTTTTACCTCGAAGGGGAGACCCCCACCAACACTCTCACGGACCATTCGGGGATCCGATTCGGAAAACTGGTGCTGAAGGAAGAGACGGAAGTAACCTGGATGGTTGTCGACACCCGGAGCAGCAAGACAATCTCGATGGGATCAATGTACCTCTAGGATCCACGTTCTTCAGGATTTGGATTCATCAAAACCTGCGCGATTCCGGATGGATATGACAAGTCAGGAGGGATTTGCCCTGAAAGGTACAATGAACTTCCCGAATTCATTTTCCACCGTGAAGGATTCAACACCATACACCTTATTGATGCACGAGGGGGTGAGAATATCCTGCGGTTTCCCGTACCCTACAACTTTTCCATGGTTGAGAACTACAACCGAATCTGCATAACGATATGCAAGGTTGAGATCATGGACAGCGATGATCATCCCCGCCCCGCGTTCACGGGTGATATTCCGCATTGTTTCCATGACCTCGATCTGGTACCGGATATCGAGGGCACTTGTTGGTTCATCGAAGACAAAGATCCGGGGGTCCTGGGCGAGAGCCCGTGCAATGAAGACCTTTTGACGCTCGCCACCCGACAGCTGGTCCATAAACATACCCGCCATACGCCCCATCTCAAGCGCATCGAGAGACTGCTGCACCCGTGAGAGTTCCTCATCTGAGACTGCCCACTTGATGTGCTGGCGCCAGCCAAGCAGGACCGTTTCGAATACCGTGGAGTAGAGTGTATATGTGAAATGCTGCGGCACATAGCCGATCATCCGGGCAAGATCCACAGGATCCATGGTGTCGATATTTACCCTGTTAACGAAGATTGAACCGGCAGATTGCCGGTGTACAGATGCGATCGTCTTGATGATCGTGGATTTCCCGGAACCGTTCGGCCCGACCAGCGCGACAATCTCGCCGTTCCTGACGGAGAATGATACAGAATCCACGACCTTTTTTTTGTCGTAATCTTTGCTGATCTTTTCGATAACGAGTTCCAGTCAGGTCACCCCCTAATACAGTCCGCGCCCTCTGCCTCTCATGATCAGGTAGAGGAAAAACACTCCGCCGACAGCATACATGATGATGCCGACCGGGATCTCTACCGGGCTCATGATAGTCCGGGCGGCAGTATCAGAGATCAACAGGATTGCCGCACCCATAAGGCCGGCGCACGGGATCAGGTACCGGTGATCACTGCCGATGATCATCCGGCAGATATGGGGCCCCATCAGGCCGATGAACCCGATCACTCCGGTAAACGCAAGGCAGCAGGATGCAGCAAACGTGGAGATCATAAGGCCAGAAAGGCGCAGGCGTTCCACGTTGATACCCAGGTTTTTGGCCACATCGTCTCCCGCAGAAAGGGCGTTCAGGTCCCAGGCCATCCGTTCAAGGATAACAAAACAGATGACCACGAGGGGGAGGAGGAGCAAGACCGCACTCCAGCTCGCTCCCCACATCCCGCCCATCAGGTGCAGGAACCTTTCCGGCCGCTATCAGGTTTACCGGCGGTTTTTCCGCACCGGCGCCCGTGGTGATGGCTATATTGACATTGATAAAATCGCCGGAAAGGGTGATGACATACGTCCCCTCGCGATAGATGGTAATTTTCCTCGCGAGATCTGTTGCGTACCCTTTCCCGTATCCATCCTGTTCAACAATGGAACAGGAGCCTTCATTATACACCGTAACGACAGCGGTTGAATACACAAATGAATTCATCTTAACTCCGGTATTTTCGCTTCCGTCATCAGATATGGCCGAACCAATATTCGTATGATCGGGATTATCCCACTGGGGACTGTACGTGAGATTGATAACAAGGGGTGCCTGGGTGACATTGACCCGGACCGCAGTTGAATTGGACCGGAGGATATAGGTTTTGATGAACTGGGGGTACTTTACCGATCTGACCGGTTCGGCTGTTGACCATTTTCCGTGATCCCGGTATGGAAGCCGATAGGGATCGGGTGTGATGTAGGGTGCCGGGCTGACCTCGTCCACCGTGAGGGCGGTTGCAGGTGTTGGGGTTACACGCGGTGGGATTGCATCGGGTGAGGCCGTGTTCAGGGAGACCATGACAGAAGGGTCCGGATGCGAAGACGCGTCGCCAGATGTGGTCTCCCCGTGGTTATCTCCCAAAACATTCTGGGCAGATTTTATACAGCCGGCTGTGAAGACAACCATCAGAATGAGGAGAATCGACAGGATAAGTAAAACCTCATTGTTAACACGAATTTTCATTTTTGTAATAAGATGTGCGGTACCAGAATTAAAAAGGATATCGAAACCGACTGGGGTGTACCTGAATCGGGTATTGGGTGCAGGAAAATATTTCCCTCATTTTCCGGAGGAGTAACGGAAAGGAATGTACGATTATATTAAAAAAATCAGGTTTTTGTCAACTAAATCTCAAATAAACGTGAAAATATTTCGAAAGCAATAACAAAAGAAAAACCTTTATCTCATCTTTAGTATTACACAACAGTAGAATTGTAATACCTTCTTTGTGGTGACCCCATGCATATACCCGACGCATTTATTCCCATCTGGCAGGGCGCAATCTACTGGATCATCGCCCTTGTTTTTGTAGCGCTTGCCCTCCGCTGGGCAAGAAACGAGATGAGCGAAGAGAAGATCCCGCTGATAGCCGTTCTCGCAGCCGGCATCTTCGCGCTCCAGTCTTTCAACCTCCCGGTCTCGTTTGGTACGAGTGGCCACCTGGTGGGGGGAGCACTTGCCGCAATCATCCTCGGTTCACCCCTTGCTGCGGTCTTCATCCTCACGCTGGTCCTCATCGTGCAGGGTGTCCTGTTCGGTGACGGTGGGATCACGACCATGGGCGCCAACATCATCAACATGGGAGTCATCGGTGGGTTCATCGGGTTCTATACCTTCAAGGGACTCATGGGAGTAACAAACAATGTCAATATTGCCGGGTTTGCCGCTGCATGGTTCGCCTGCGTGATTCCGGCCCTTGCCTGTGCTGTCGAGATGTATTTTGCCGGGACCTTCCCTCTTGTTGAGGGTCTTGTTGCGATGGGAGTCTATCATGCCCTGATCGGGTTCATTGAGGGGTTCGTGACCGTTGTTGCAATCCGCCTCATCGTGGCTGCACGACCAGATATTGTGGATTTTAAAATCGAGGCACCTAAACCAGAAGGGGTGACCGTGTAATGGACAACAAGACATTCATTGTAATCGGTATCGCCGTTGCCCTCATCATTGGCGTGGTGGCTGTATTCATGGCATCAGGAGATCCGGACGGACTGGAGAGCACGGCCCTTATGATCCAGGGACAGAAGACCCTGACCGGAACAACACCTCCCGATGCGGAAATCCACGAGAATAAGGAAGGGAAATTCTCCTACGAATCGCCCATGCCGGATTACTCACTCGGTGAGCGGTTCGGGCCCCTCGGAAGCATCGTTGCTATTGTTTTCGGGACGCTGCTTGCGTTCGGGCTCATCTTCGGCATCTCGAAACTGCTCGTTGCCCGGAAGAAGACAAAACAGGCAGAAGTAAACCAATAGACCTTTAATTTTTTTCCACCTAGTATACCAGACACATGCACCTCATTGAAACCCGGGATCTCTGTTACTCCTATCCTCACAGTGTCAAGGCACTCGAAGGTATCAACTTCATCGCCCCCCGTAATGCCCGGATCGCGGTCATCGGATCGAACGGTGCCGGCAAGAGCACGCTTTTCAAACATTTCAACGGGATCTTCAGGCCTACCTCGGGCCAGGTCCTGGTACGCGGTGAACCTATCACCAAACAGAACATCCGCGAGGTCAGGAAGTTTGTGGGCATCGTCTTCCAGAATGCAGACGACCAGATCTTCTCCCCCACAGTCGAGCAGGATGTTGCATTCGGTCCCACGAACCTTGGCCTTGACGAGGAGACCATCCACCACCGGGTCCATGAGGCGCTCAAAATCGTCGGCATCGAGCACCTTGCAGAGCGGGTCCCCCACCACCTGAGCGGTGGCGAGAAGAAACGCGTGGCAATCGCCGGTGTGATTGCCATGGAACCTGATGTGCTGGTGCTCGATGAGCCCACGGCCGGGCTTGATCCGCAGGGTGTCCATGATCTCGTAGGGTTCATCAACTCTCTCTCGAAGAAATACGGGATGACGGTCGTCTTCTCCACTCACGATGTTGGTCTGGTGGCTGAAGTCTCGGATTATATCTACGTAATGAACAAGGGTCGGTTTGTTGCTGATGGGAGTGTCGAGGAGATCTTCGTCCAGCCGGATATGCTCCGGTCCATGCGCCTGGATGTGCCGGTCCTCCCCAAACTCCTGCGATCCCTCCAGAAAAACGACATCCCGGTCACCATGGCCTATACCTATGAGGATGCCGAGAAGTCACTCCTTGCTGCATACAAAGGAAAGCCATGATCGAAGAACTCTTCTTCATTGAGAAACAGGCCTATCACGACAGTTTCCTCCACCGGCTGGATGCCCGGGTGAAGATCGTCCTTTCGTTTGCGGTTATCATCGCCATGGTTGCGGTACCCTACTCGACCATTGTCTATACGGTAGGCGCGATCTTCTTTGCATTTTTTATCCTCCTCTGGGCAGTCTCCGGGATATCTCCCGTAACATATGGAAAACGCCTCCTTGCCATCATCCCCATCTGGGGCATTATCATTGTCTTTCAGATCTTCTTCAAGAACCGGTATTACACCGATTACACTGCGCTCTGGTCATTTCCGTTTGGCATAACGATCTATGCCCAGTCCATTGAGTTCGCCTGCATTCTTGCCGTCAAGTTTCTCATCTGTATCTCGTTTATCATCCTTCTCTCCTCCACAACCAAACTGCAGGACCTGTTGCAGGGAGCAAGCCGGCTCGGCCTTCCGGCGGAGCTGGCTCTTGCCCTCGGCATGATGATCCGCTACCTCTTCGTCTTCGGATACATGTTCCGGAAGATCAACGAGACCCTGACCACCAAGTGCTTCGATGCATTCGACCGCCACCTGCCCTACCGCTACCGGCTCCGGCAGCTGGGGTACACCATCGGGACTATGTTCATACGGTCCTATGAGCAGGGCGAGCGGGTGTACACCAGCATGCTCTGCCGGGGGTACGGGCGGGACAGCCACCTCTTTATTGCAAAGAAACCGCTGAAGGGCAGCGAATGGGCATTCCTCTCGATTACCCTCCTTTTCACCGTCGCTGTTCCGATCAGTGTCTGGCTGACCTCATTCCGTCTGCTCTGATCACGACCGTGACACGAACCTTTTTTCATCTCCCTCCAATAATCCGCTATGACTTTCCGCTTCGGCCATGGCTTCATCACGAGCATCATGTTAATCGCAGAACATTTCGGGCTCCCGCCGGAACAGGCATGGCATGGCGTCCAGGACCATATCGAGGGGCTCGTAGTTCCGGACCGGTTCCGGGGTACTGAAATCGATGAACTCACCACCATGCTCCGGAAGAAAGTGGTCTGGCACGCGGCCGGCAATATGGACAAGGAAGATGCCCGGGATGTCATCTTTACCCTTAACCGGCTCGTGGTTGCAATAGATAAGGAACTTGGGATAACTGATGCAGATGTCGGGGAGTTCCGGTAAATTTTTCCGGAAGATTCCCGAATCGCAGTTTTACTAAAAACGCTAAAAATATATTTTTTTATAATCATGGTAATAAAGCTGGTTTCCGATCAGTAAAAACCAGGGGATTTTACGTCATAAAAAAAGCACCACGCTTATATGCTCATGACTCCAATATTATCTGTGAATATTCTGCGCA
>Ga0172367_10004327_pt1 | contig 17750 bp, 22 predicted proteins | sample Lak10m_FD_114542 | JGI IMG/M metagenome (GOLD analysis project Ga0172367, IMG submission 114542) | Freshwater microbial communities from Kabuno Bay, South-Kivu, Congo - kab_022012_10m | ecosystem: Environmental > Aquatic > Freshwater > Lake | place: Democratic Republic of the Congo: South-Kivu...
GATCATTTCTACTCTGAGTGAATCAAATACTGAATCTAGTGCATAGGATAGAAATTGCCTTAGTAGTCTAGCTTCGTTGAAATAGAAACCGATCACATAAGATTGTTTGTTCTCACTATTTTGCTTATCAGTTTTAGATACCATATAAGAGAAACCAACATGCTTTTCGTCTTTAATATATGGGCTGAATTTTATTTGAGTTGTTTGTTTTTCAGATGTATGATAGGCTGAAAATTCACTGTTTCTTTCAATAGCGTCAAGGATGCCAGCAGCTTCAGCAAGAGAAAATTTAATCTTTACGCTTTTTGCTGGGTTATTTTGGTTTTCCGCAAATGAACCAATTCGTTTTGCGTCATTCCAAGATGACTGTTTAATCAAAGAGCTCCAAATTGAAGAGTCTTTTTCGTTAACACTGAAACTACAAGCTGTACCTGTATTTTTACTATTTGGTTTATAAAATGATATCATATTAAGATAATATACTATGTTTATTTAAATGTCAAGTTTTTATATTCTTAACTTCACTTAATTTCATATAAATATCATGATCTTGAATAGCTGCTAGATCAGCAAATACACAATCGTCTCTTTTTACGCCTTTGAATATAACAATATTGCCTTCTTCAAAATTTTTGTTTTTATTTAAAATTTTATTATTATCTATTTTGTCATTAAATATTAATACAGTTAGAGTGCCTGTTTCATCTGATACTTTAAGTCTTACGTATTTTGTTTTCTTTTCATTTTTAGATGTACCAGAATATACTTCATCTACTTGCGCTACAAATGAGACTTTTGTATTAACTTCCATCTCATTCATGTCGTAAATTGATACTAGATTATCTTTTTTATCTATAAAAATATCCTTAAGAGTTCTTTCGTAAGTATATCCAAGAAGTTTCTTTTCATAATACCAGTTAGCAAAGCTTTCGCTTTTACTATTTTGATTGTAGATTTTTAAATATGGCTCGTATTTAATCTTGATTGTTTCTAATCTAGTATCTTTAATAATTACTTTATTCTTTTCATCAGTAAATTTATTTAAGTGTTTGATGATTCTAATAAGATCTTCATCAAACTTGTCAGCAAAAGATATTACATACTTCTTTTCTTTTGTTGTTAGTATATTCCATAATTGAGCTTCTAAAACTATTTTGCTTCTGCTTTGTTTGAAACCACTTAAAGCTCCTGCTTGTATCAAAGAACATAAGATACCAATGTTAAGATCCGCCTCTTCTGCGGCTTGAAAAATCTCAAACTTATTTGAATATTTATTACGAAAACTATTTAACTTCTCTATTGATTTGTCAGAAATACCCTTTACAGATAGCAAGCCAAATCTAATGTTATTACCTTCAATAGAAAAATCCATTTCAGATTTAATAATATGTGGCTTTAATAATTCAATATTAAAATGCGCCATTTCTTTTTGAATCTTTGAAATTTCTCCAATTGGATCTGGTTCGTGGCGAGTCATCTTCAACAAGGACAAGAAGAATTGTTTTGGATAATTAAATTTCAAATAAATTGTACAAGCTGCTAGAGCTGCATAGGCTAATGAATGAGATTTATTAAATGAATAGTTCGCAGAATCCTCTAAGATTTTCCATAGAATTTCTCCAACTTCTTTTGGAAGTTTATTTTCTTTGCACTTCTTTTCGATTTTCTTTTGCCAAGCTTTGATTTCATCTACCTTCTTTTTTCCTACAATTCTTCTCAAAATTTCTGCTTCATCAAGTGTAAAGCCAATTTTATTAGCCATCTTCATCAATTGTTCTTGATAAAGAGCTACTCCGCCAGTTTCTTTTAAGATATCATCAAAGAATGGATGAATACCTTCTGATTGTTGGTAATTCGTATGCGCTGCATATTTGTCTGCAAATTGTAAAGCTCCAGGTCTAGCTAGAGCTAATACTCCACTAAGTTCTTCCAAATTTTTTGGTTTTACTTTTTGGCAAACTTTAAAATTTGTGTCTGCTTCAATCTGGAATAATCCGTGTGGAGATTTTAAATCTTGAAGATTTCTATAAATAGATTCATGATTTAAATCAATATCAGTAATCTTAATACCAATACTTTTGCATACGTCATCAACTACTGAAACGCTTCTTAGCCCTAAAATATCTAGTTTGATATTAAACAAGGAAACCCAACTCATATCAAAACTTGAAACAGCTTCTTTATCACTAGACAATTCGGTTGGACAAGAGTCATTTAGATTATCATGTGATAGCAGTACACCAGATGGATGAACTCCTTTATTTTTAATTAGATTTCTAAGCTTTAAAGCTATTTGATATATTTCTTTGTTTTCTTCGCACCAATCCTTGAATTTGCTTACTTCTTCATATGCGGTTGAGATATCTTTTACTTGGCCGAATATTTTAGGTATTAATGCTGAGATATCTGTCATCTCTTGATCTGTTTTTTCCCCAATAATTTTACCACATTCTTTAATTAATAGTTTGCCACTCAAAGTATTTAGAGTTAGGATCTTACTTGTTTTACCAAGAAACTTATTTTCTAAGTAGTTTAATACTTTACTACGATTATAATAACAAATATCAAGATCTACGTCACACATTAAACTACCATCCAAATACGTTACTCCTTCGACAACCTGCTTTTTAGCACGAATCTTGGATATAAATCTTTCGAAATAAAGGTCATATTTAACTGGATCAATCCTAGTAACTCCAATTAAATATAATATAAGAGAACCAGCGGCTGAACCTCTACCAAGACCAACTGGAATATTATTCTCTTTACAAAAATTGATAACATCCCAAACAAGAAGGATATAATCAATAAACCCTAATTCTTTTAATGTTTCAAGTTCGTATTTAGCTCTTTCAATATATTTCTTGTAATCTTGTGAGTCTTTTTGGATATTTAAATCTTTGAAACCTTTTAAAGATAAAGCTCTTAAAAAGTCGTAATTTGTAGAATCTTCGCTAATACCTACGTCGTGTTTATATTTATTTTCAATTTTAAATTCTGGTAGTCTTACTCCATGAAGAGGTAAGTCTAAATTCCTAAATTGTGATTCGAAATCTTTAATCATTACCTAGTTCTCCATCTATTTTATCTATTTCTTTATCGAACTGGCTCAAGCCATGTGCTAAAATTTTCAAAGAATTTCTATCTTTCAGAGAAAAAAATACATCAGCTTTACCAGTTTTCTTACCCTTTTGAATAGTAATAAGTAGATACTCTATATTAGCTTCTTCAAGCTTTTGAGTCATGTCGTATATATCGTCTAATGATGCCATATTAAATCTCTACTTGCCACTTCAATTTATTCCATACTTTTAAGTTTAAGTCAAGATCATTAATTGCATCATGTAACTTATCGTAATCATGATCAATACCATTTTCTTTACCAAGAGCAGTAAGACTACTTTTCACATCTTTTCTTTTGGTATGATAGATTTTATATTGATATTCTAATAAATTTTCACTTGTTTTATATGGAGTTCCATATTTCGCGCCTCTTGCAATACAATTTGTGTCAATCATTTTATTTAAAAGATGATCCCAATGACAACCCATGTGTTCGTATAATTCTTTAATTAAGTAAACATCAAAACCTAAAATATTATGCCCAACAATATAATCAGCATGATCTAACCAATCTTTAATTGTTGGAAATGCGTCTTTGATTTTTAGACCTTCTCTTTCTACTTTCTTATGATCATATCTAGTTATTCTTGCTGCATCTTGGCTAATCTTCAAATCAGTGTCCCAATGAATATAAAAATTCTTACTATCAACTTTAAAATCACCTTTTGCTTTTATCATTCCAACTTGCCAAGGTAGGTTATGAGAAAAATTAAGACAAAGATTAAATGTTTCCAAATCAATAAAAACAAATGTCTTATCTTTATTGTATCTTAAAAGATGTTCGTCCATATTATCCTAAAAATGGATCTTCAATTGGCTTTTTCATATGAAAAAGATCTCTAATTTCATAATGCCAATTTAAATATTGCTGTGGCGATAAATGATGCCAACCATTAGGGTTAGATAGATTGTACATAGAAAACTCAGAAAGGTCTTTTAAGAAAGCAACTATATGTGCCTCAACCTCTAACTTTTTAGCAACTTTAATTATTCTTCTTGCTTGAGTATCTCTAACTTGAAATCTGTGTATAATTGCATCAAAATATCCAACTGGTGGCCTATAATTTTTATCAATTCTTGTTAATTCCAACACTGCGACAGGTAATTCTTCTCCATTTTTATATCCCCACTCAATTTGATCAATGTCAGAAGCGTATAGTTTTGGTTGATCATAAATCCATTTTTTATAATCTCTTAGTCTATCTTCTCTGTCGTCTCTTTGTATGGCTTTTGTGCCGTTGATTGTTAGTTTTTTTATTAGCATAATTTTTATCCTTTTAAAGATTCGAAGCAAAATTGATTGCTACTCATATGATTTAGCTCGGGTTTATTTAAGGTAGTTCTATTATTGATACATCTAAAAGTTAGATAAGACTTAAAATCTTTTCTTGTTTTATAATAGATACTTTTTGTATTAATAGTTTTTAGATTATTGGCTTCTGAATAATTTTTTACTTTATTTTTAATGATAGAATCAAATGGCAAATGATTACTTTCTATAAACATAACTGGTTTTGTAAATTCAAAATTTGGTACGCATATAAAATTCTTTAATGTATTATTGAAAATAAAAGAATCATAAAATGGTATAGCAAGTATTAAATCTTTTTCAGACCATAAATTCTTAAGGTTTCTATAATCTATTCTTGGTTCATAGTAAAACCCATTCTTTGCGGCTAATGAAAATATATTTATTAGTTGCTTATATCCTTCATTTGTTTTAAAGAAAATTACTATTTTTGATGTTTTAGATCTAGATTCTTCTGTTTTATCTTCCATATTATCATTAATAGATAATCTTAAACCATAGCGCAGATTAATATCATACTTTTTAGAATTAGTATAAGCTTGTAAAAATGAAGACATATTATCTTCTACTAGATAAAGATTTTTAATATTATTCTTTCTGGCGATATCTATAATAGAATCTGGATCATTTTCAGCAATCTCTTCGTCCTCAAGAGTAAGGATTGATCTACCTATGCTGAAATGAGATTTAAATAAAGGTATAGTGTCCATTTTTTAAAATGATAATCTAAGTATATAAAATTGTCAATCTAGAAAATCGTCTGATGATTTTTTATTATCTTCCTTTTTGCTATTGAATTTTGGGCAACCATCATATTTTCTTTTTTTCACAGTAAATCCTTTAATATTTTTAAATTTACCATCTATACTTGTTTCAACAATATCGCCCTTTTCATTTAACTTTACATAATATTCATAAGAGTCTCTGTATGGACATCTCCAATTACCTATGCCACACATCCATTTACTTTTATCATTATCTATTGCAAAATTAGCTTTAGCAGAATTCTCATCAAAGTTATTAATATAATTATTAATATGCTCTAAATAATGTTCAAAACCCTTAATTTGTTCATCTGTGAACTCTAGCTCTTGTATTGGCTGTTTTGGAAACCTAAGAAATAGGAATTTTACAATAGGTTTAAGCTTTGGCCATAGTTTTTTACTAGCTAAACTATACATCATGGCCTGTATATTGGCTTCTAGGTCATCTCCCCTAAACTTAGCTTTGGAGCTTTTGTAGTCAATTATAACCATTTTATTCTTTGATTTAATGGGCTTGTCAATAAAACCCTTAATATGATATTTAGGCTCATCATTCTTGATCTCAAAGGCGTATTCTGGTGATACTATTTTCCCGTCCTTTTCGCCAAAGAAATCATGCTTTAAACCCACCATTATCATTTGATCTAAAATCTCAAAATTTGATTCATCTAATCCAACTTTTGCTTTTAATTTTTTAACTAATCTAGTTATTCCTTCGCTTCCTTTTATAGAATTCTTTTTTATTATTTTATTGTAATGTTTTTTATGTTTGGGATTTAAAAGTAATTCAAAAACTGTATGACAAATCGTACCCCTAAGGCTTCCATCGTTCTGTTTTTGAGGAATTTTTTTATGATAATGGTTCCAGTACGTCCAAGAGCATATTTCTAATGTCTTTATTCTTGAAGCCGATAAAATTTTATTTTGCTCTGACATAAATTTTTAATTCTTTCATTTTTTTTACTTTAGCTTTGATCGCTTCTTTCTTAGATTTAAACCTTCCTAAATGAAATATTTTTTTATTAAATCTTAGTCTTGATTGCCATTTTTTTCTTTTAGGGTCATAATACAAGTTGGTCTCTTCTATTGGAGTTTTTTTAATAAAAAATTTATAAAACTTTTTTAAGTTCTGTTTTAACCATTTATTTTTTTTATTGTTGTGATTTAAAGTTGCAGATTTACCATATAAATATAATGCCATTTTATCATAAGCAATTGAAGCTTTCACTTCAGAAGAAAATGCTTTTTTATACTTAATGTTTTTATATCTTAATTCGACATGGATAGAATTTCTATCTTTATAAACGCCAATATATTTAGAGGTTTTGTTTTTCTTCTTTCTTTTACCTTGATTTGATCTACTCATTTTTTCTAAAGACATTTTAGTTAAAATTCTATTAGGTTGATAAATTTCTAAATTATATCCATTTGGTGCAAGACTATCGTATTTTACAATATTTTTTGTTTCTAGTTTTGGTAAATTTTTATCATATGATTTTATTATTATTTCAAATTTAAAATTTTTATGTCCATATTTTTTGATAGCAAATTCTATAGGTGTCCTGGGATCTTTTTTAGCTTTACTTTTATGTTCTGTCCATCTTCTTATTGGATTAAATGCTGTAGTTTTACCAATGTATTTTTTACAATTGATTAAATTAGTTATTTTATAAATATAGCCCATATAAATGTTTACACTACTTTCGCTCTTTTTGCTCCATAAGATTAATATTTTTCCACGTTTGTATTTCCTCTATTGTCATTTCTCCAAAGTCTTTTTTAGTTGGAAGATTGATTGAAAGTTGTTTTGGGTCAAAATATCTTAATAGTTTATTATAAGCTTTTTTAGCTGCTTCGTTTCCAGCAGAATTATTTTCTTTATCATTATTAAATGAGATATATATTTTACTTGGATCAATTTTTAATAAGAAGTTCAATATAGATATACTTACTTCAAGTCCAAAAGTAACTATTGTGTTTTTAATGCCAGCTTGATATAAAGATAAGCAATCACCTATGCTCTCAATAAGAAATACTTGTTTGCTATTTTGTATATCTTGAATATTTAAGAAAGTTGGATAACACCAAGAGCTTTTATCTCCTAAATGTTTCCATTTGATTTTACTTTTATTAGTAATATCTCTACCAGAAAAGCCAACGATTTCATTCTTGCTATTGAATATAGGAAAAACATATCTGTCTTTCATTTTTCCAGCAGAAGCAATACCACCTTCGAAAGACTTTATAGTAGGATCGTCTACTCCTCTATTTAACCAGTAGTTATGATCCTTGGATAATTTTAATAATAAATCTTTATCGAAAACTTTTTTATCCTTTACTTTTGGTTTTTCAACTTTAGGAGTAAAGTATTGAAAGTTTTTATTTTTTAACCAAATCTTTGCTTCATCTTCGGTATTGAGTTTTAGACTTAATTTAAGTAAAGAATTAAAATCTCCACTAATATTTTCTTTGAAATCAACCCAAAAGCCTGTGTCTTTATAGATTCTTAATACAGTATCATTATCACTATCTCTATAGATAGGCTTGGCTCTATACTCTTTACCAAAGTCTTTTAGAGTATAGCCAATACTTGTAAGTATTTCGTGAATGCTTATTCCTGTTTCCATTCTAAAGCCTCGCTGATTATAGGGAATTCTTTTATAAATATTTTTTTACAACGCTCTGCAATAAGTCTATGTTCTTTTTGAGTATTTTGTTCTGTTCTTAACTCTATGTAATGAATCCAACTTCTAAGTGATCCTTTCATGTACATTGTGGTCTGAGTAGTTAATGGTAATATCATTCTAGCTACTTCTTTTGCAACTCCATTTTCTATCATTGTTTCATAACAATGTTCAGACAAAGTAAGGGATTCAACTAAAAGTTCATTTACTTTATCATAAGCATCCGTACCCATGGGCATTAATTTTTCGCCAACTTGTCTATTTTTATCTCCTTGCATACGAAGTTCAATATCTTCAAATTCGTTTGCAACACTATATCTTTGGCTAAATTCTTGAAAGGAGAATGAACGATGCCTTAAAATCTGGGCAGCGATTCCTCTGCTAGTTTTAATTTCAACACACATATCAACTAGTTCAAATGGACTCCAATGTTTGTGTTTAATTAGAAACTTTAAAAGTTTTGGCGCAGTTTCTGTATTCATTTGATTAGAAGGATTACTTACTCTTGCACAATATGCAACAAGATCTTCTGCTTTTTTAAGTCTATTAATTTCTGGTTTTGTTATTGATATTAGTTCTACGTTCATAATAGTTCTCCATCGTTTTGATTTCGGTCATTAAGTTCATACTGCTCTCTTTGTCTTTGAGCAACATCTCTTAATGAACCATGTTCTGTAATATTGAAATTCTCTACTCTATAATTTAGATAATTTTGCGCCCAAACTTCTTTTCCAGAACAATCAAGTCTGCGTACAATATCTTGATGTCCAACTGAATCTTTTCCTTGGAATCTGGTTTTAGTTGGAATTAATTTATGAGTCCCGAATTCTTGACCATCCAAAGAAAGTTCATCAAGAGTCTTTCTTCTAAAGATTGCAACGAATGACGCGAACCATTGTAAACGATCTGATAATGATATAGCAGAAGCATCATCAACAATATCTGATCCTTTTCTATTAAAGGATTCTCCACTTCTATTTAATTGCATCGCAGTAATTATTGGGGCTTGTAATTCTTCTGATATTCTTTTGAGTTTATCAATCTTATCACCAATAGCTTGATGCTCTGCCCAATTTTGGCCAACTTTTTCTCCAGTTAATTTAATATAATCATATGCGATTACTGCTTGATTACCTCTACCAACTTGAGACAAATGCCATCTTCTAATTATTGAACATATTTGATCAATATTTTTTGATCCAACATGGTAGTGATCATATTGATAATTTTTAATTATAGACCAAGCGTTTCTTACTTTTAAGACCATCTCTTGATTTTTTCTCCAATTACCAGTTTCAAGATACCAAACTGGAACACCAGTAAGTGAAGATATCATTCTGAATCTAATATCTAAGGCTTGCATTTCTGTATCGAGAATAAGTGCTTTAGTTTTATTTTTTGGATTGATAGAAGTTTTAAAACACATATCATTTATCCAAGTTGATTTACCTTGACCTGGCCTACTTACTATAGCATAAATATTTCCATTTTTTAATCCGCCATAAAGTCTATTGAATTCTGGATATGGAGTTATTAATCCTATTTCTTCTCTAGGGTTATTTCCTATTTCTTCAATAATATCTTCTGCATCTTTAAAAAGATTAACTGGCACATCGCTCGTTGAATATGCAGAAATTTTACCATTATACATAGCATCTGCATCAGCCAAGAGTTGATCTATTGATAGGTCACTATTCTTTCCTATAAAACTTTTAATCTTATCTGCCGTATCAACTATTTCTCTTCTAATTCTTAGCTTTAATAATTCTTGACAAGCTTCAACGGTAGCTTTTTCTGTAATCTGTGAAAAACTTAAATTATCAATATAATCATAAATATTGATATCATCCTTAAAGGAAATACCAAGATTCTTAATCTTTTCTGCTAATAATACTTTATCTACATTTTCGCCCTTATGTCGCATATTTTTATATACGGCATAAATTGTTGAATGTACATCATTAAAAAAATCATTTTCAGATATAAACGTATCAACATCTGCGAATAAGTTTTGATATTTTAGAAGCCCACTTAATACATGGCGCTCTATCTGTACAGAATAGATCATCCTTTATATGATAACTGAATAAAAATTAAAAGTCAAGTAAAGTATTAATTATTTTTTATCTTTATCGTCTAAACCATCTTCATCATCAAAATCGTCTACATTTTTATCATTTCTATTTCCTTGTTCTAGGATTGCGTCTGCTGTTGCGTCCATATTCATTTGATCAACTGTGCTGCTCCATGATCCCAAATAATATAAAAGAGCCATAGCATTCATTTGATTATCAAATTTTGTAAATACTTGTGGATCACCCTTCGAATTAAAATTAAATAAAATATATCCGCCAAAACTACATTCATCAAGTTGTTTTAATAAATTATTTGGAAATGTAAATTTTTTTTTATTCGTCACCGAATATTTTACACTTAAATAATCAAAATTCCGCACTTTTCTTCTATATATTGTGGTGACAACTTCTTTAAGTCATCCTCGTAGAGTTCTAGGAATTTAAATTCATTCATCTCAAGCCATTTTTCTTTTTTGACGTCTCTTTTTATGCTTTGTAGATATTTTAATCTAGAATCGTCATGAAAGAACTTATTAAATGATTCATGTTGATTTCCTTGTATCTCAATTGCTATTTTTTTTGTTGCATTTAATATATCAACTTTAAGCATACTTCCATAGACTGGAAATTCCTCATAAACAATATGATTGTTCCAATAAGGATAAAAAAATTGCTTAAATTTAAATTGTAATTTACTGCGACTTTTACCTTCCCAATCAATCAGATATTTTCTTACATTTTTATTAACGAGTTGACCGTTAATATTTAATAATCTCATGTAGCTAAAGTGTTAATAAATTTATTATAAAAATAATCTACAATTGGCTTATTTTCTTCAAGATAAGATCTTAGATTATCAATACCTTGGTGTTGCTTTTTAAGCTCAAGGTTTTGATTTTTGAGTTCTTCAATAATTTCATCTGAGAATGTTACCCATGCACCTTTTGCGGTTGCAAATTCCCAAGCGAGGATTTGATCAATAACCTCGTATTCTCTCCAAACAGAAGATCCATCTTTACGACCATACTTAATAGGATATTGAACTTTTGAATTAGTAGATTCATTAGTTGACTTCTTGATTGCAATTTTAACATTATGTCCAATAATCTTATTCTTTACTGGATCATATTTATCATTTGGCTTTTCAAGAATAAGATCTTTATTAAACTTTGGTTCAAATTCAAGAATCCAATTAGCAAAATGCAATAAAGCATTTCCACCCGTAGCGGTAGTTTGACGAATATCTTTATTCGCAGCATAAGGATCAAGTTTAATATCAGATCGTACTTGACTAATAAAGATTGCCATATGACCACGCTTAGAAAGGGCAAGAGAAATTTTCTTCATTAACATGGATGAGATAACTGCTCCACCAGCCACCTTTGTTGCTTCGGTCATGCTCTTTTGAGAATCACCTTTAGTCATTAATCCGTCAACTGAATCAAGAATAAACATATATCTCTTATTTTCATTATTTGATTGAATAAGGTCTTTCATTAATTCTGAAACAGTTTCAAAGATATTGCATTCAAATACGAAACAAGTTCCATCAACCCATTCTTTAGGATCGGTTACAAACTTAATTCCAGAACGCTCTTTGATTTCTTTGCTTAATCTTCCTTCTGCCTTGAAAAGTAAAGCTCTAGAGTTTTCTACTGATTTAAGAAAGTTTTTTGTTACTTCTAGTGCCTCAGAAGTTTTTCCTCCTTCATTCATTCCTATAAATCTATGCAAACCTGGACATAAACCACCGCCAGTAGCAATATCTAAGTTAAGGCTACCTGTTGAAACTTTGTAATAGATTTCGTCTTCGAAATTATAGTGGTCTTCTTTGTTTTCTTTTAAAAATGATAATAATCTATCTGATGCACTTGGACCAGATGATTCTACGACTTCTTCTTTAGGTTTTCTTCCCATATCTTATAAATTCTAACACGCTTTTAGGCTTTTGGCAAACTTTTTTATCTTCTCCTAATTTATTTTCTTTTAATTCAATTTGTTCTTTATTAAAATTCATATTAAAGCTTTCGTATTCTTTTAATAGAAAAGCTTTTCCTTCTGATTTTAAAAACCAAGCTAAAGAAGGTGGCGGTGATCCTAGTTCTTTTAAATTATCCCAAAATTCAAAACTATTAAACTTTTTAACTAGCTTTTGTGCAATTTTAATTTCTCTTGGCCAATTAATATTTCCTTTGATATATTTTATTACTATTAATTTGCAAAGTTTATGATTGGTATTTTTCAATATCAGATCTTACCATTTTTTCTACTAAGTTGTCAAATGAAATTTTTGGATTCCAATTAAGTTCTATTTTTGCTAGCGTTGCATCTCCAAGTAAAAGATTAACTTCTGCTGGACGATAAAATTTAGGATTTATTTTAACTAATAATTGATAACTATTATCTAATTTTTTTATATAAAAACCTTCATCTTCTGGTCTACCATCATTTATATAAATCCAGTGACCTTCTATACCTATGGCTTTAAAAGATTTTTCTACAAACTCCCTAATACTATGAGTTTCTCCAGAAGATAATATATATTCTTTTGGTTCAGCTTGATTTAACATTAACCAAATTCCTTCAATAAAATCTTCCGAATGACTCCAATCTCTTTTCGAATCTAGATTACCAAGTTCGATTGGTTCGAATTGTTGATTATTTTTTAATGCATGAAAAATTCTAGCTACGCCTTTTGTTATTTTTCTGGTTACAAATTCTTCACCTCGTCTTTCACTTTCATGATTATAAAGAATAGAATGTATCGCAAATAAATTATAAGATTCTCTGTATACTTTAGTTATGTGTCTTGCTGCCGCTTTTGCTGCACCATATGGGCTTCTTGGCCTTATTGGGTGATTTAGATCTTGTGGACTATATAAAACATCACCCATTTCTTCACTAGAGCCAGCAGAATAAAAACGACAATTAGGAGCATATTTCCTAATCGCCTCTAAGCATCTTAAAACACCTAAAGCAGTAACGTCAAAAGTTTGTAATGGAAGTTGCCAGCTACTACCAACAAAAGATTGTGCTCCAAAATTAATAAAATATTTTGGTTGAATTTCTTTGACTATTTCATCTATTGAATTGCTATCTGATAAATCTGCAATTAATATTTTAAATCTTGGATTATTTAGATTATGTTTTATATTTTCTACATTTGGATTTGAACTTCTTCTTCTTATTCCATATATATTGTAATTTGTATTCTTTAATAAAAAATCTACCATATAAGAACCATCTTGACCAGTAACGCCAGTAATTATAATTGAATTTGATTCATTCATTATTAATAATAAAAAATTTAATAAAATATTTCTAAATAATGTTTTTTATTTTGGTTGCCATTGATGTTAAACTTTTATTTAAAGAAGTTAATTGTAAATCTTCTATATGTTGATAATTCCCAGTATATAATATATTATTATCTTTTTCTACAAAAATGCGACTATTAGAATTACATATTTCTTTTATTAAGTTTGCTATTTCATTTAATTTATATTTTTTCTGATATACACAGTCTATTTCCTCATATTTTTCTGTATTATTTTTTAATAGAATTTGAATTAAATTAACTAAATCATTAATGTAATAAATATCAAATAAGATATTTTCCCAAATTATAACATCTTGATTTTTTAAACATTTTTCGATAGTAGAATATATAAAAGAATCTTTCATGCCTAATTCGCCAAATACGTTAAATATTCTCAGATTCTTTATATTTTTTTTATCTTTTATTAAATCTGTAGATATTTTTTTACTAAAACCATAAAAAGTTTCTGGTTTATATATTTCTGCTCCACTGGAAAAAGTTATTAATTTAGAATTATTTTGTTTGAACTTTAAAATATTGTCTAATGCTTTAATATTATTAAAGAAATCCTTTTCTGTATCAACTTTAATTCTTCTGCCTCCCCTTACCGCGCAATTAATTATAAAATCAAAATTATTTAAATTAAAATATTCTTTTACCTTATTTGTATTTGTTAAATCTAATTCTGAACTGGTTGGATATGACAATTGATAAACATTTTTAAATGATTCAATGAGACTTTTGCCAACAAAGCCAGAACCGCCAGTAATTAAAATTTTCATTTATCTTTTTAAGCTTAAAAAACATGGTGAGTTACTATTAATTATATCTTTTAGCATTGGGGCTATTTCGTTTTCTTCATTTGGCCAATATTGTTTTATATTTTTAAATGTGTCTAAATATATTTTTATATCTTCCATCCAATGGCTTATTCCATCATGAGAATAGTCTTTATCTCTACCACTGCAAATTAATTTAACTGGAATGTTTTCATAATCAATATATGTTCTTATTATTTCAAATGGTCTATAAATTAGAAATGTTCCTATAGAATACACTATTGGAATTTTACCTTCAAGTGCAGCACCGCATGCTATTCCCATCATAGAGAATTCTGCGGCCTGACAATTATAAAATCTATTAGAAAAATCTTTAGAAATTTTATCAAAACCTCCATATCCTAAATCTCCAGTTAAAGAAATGACATTTTCATTTTGCGCCATTTCAGTATATAATTCTTTGAAAAAAGTCCTACGCATTTTTTATAATTTCCATTTCTTTTTCTGTTAAAGTATTATAATGTCCGTCTAAACCTTTTACAAAAGGAAATTCATTATAAACATAATCTGTAGTTCTAATTTCTATATTTGAATATAGATTTTTTAAATTTTGTATAATATCAAATATATTAAATTGGGCTAAAGCGCTATATCCATTAACATTTGCATATATTTTTAAATTATCAATTTTATATTTTTTTACAAAATTTAATGTTTCGTAGATGCTTCCCTCAAACATTTCTCCATCACTTATTAAACAGTATACATTTCTATTTCTATTTGCTATAGCCATTCCACAGGCCGCAGGTAGCCCACAGCCTAAACTGCCGGTAGAATAAAATATTTTATTTTGCAAATCTCTATTTGGATGTACGCCATGGGTTTTGTGTAATTTTTCTGCATTTATTTTATAATATTTTTCTAAAACAACATAAAGTGCTAGTCCAGCATGACCATTACTTAATACAAATGGTTCATTTTCTTCTTTAATAGAGTATATTTCATCTATAATATTAACAGAGCTTAAATTGCTAGATAAATGAGATAACTTATGAGTATAACTAATTTCTAGTATTCTTTTTTCTAGATTATTCATTTTAATATTTTTTCTCTTATGTGACTACAAACTTTTTGATTAAAAATTGATTCTATAGAAGGTTTATTTGCTCCTCCTCCAGCAAAATGATAAGCTTTAACTATTTTATTATCTAATTTAATTTTATCATCTTCAACTACCATACTGCCCTGTCTTCCTATATAAGAGCATCCATAATAACAATTAAATTTTTCACTTTTGAAGTTCCAATCTCCATCTAAAATTTTAAACTTATAAGGAAGCATATGGCATATTAAATTTAAAATATCATTCTCTTTATTGCCAAAATAATCTGAAAATCTTGCACTTGCTTCATAAAGATCATCCCAAAACTTCTTAGAAGTACTTGCTATAATACCAGCCTGTATATATTTTTCATAAGGTATTAATTTATTATCACTTAATATTTTTCCTGTGCAAAAGCTTGAAACAGATATTCCACAACAATTTTGTATGTTATAATTTGCTGGAGCAGCTACATCATAATCTGCAATTAATATTTCATCAAGACGATCAAAAATTAAATGATCTGCATCTATATTAACAACTAAATCATAATCATTATATAAAAGTTTTGCAAAAGCCGCTTTACTGTTATAAAAGTTTAATCTATTATCTTTTTCAAAAACTTTTTTTATTTCGTCATCTTTAAAAACTATTAAATCTATTTCTGGATGAAATTTTTTAAAACTTTTTATAAAATCATCTGTTCTGCAGCCTTCATAGTGGGAAGACCCTACTATTGTAAAAAAAACAGATTTCATTATACCTTATAGGCAAATAATCCATCTGGACCAAAATAATTTATTTTATAATTATATTTTTGAAAATATTCTCCAAATCTTACTCTATGTCCATATTTTAATCCATCACCAACATCATGAAACTCAATTAAAATTTTATCGACTTTATCACTAATAAATTTAATAACCTCTTCATTTAGAGCTATTATTTCTGACCCCTCGATATCTATTTTAACAAAATTAATTTTATTAAGATTATTATTTTTAATTAAATCTTGTAATGAGATTGAATTCACATCAAAATGAACGTGTCCTCTTGTCAATAATGAATTCATCGTAGAATTTGCCTCACACGTATAAAATCTTTCTGTTCCAGATTTATTTGATAAAGCTAAATTCATTGGTTGAATATTTTTAAAATTATTTGTGAGTTTTGTTAATAACTTAAAGTGAGATGGAGTGGGTTCGAGAGTTATAATTCTTTCTGCATAAGGAGAAACATGTATAGAAAATAGGCCTATATTTCCACCAATATCTAAAATTATTTTATCATCTTTTGATATAAAATTATCATAATAGTTCAAATCATTAAATTGATGAAGTATTTCTAATGTGCAGTTAACTCTATTATCAAAGTGGTTTTTTAATTCTTCTGTATTCAAATCTATTTGATGATTTGAGCCGTCTATTAATCTTAAATTTATCATAAATACTTATTTAATAATAAGCGGAATATATTTTTTTGTCAAAAGTATTCTTTGGGGTAATACTGTTCCAGGCCAATGAATAAGAAAATCTCCTTCAGACCATTGACCATCATTTCCATAATAATCTTGGCCTAATCTAAAATGAGTTAAACTTTCTGAACTACCACGAAAATTACTTGCTGGATAAAGGCTATAATCATATGAATTTATCATTTTTTGTGGAAGTATTTTCGTTATTTTTTTAAAATAATCATCTTGAGCTAAAATATCTATAATTACTTGTTGTTCAGCCCAAGCGTCATTAGAATACTGCGGATAAGACTCTATTATCTTTTTAAATAAAGCCCTAGAATCTATTGTGTTTTTTATAACAAAAGAATCTGCATTTATATTATTTGCATCTGTGGATATAAAAAAATCATGTTCGACATCAATTAGATCTGTAATTTTTATTTTAAAATTTGTTATTAACGTATCTACTCCACACCAATATAGTATATCACATTTATTGTTTTCTAAAAGCTCTAAACATCTGTATATTTTTTCAAATCCTAAGTTAGAAAATTTAAAATCAGAAATTCTTTCTTCAAATGAATAATCATTTTTTTCACAGTATTCGGACTTATTTGCGGATGTAATATCTCTTAAAGATTTATAATTATCTTGAGATAAAGTGAATATTTTTATTTTCATGTTTTTATTTCTTTTATTTTAGAATTAAAGAATTTATTTTGTAAATTAAGTTTTTTATTATATCTCAACATATTTGCTTCATCTACTTCTTTAGCAGTTATTGAGCCATATCGAGCTTTTTCTACAGCATTAAAAGTTATTTGATTTGCTTGTATCATTTCTTGATATTCTTTCGAATGTATAATATCTGACATTTTATTTTCGCCTATTTGATTTTCTATATATAAAAAGCAATCTTTCCAATTTTGTTCGCTTTGTAAATTTATATTTTTTTTAATATGAAGTATGCTTAAATAATCAAATGCATAAGCTTCATCTACAAGTAGATCAATCATAATATATGATCTATAATTTAAAATATTAAATCTAAATAATCTTCTTTCCAGAAAGGGTATACTTCACCATTTATTGCTTGCTTTAAATTGTCATAGGAAAATTTTGGTACTAGTTCAGAAGAA
>Ga0172367_10004328_pt1 | contig 17748 bp, 16 predicted proteins | sample Lak10m_FD_114542 | JGI IMG/M metagenome (GOLD analysis project Ga0172367, IMG submission 114542) | Freshwater microbial communities from Kabuno Bay, South-Kivu, Congo - kab_022012_10m | ecosystem: Environmental > Aquatic > Freshwater > Lake | place: Democratic Republic of the Congo: South-Kivu...
CCGAAGCTTTTGTCCCGAAGTGGCGGCAGGCTTGGGAACTCCGCGTCCTGCGGTGCAGCTGCGCGAGATTGGTCAGCAAATCAGAGTGGTCGGGGTCAAAGACCGCAGTCTTGATGTCAGCGAGGCGTTGAGTCAAGTAGGCGGCCAGCAGCGTGACTGGTTGGAGAATTTATGCGGTTATATTCTGAAAAAAGATTCGCCCAGTTGCGGTATGGAGCGGGTCAAAGTCTACAGAAACGAAATTCCGGCTCGTAATGGCGTCGGGATTTTTGCCGCTTATCTGCAACACAATTTCCCGACCTTACCGCTTGAGGAAGAAGGCCGATTGGGTGATCCCGGTTTACGGGAGAATTTCATTCAGCGCGTATTCGTGCGGTATCGCTGGCAGCAGTTATGTCAAACTCCGCTGACAGCGCATGTTTTGATGACGTTTCATAGTGCCCACAAGCTGATTGCCATGAGTCATGAACAAAATCGAGCTCGAGACTTGGGAAGATTAATTGCCGAAGTGCGGCCCGACAATATTGACCGTATTGCCCAGCAATATATCGTCGATTTGATGGCTTGCCTGAAAATCGTCGCCACCAGGGGTAACCACGTCAATGTGTTGCAGCATATCCAAGGTTATCTAAAACATAAACTCGATAGCGATGATAAGCAGGAATTGGTTGAAACCATCGAAACTTATCGGCAGGGTAGGGTGCCGTTGATTGTGCCACTGACTTTGCTGAAACATCATTTCAGAAAACAGCCTGATGCTTTTATCGAACAATCTCATTACATGAATCCGCATCCAGCAGAATTATCGTTGCTGAATGAAATATAACTGTGTCGGTATACAATAAGCAACGTCATTGTATCAGAATGAAGTACAGCCTCATTTTTCGGTGGAGACTGTCGAAAAATCTTTTTTGTTGGATTGAGTCAATCGAAACGCGACGAAATGATATCGTTGGGTCACATTACATTCTACCCAAGCAAGTTTTCGAGAATCTCATTTCGGAAAGCGGATGTATCCTGATACTGAATAGTTACTAAGTACCTTAAATAAGCAGCCAAATTACCTGCTGCGTTTTTTTCGAACCTTCATTCAGGAAACTATGATGGAAAACTTGCAAAAACTTGAACCCATTTTTCAAAAGCTCATGGAAGATTGGTATCAATTAACCTTGCACAACCAGGAGTATGCTATTTGCCTGGCCATTTCCGTCTGGTTGTTGACCGCTATTTTTTACAGTATCCGTATAGGTTTTTTAAAAAAACGCAATACTCAACTGGTAACTGCTTATCAAGCTGTCCAAACCAAATTGACTGAAGCTGAAACTCAATCGCAAGCTTTACAGCAGCAACTGACTGAAGCCGGGGAAAAGTTACAGCAATCTGAACAGCAAACTGAAGCCGAGATCCAACGCGCCGCAGGTATCGAGCAACGTTTAAATCGTAGTAACCAACAACTGGCCAGTAGCTTATCCAATTTGGTGGGCAGCTTTGAACTTAACATAGACAAACTGCCAAATGCCGAATCGGACAATCTGTTGACCGAATTTTCTGCCGTTATTTCTCGGGTGGCTGAGCGCTTCCAAAATGAACAGCAAGCCAAAACCCAGTTGCAGCTGACTATGCATGCCGAAGCGGAAAAAATGGCGGAAAAGCAAGCTATGGTTGAAAGTTTGCAAAGTCGTCTGGATACTCAAACGCAACAATTGGCCAAATTGGAAATGGCTATTGAAAAATTTGAGGCAGCCGAACGCCAAATGGAGCTTGATCAACAGCAGTTTGCGCTGGAAAGACAGCAGCGCCAGACCGAAGCATCCCGATTGGCGGAACTGGAAAAGCAAGTATTAGCGCATGCCCAAGCCAAACCGATAGAAACTGTAGTCGAAAAAGTTGCGCCCGTATCAGCGTCGGCCTTTGCTGTCCAGTCTATTGAAAGCGTTGATAAGGTAGTTGAAAAATCAGTTATTGAGCCCGCCAAAATGGCTAAGCCAGTACCGACTGAAAGCGTCGTTGCTGTTAAAACCAAGCCAGAATCCAACAAAGTAAAGCCTACTGAAAGCAATAAAGGTAAAGGTTTTTTTGGTAGAGCTATGGAAAAATTCTCCAAGTTTGATGAAAAACTGGGTATGCAACCTGCTGTTAATTCAGCAGCTGAGCAATTGGAAGATCTAGCACAAGAATTACCGGTAGCGGAAGTTAAAGCTGCTGTGGAAGATGTTGTCGAAACGACAAAAGCTGAAGTAGCGCAAAAATCAGCCGGTTTGAATCAAAAAATCAGTGGGTTGTTTGGCGGGATGAAAAAAACATCGGCTAAAACTCAATCAGAAGCAACAGCTACAGTGGATACAATCGTTGAAACCGTGACTGAAACGTTGCCCGAATCGGCGGCAGCTGGAGCAGACAAAGCAGCTTCCAAACTTTCCAGCATGTTTGGCAGTTTTAAGCGTAAAAAGTAGTCTCTAAAGCTCAAAGATCCGGCAAATGAGAATAACAATTTGCCGGGGCATTTGCTGAAAATGCTGGTATTTTGTGGCTTGATTTGAATTACTGATCTGATACTTGAGCACTGCCGTGCAATACAGTATAGTTTCAACCATGAATACACAGCCTAGCATTCAATTCATTGCTTTGATTCCAATGCCGTTCTTCGATAGGTTGTTGCTCGTCCTGTCTCTGAGACTGCTGCCCTGAGGGGGCGCATACTCTCTATCTTATTAGTAAATTACCTTTTTTCTGTATCTCGGCCTTAGGCCGAATGTTTCATGACGGAGTTCTCATGAAAGACAAATTGATTATTTTTGATACGACTTTGCGTGATGGTGAGCAAAGTCCAGGTGCATCCATGACGCGAGAGGAAAAAATCCGCATCGCCAGGGCGTTGGAACGCATGAAAGTCGACGTGATAGAAGCGGGTTTCCCGGCTGCCAGTCAAGGCGATTTTGAAGCCGTGCAGGCGGTAGCTGACGCCATTAAAGACAGTACGGTATGCGGTTTGGCGCGGGCTTTGGATAAAGACATTGATCGAGCGGGTGAAGCATTGAAAGGCGCAAACAGTTCGCGCATTCATACCTTTATCGCGACTTCGCCAATCCACATGCAGAAAAAGCTCAACATGACACCGGATCAGGTGATTGAGTATGCGGTGCGAGCGGTGAAACGGGCCAGACAATATACCGATAACGTTGAGTTTTCGCCGGAAGACGCCGGACGTTCGGAAGAGGATTTCTTGTGCCGGATTCTGGAAGCCGTGATTGATGCCGGTGCACGTACATTGAATATCCCGGATACTGTTGGTTACAGCATGCCGCAACAATTCGGCGCGACCATTGCCAATTTGATTCAACGTATCCCTAACTCGGATAAAGCTATTTTTTCCGTGCACTGTCATAACGATTTGGGGTTGGCGGTTGCTAACTCTCTGTCAGCGGTCATGAACGGTGCGCGGCAAGTAGAGTGTACGATCAACGGTTTGGGCGAACGCGCCGGTAATGCTTCGCTGGAAGAAGTGGTGATGGCGGTGCGCACGCGTCAGGATTTCTTTCAGTGCGATACCAGTCTGGATGCACGCGAAATCGTCACTTGTTCTAAATTGGTATCGTCGATTACAGGTTTTCCGGTACAACCCAATAAGGCTATAGTCGGCGCCAATGCGTTTGCCCACGAATCCGGTATTCATCAGGATGGGGTGTTGAAAAACCGTGAGACTTACGAAATCATGCGGGCTGAAGATGTGGGTTGGAGCACCAACCGTATGGTCTTGGGCAAACACTCTGGACGTAACGCGTTTAAAACCCGCATGGCCGAATTGGGCGCGCAATTTGAGACTGAGGCCGATTTGAACGATGCGTTTTTCCGTTTCAAGCAGTTAGCGGATAAAAAGCACGATATTTTCGATGAAGATTTGCAAGCCTTGATATCCGAGCAAGGCTTTGAAGCAGAGGACGAACATATCAAGCTGGTAGCATTGAAAGTCTGTTCTGAAACCGGCGAAGTACCGAATGCGACAGTGACTATCCGAATCGATGGTAAGGAAATGACCGGCTGTGCGCAAGGCGGTGGGGCGGTCGATGCCAGTCTAAAAGCGATTGAGAGTCTGGTCAAAACCGGGTCTACCTTGGCTTTGTATTCCGTCAGCAACATTACCACGGGTACTGACGCTCAAGGTGAAGTGACGGTGCGTCTGGAACATGCCGGTCGAATAGTCAATGGTTCCGGAGCGGATACGGATATTGTGATTGCGTCGGCCAAAGCCTATATCAATGCTGTGAATAAACTGCAAAGTAGTGATCAAAGGCAGCATCCGCAAAAAGGTAATGTCTAGATTACGGTAGGTCATGGATCACGCCACACGCCTACAGTATCTGGAAGCGATGGGTATCGATGTCTGGGTTTCCAGGCATCAGCCCACCGTCGAACATGTGGTTGATGCATCTGAAAACGTAGGATGGGCTGAACACAGTGAAGCCCATCGATCCCATCATGAAGCAGAAGGAGCTTCAACAAACCACGACCGTCGGGCTTCGCTTAACTCAGTTCAACCTGTGGAATCTTCCCATACCTATGAACAATCCTGGCATGATTTACAACAGGCAGTTGCAAATTGTCGAGCCTGTTCCCTTTGTGAAACTCGCACCCAAACCGTTTTTGGGGTAGGCAGTCATTATGCCAACTGGATGTTGATCGGTGAAGCGCCTGGACAAAATGAAGATTTGCAGGGTGAGCCCTTTGTTGGCAGAGCGGGACAATTACTGAACGAAATGTTGCGGGCCATAGGCTTGAAGCGTGAAGAAGTATTTATCGCCAATATTTTAAAATGTCGCCCGCCGAATAATCGTGACCCACAAACTGGCGAAGTGGCCGCCTGTCATGATTTTTTGCAGCGCCAGATCCAATTGCTAAAACCCAAAATTATTTTGGCTGTCGGGCGGATTGCCGCGCAAAATTTGCTGAATACGCAGCAACCTTTGGCAAAATTACGTGGTGTCAGGCATCAACTGGAACAGGTTCCACTGGTGGTCGTGCATCATCCCGCGTACTTGTTAAGATCTCTCACCGAAAAAGCCAAAGCCTGGGATGACTTGCAATTTGCTTTAGCCGTTTATCAATCCTTAGAACAATAATTAAAATGTGGAAACTTCTGCACAAATTAAAAGATGCAATTATTTATGACGCTGACCGCGAGTTTTACGCCAAGGTTTTTCCGGATTCGGTAGAGAGTAAGGACTTAATTCGATTGCGCAAAATGGATCATGCCGATTTACCCAGCGTACTTGAAATTGAGGCCATGAATTATGAATTTCCCTGGTCGGAAGGCGTTTTTAAAGATTGTTTTCGGGCGATGAATTACGTGAATTGGGTTTGCGAAGCGCCAGACGACTTGCTTGTCGGTTATTGCATACTCTCGGTTGCAGCTGGCGAAGCCCATATCATGAATATCAGCGTCAGCCCAACATTTCAGCGTCAGGGTGCAGGCCGCAAAATGCTGCTGCATTTAATTGAATATGCCAGACCGCGAGCTGAAAAATTATTTCTGGAAGTCCGTCCTAGCAATCCTGGTGCTATTGATTTATATCGCAAAACCGGTTTCAGGGAAATCGGCATTCGCAAAGGCTATTATCCGGCAAAGAATGGTCGGGAAGATGCGATCATGTTTGAATTGAATTTGGTACCCATGTTGTAACCATCTTCAGTCTGAAATCTATGCAGTCCCTTACTGCAACCGTTTTAGCTAATGTCCGGTTGCAGTGTTGGGGGTTATGCTTGCCCTTAAGGTGTTCTACCTCCAGATTCAGGAAACCGCACGTCTGGAGGTGTTAGGGATAACTGTCTCAATCCCGTTAATGTTTGTCGAATTATTTAGATTTTTGTGTCAGCAACTATGCGGGAGGTATCCTTGGTTTTTAAGACGTTCCTTGAGTTAACTTGAGATTCTAATAGTGGTTATTCAACCATGGCGGCCTCGCCTATCACTGCTGCAGGTCTTTTCTCATTTTGACCAATTTTCAGCAAGTCCCAGAATAATAACCCGCCACCTGCGGCAGTCATTAAGCCAAATACCATGCGCCAAATCATGGCCTGCATAAACCACGGGTGATTTTGAGCAGAAAAATATCCCGCCCAGGTTGATCCTTCTATGGCCCGTTCAATAAACGATTGCTCGTAACCGGCGATCAACAACGCTACGGTCATGCCCATCACACCAAGATTTAATAGAACTGCCGCCGTTTTCCAGCGCCAGCCATTAGCCAGTTCGCCACCCATCCATACATTACCGCGGGCTTGTTGCGCAGCCAGATAAAAGAAGGCGATGTTAATCGTGGCATAGGCACCAAAAAATGCTAGGTGACCGTGAGAGGCTGACCATTGAGTGCCGTGAGTGTAAAGATTGATTTGTGGCAGGGTGTGCATGAATCCCCAGACGCCAGCGCCGAGAAAGTTGCCGAAAGCATGGGCAATGACCCAGGTCAGTGCCGGGTGGTTACTGTTTTTAAAGCGATGGGCACCCGCATCGTAAATGGAGTGAACCACCATGGCGACGAGAGGAATGGGCTCTAATGCCGAGAAAAATCCGCCAATGGTAAACCAATATTCTGGTGTGCCGATCCAGAAATAATGATGTCCCAGACCCAAAATGCCGGAGCCGAACATCAGCGCCACTTCGATATACAGCCAGGTTTGCACGACTTGACGACGCACCCCCAATAGTTTCATCAAACTCCAGGCCATAATACAGCCGACCAGTACTTCCCAAGTCGCTTCCACCCACAAGTGAATGACCCACCACCACCAGTATTGATCGATAGTGATATTAGTGACGTAAAACATACCCGCAGTGTATAAACCAGCCAAGGCCACTAAATCCATGGTTAAAACACCGGCGATCCCTGACCATTTGCCCGCTGCAAACGTAGCAGCTACGTTGTAGAAGAAAATGAGCATGACAACGACGATGCCGATGTCGGCCCAGCGTGGTGCTTCGATATATTCGCGGCCTTCATTAATTAACCATAGCGAGGTGTCAGTACCGCTGCCAATTTGAATCAGTAGATAAACTAAAACAACTAAGGTTACCGCGCCCGTTAACACCCAAAAAGCCAATTGTCCCCATTTGAGACCGACGATAGGTACTCCACTTTCATCTTCCAGAAACCAGTAGACCGACCCAATAAATCCGTAAAGCATCCATACCACCATGGCGTTGATGTGCACCATGCGATTGACGTTAAAGTCGAGGAGTTCATATAAAAAGCGGGGAAAAATAAACTGTAGTCCCGCCAATAGTCCAAACAGCAATTGCGCCATGAATAACACCATGGCCACCGTAAAATAATGAACGGCCAGTTTTTGGCCACCGCTTAAATGCGGATTGGCCATCAATGCTGCGTGACTTTCTTTACAGCTGCTCCAGCAGGCCAAAGCTTTTTCTTGATAGGATTGTGTCGTCATCGTGTTATTCCTCTTCGCCGATGGCTTTGAAATTGTGTGGAAATCCATTGGTGTCGGTAGCCGACATCCACTTTAAAAAAGCGACAATGGCTTCGGCTTCAGGTTGCGTGATGTCCAAATTGGGCATTTTGCGATTGGAGCCAAAGGTACGGGCGTTTTTCTCAGGATCGAGCAGGAAATTAACCATCAGTGATTCCCGCGACTCTTTTGCCCCCCACCCCTGATCCAGCCAGGCTTTGGTTAAATCAGGTGCGTAGTAAGCACCGTTACCAAGCAATGTATGGCAGTTCATGCAGTTTTTGGCTTGTATGGTTTTTTTGCCATGATCGACCAGTTTTTCGGCTTCTTCTTCTGTCAGGACTTTGCCAAATAATGGCGCTTCGCCACCTATCACCGGTTGATAACGTTGTTTGGTTTTATCGAAGCGATAGCTGATGTCCTTATTGATAACGCTGTAAGCTTGAACTCGCGAGCCACCTGCGGAGATTTGTGACAATGAGTCAAAAGTTAAAATAACCAACAGCACAAAGGAGCCACCGGTTACCCAGATGGCGGTTTTTTTCCAAAAGGTTTCAGATGCCCAACGTGGGACTTGTTCAGTCATGATGACCTCCAGTTTGGTGAGAGTGTTCGGGTTCGTTAGCGTGGGTGGCGAGACAGAGTCGCCAGATAAAATAGGGCATGAAGCCGTAACCTATTGCCATGATTAGCGACAACAATAGCCAGTAACCGGTAAAATGATTAATAGTGCTGAATGCAGCAACACAAACTAATAAAACTGCATAAGCGATCCAGGCCCCTAAAAAAAAATTGCGACTGGATTTGATTTTGCTCCAGGCAAATAGGCCGGCGTATACCGCTCCGCTGAGAATAATCATGGCAGCCGTAAAAAAGCTTAGAAAAAAATCAGATAGCGCAACGGGTTCAATCAACATGTGGATTTTAAGAGTTATTAAATAGCGATTAAATAATGTATTTTATATGCATCTTTAAAGAGTTTAGCGCTTATTAACATTTATTTCAAATACATCATTTGAAGGCAAGATTATGCAATTGACTGCACACACGGATTTTGGATTAAGAGTTTTGATTTATCTGGCATTGCATCCTGACCGATTGGTTACAATCAATGAACTGGCCGAATTTTTTGCAATATCCAAAAATCATTTAGTCAAAGTGGTACACAACCTGGGTATGAAAGGATTTATTCGCACGATGCGCGGCAAGGGTGGAGGGATTTGTCTCGCCAGTCCGCCTAATCAAATAAACGTCGGGCGGGTTGTTAGGGAGTTGGAAGGCCATTTTCAAATGGCCGAATGTTTCAATCCTGCCCGGCAAGGTCTGTGCGCTATTCAGTCACAATGTGGTTTAACCGCTTTGTTGAATTCGGCTGTTGGTCAGTTTTTGCGGGTATTAGATGATGCGGTATTGTCTGACTTGTTGAATCCTATCCAAAACGTCAATAATGAGGTCTAGGCCTCCACATTCCGAATATTAAAATTGTCACCATTACTCCCTAAAATTTGGAAATCTGCTGACTTTGTTACAGCCTGGAATGAACTTATTTTCGGGATCAATTTTTTGGTAATTATTGCTCAAAACCGTTATGAATCCAGATATTAACACCTTGATCTGCTAACATTTCTCGCGCCAGGTCAGCCGTTAAAGGATAACGGTTGCAGTCGGGAGCCTGGTCATGACCTTAACCATTTAGCCATAGTTGATTCGTAGTCAACGGCTTTTAACCCCCAGGCTGCATATGAAAACTCAAATTTTTACAGTATCAGCAGTAATCTTGGTCTTACAAGGGTGTGCCACGGCGCCAGATGAAAAATTATCCAGCGAAACTGACCTAAGTCAATCGTTACCGCCAGCATCAGCTGGCTTGCCTACTGCGCCTTTGTATTTTCCTTCTGCCAAAGAAGCCGAAAAAGCCTTAATGGGATATAACTACGCTTTAACCAACCAAGCTGACGGCAGTGTAAAGGCGATTGTGTCTGGCTTGGTAGGATCTGGTGCCGATAATGCGCTAACGAAAAATGAGTCAGCTTTGCCGACAATAGGAACTTTGATATCTGATTTGGCTGTATCTGAACAAAATCAGAGCCCGTTTCCACGGATATCTTTACCGGAAAAAACAAACGGTCAGGCAGCTATTGATGCACTGGGAGAAAACTTAGACGAGGTGGCTAAGGCCTATAGCATGAGCCCAGAGCGACTTGAAGATATTTTACGTACGGACTCAACTGCTTGGATTGATCAAAGTGGTAGGCTGCTTTATATCGATCATAAACAGGCAACGCCACCTCAGGAAGTTGAAACGTCCAATCTGGTTAGCAGTAACTCCATAGTTTCAACTACAAATGTCGATGCCTTTGCTCTACATAGCAAACCGGGTTCAAATCGTTTGATATACCTGGATTTTAATGGGCATGTTGCTATAAATACTGCTTGGTCTAATAGCCCATTAAATGCTCAAGCCTATGATATTGATGGAAATCCAAGTGCATTTAGTACTGCTGAACTAAACAACATCAAGGAAATCTGGCAGCGTGTAGCTGAGGATTTTGCCCCTTTCGATGTCGATGTCACCACTGAAGAACCTGCTTTGGATCTCATCCAGCGTACCAGTAGCAATGATATGCAGTATGGTACTCGGGCGGTCATCACGCGTTCTATGCAGGAGCTCTGTAATAAACAATGCGGTGGCGTGGCTTATGTGAATTCTTATTCATTTTACTCATCGACGTATCCCGATGCATTTATTCCAGCCTGGGTGTTTTTTGATCAATTAGCTAACGGTTACCCTAAATATGTGGCTGAAGCCGCTTCACACGAAATTGGGCATAACCTAAATCTTAACCACGATGGTACTGCTTCGGTTGGTTATTATACTGGTCAGGGCAGTGGGACGACAGGTTGGGCATCGATAATGGGGGTGGGCTATTACAAGCCTGTGACTCAATGGGATAAAGGAGAGTTTTCCGGAGCCAAGAATTTTCAAGACGATGTGGCGGTCATTGCTGCCGCCGGAGCTAGTTTGCGTGCAGATGATTTCGCTGATACAGCCGCAGGAGCATCTGTACTGGATGGGGATGCCACTGCTATAGCCCAACGCGGGATTATCGAGCGAAGTACAGACGTGGATTGGTTCGCTTTTAATGCGGGTGAAGGTGCAGCTCAAATCACGGTAACGCCTGATAGTACGGCACCTAATTTGGATGTGGCTTTAAAATTGCTGGATGCTCAAGGGAATACCCTTGCTGAGTCCAATCCTGCGGATAAATTGTCTGCATCATTCAATCTTACCTTGAATTCAGGTCAATATTTTTTACAGGTTGAAGGTGTAGGCGCTGGCGATTTGACAACTGGGTACTCCGATTACGGTAGCCTAGGACAATATACAATTACTGGAAACTTTACACCTGCCAACAAAATGCCTATCGCGCCTGTTGCTGTTATTTCGGCACTCCCCGCATTGGGTGATGCGCCTTTAAATGTGCAGTTGAATGGCAGCAATTCAGGCGATAGTGATGGAACCATCAAATCATATCAGTGGAATTTTGGTGATGGTACTTCAAATACAGGTAGTGCATCACTCTCTCACACCTATCAAATACCAGGTTCATATACGGCTACGCTTACAGTGACCGATGACAGTGGTTTGAAAAGTACTGAGACACAAAACATTCAGGTCAATCAAGGCCCAGCTTTGCCGACAGGAATACGTGTCTCCAGCACTAATTTGACCCGGAAAATTAGCGGCAGTAAATCCCAATGTTTAGCCAATGTAACTTTAAAGTACGAGGGTGCGGTAGTTAACGGGGCTAGAGTATCAGGCGTATGGAGTGGTTCGGTCAAAGCTGGTACCAGAGAAATTAAGTTTACTGGTTCAGGCAAAGTGACTACCAATAAAAAAGGTGTTGCCAGTTTTGTAACCCCCAGAATGCCTAAGGCCTCCAAAGGCAGTTGTGCTTTTGAAGTTAAAGATGCCAGCAAAAGTGGTTATACCTACGACGGTAGTGGCGAAATTTCAGATAGTTATACTTGGTAAGCTAAACCCTCACAGCCTGGGCAGCATTTGATCTTTGCAGGTTGTGAGGGTTTTGTCCTCCTTTCTTTGTAGCAAGTCGATTGACAATTAATCCTCGTAATTCAGCTTTTGTCCGCAATACTTACAATAGTTTGCATCTTGATCATGACCGGAGGCCCCACAATCGGGGCAGGCTTGATTATCTAATGGATCGGACTGACGGTTTTTGATCAGTTCGGCGCTATAAATGCCGGTTGGTACGGCGATGATGCCATAACCCATGATCATAATGGTCGAGGCGATGATCTGACCCAGCGGAGTTTTAGGGGCAATGTCACCGTAGCCGACTGTGGTAATGGTGACAATTGCCCAATACACTGATTTCGGGATGCTGGTAAATCCGCTAGCAGGACCTTCCACGACATACATCAACGAACCAAACACAACAACCAAAGTTAAAACGACATATAAAAATACAGTGATTTTACGCAGACTATTGCGTAATGCTCGCATTAAAACCTGTGCTTCCTGCAAATACTCGTATAGTTTCAAGATCCGAAAGATACGCAGTAGTCGCAATATTCGCAGCGCCAACATGTACTTAATCCCCGGCAGGAGCAGGCCAAGGTAATTCGGCAAAATAGAGAGCAAATCAATCATCCCATAAAAACTACGCGCATATAGCCAGGGCTTGCGGACGCACATTAGTCTCAAGAGATATTCCAAGGTGAATATTGCAGTGAAAAACCATTCCGCCCAATACAAATAAACGGCAAATTGGGGATTAATATCCTCAACGCTGTCCAGCATGACAACACCTATGCTTAACAAAATCATGCCCATTAATACGATATCGAATACTTTGCCTGCTTTTGTCTCGGTGCCGAAGATGACTTGATTCAAAGCCTCACGCCAGACAGATAATGGATTACCCTGGTTATATAGTGGATTGTGAGAAGTGTTTTTGGTTGGCATGTGCTGGTCTCGATATTCTGTATACCACAGCCTAGCATAAGCTTGATCAGGAGGGTTTGGTAAAAGCCGATGGCAGGATTGTAGTCACCAAAGTACTATTTTGTAGGATTTGCTACAAACGTTCATCTGGCAATTTTATGTAAAATCAACGCCTTAATACATGGCATGCCGATTGCAAAGATCAGGTTAATGATTGAGGTGACGCCATGAAATCCAACAAAGACATTGCAGAACTGTTAGACGAACCGGCTTGTGAACATAACAAGAAGGAAAAGTCTGGTTGCGCCAAACCCAAACCCGGTTCGGCTGCCGGAGGTTGTGCTTTTGACGGGGCGCAAATTGCTTTGTTACCAATTGCCGATGTTGCGCATATCGTGCATGGGCCGATCGCTTGTGCGGGTAGCTCTTGGGATAACCGAGGAACACGTTCGTCAGGTTCAGAACTGTATCGAATCGGTATGACTACCGATCTGACCGAACAGGATATAGTGATGGGGCGAAGTGAAAAGCGGTTGTTCCACGCCATCAAACAGGCTGTTGAGACTTACAACCCACCTGCCGTATTCATCTATAACACCTGTGTGCCGGCTTTGGTTGGTGACGACATCAATGCGATTTGCAAATCAGCTGCTGAGCGTTGGGGTGTTCCTGTGGTACCAATTGATTGTGCTGGATTTTACGGCACTAAAAATCTAGGCAACCGCATCGCTGGGGATGCGATGGTCAATCATGTGATTGGTACTCGTGATCCCGATCCGCTACCTGCCAATATCGAACGACCTGGCATCAAAATTCACGATGTCAATCTGGTTGGCGAATACAACATTGCCGGTGAATTCTGGCATGTATTGCCATTACTCGATGAAATGGGATTACGCGTACTTTGCACTTTGTCCGGTGATGCACGGTTCAGGGAAGTGCAAACCATGCATAAAGCTGAAGTCAATATGATGGTTTGTTCCAAAGCTATGGTCAATGTCGCTCGGCGCCTGAATAAGGAATATGGCACACCGTGGTTTGAAGGCAGTTTTTATGGCATCACCGATACCAGTTTAGCCTTGCGGGATTTTGCCAGGGTTATCAACGATCCTGATTTAATCGAACGAACCGAGATCATCATTGCTCGTGAGGAAAACCGGATTCGCGAGGCGTTGGCGCCGTGGAAAGCACGCCTTAAAGGCAAGCGTGTTCTACTGTTTACCGGTGGCGTAAAAAGTTGGTCTGTAATTTCGGCCCTACAGGATTTGGGTATGGTGGTGGTTGCTACCGGTACCAAAAAATCCACTGAAGAAGACAAGGCGCGTATCCGCGAATTGATGGGTGAGGACACATTGATGATCGAGGATGGTAGCCCCAAAGCACTATTGAAAGTGGTGCGAGACTACAAAGCAGATATTCTGATTGCGGGTGGTCGCAACATGTACACCGCACTCAAGGCAAAGATTCCGTTTCTGGATATCAATCAGGAACGAGAATTTGGTTACGAAGGTTACCAAGGAATGCTGGAACTCGTAAGGCAATTGGCATTGACGCTGGAAAGTCCGGTTTGGGAGGCTGTAAGAGCAGCGGCGCCCTGGAAGGTGGCTAAATCCTCAATCAAAGAAGGGCTCGTATCGTCTACCTTGTCGGCTGAGTTACTCGTATCAGATAGCGCGGTACGCGATGCGTACCCAACCTTGGGATAATCGCGATGGCTGAAATTCTCAAACGCAACAAAGCGCTATCGGTCAATCCGTTAAAGGCCAGTCAGCCCATGGGCGGTTCCCTGGCCTGTCTGGGATTCGATAGAGCCATTCCGATGTTGCATGGCTCACAAGGCTGCACAGCATTTGCCAAGGTGTTTTTTGTAAGACATTTTCGCGAGCCTATTCCGTTGCAGACTACTGCGATGGATCAAGCCAGCTCAGTCATGGGGGCGGATGAAAATGTGATTGAAGGTTTAAAAGCCATTGCCGAAAAATCAAATCCGGCCTTGATTGCCGTGTTGACGACTGGATTGGCGGAAACTCAGGGCTGTGATGTGCAGCGTAACCTGCGTGAGTTTCGTGATAAATACCCTGAATATGATCATGTTGCAGTGGTCGCGGTGAATACACCTGATTTTACCGGCTGTGTAGAAACCGGTTATGCCGCCACAGTTTACGAAATTATTAAAGCCCTTGTACCCGATGCTGCAATTGCTGGAACGAAACCCGGCTTGCGGCAACGTCAAGTCAATGTCTTGGTAAGCCCTATGTTGACCCCAGGTGATCTGGAGGCTTTGCGAGATTTAATCGAACAGTTCAATTTGCGTCCGGTATTGGTACCGGATTTATCCGATTCTTTGGACGGTAGTTTGACCGAAGACGATTTTTCTCCGGTGACGATTGGGGGAACGCCTGTTTCAGAACTGGCTACCCTGGGAGAAGCACTAGCCACTCTGGTCATTGGTGCTTCATTGCATAAAGCCGGGGAATTGTTGCAGGATAAAACCGGCGTCCCCAGTCATTTTTTCGAGCATCTTTATGGTTTGCAGGCTAATGATGCCTTGATCATGGCTCTGGCTGAAATCAGTCAAATACCGGTACCACAAAAAATAGAACGCCAGCGCTCGCAATTGCAGGACGCCATGTTGGATACCCATTTCATGCTGGGTCAATTACGGGTGGCCATTGCTGCCGATCCTGATCAACTCAACGCTTTCGTCCATTTAGTCAAAGGCATGGGGGGTGAAGTAGTCGTTGCGATCAGTGCCGCCAATGCGCCGGTTTTGTCAGGAATACCGGTTGAAACCGTCAAAATCGGTGATCTGGAAGATTTGGAATTGCTGGCCAAACAACATAATGCTCAATTGCTGATTGGTAATTCTCATGCCGTAGCCAGTGCCGAGCACTTGGGGATTCCAATTCTGCGAGCCGGATTTCCGCTGTATGACATCATTGGTGGTTATCAAAAAACCTGGATCGGTTACCGCGGAAGTCGGCAAGCATTATTTGATCTGGCTAATCTGGTGATTAACTTCGCGCACGAGGAAATTGAAGTCTATCACTCGCCTTATGCGCAAAAACCCGAATCCGAACGTCACGCCTGCTCGTCGTCATGTCATTAGCACGTCGCATGCAGGTTTTGCATCACCCTGAACAGAGAGTGCCCATGGAAACAGCCATTAAAGTTGCTTTTGCCACCACCGACATGGTGCATGTCGATCAGCATTTCGGTTCTGCAAAATCGTTTGCAGTTTATGCCGTTGATCCGGAAAGCGCAGATTTGCTGGAAGCCGCGCAATTCGGTGAACTGGCGCAAGATGGTAACGAAGACAAACTGTCAGTGAAGATACAGTTACTGGATGGCTGTGCAGCTGTGTATTGTCAAGCTGTTGGTGCGTCGGCAATCAAACAGATCGTCGCGCAAGGCATACAGCCTATCAAGGTACATGAGGGCAGCACCATCAAGGATTTGATCAGCGACTTGCAAAATGAAATGAGGTCGGGTCCATCCAGTTGGCTGGCAAAAGCCATCCATCAAAACAAAAGCCCTGACCCTAAGCGATTTGATGCGATGGCAGATGAGGGCTGGGATGAATGATGCCCTGAGATTTAAATCATTCTAGCAACAAGAACCGAATTCAAAACCAACAGGAGAATTAGCATGTCACAACCCGCACTAGCCGTCGAAACTGGCGACCCCTATATGACTTCCGATGTCGTGGTCGAAATGCTCAAGCAATTGCGTGCCATCGATACCTACGATACCTATGAAGGTTGGCCGGAAGAAAAAATCATCGATCCTTTGGTGATGACTAAGGAACGGAAAAGGGAAATCCCGATTATTGGCGACCCTGATGAAACCACCTTGTCCCGGGTCAAGGCCTATTACAACAGTATTGCTTCGTTGATCGAAAAAAAATCCGGCTTGATGGCGGTGCCCGTGATCAATATTACCCACGAAGGCTTTGGTCGTGCGTTTATATTGGTCGGCAAACTGATCGTAGTGGATAAAACCTTACGAGACGTGCATAGATTCGGTTTCCCCAGTCTGGAAGATTTATCGTCTAAAACCGAAGTGGTTATCGAGAAAGCCTTAGCCTTGATCGCGCAATTTAGAGAAGTCGCTGAAGCTTGAGGTGTGACATGACTGATGAAGAATTGAAAAAGCTGGAAAAAGAAGTCAAAAAAAACAAAAGATTGGCAGGTGAAGCTGCCATGGAACTGCATGATTTAATCGAAGATCGCTTGCCCGATGCTTATGGGGAATTGATGGCCGTGGCACAGAATACCTATGATGCATGCAAAGCCTGGGACGAAGCCAATCAAAAATTCCTGGCTGCCAGCAGCGCAACCGTCTAAGGAGGTAATATGAGTGAGTTTGTAACCGGCACTACCTTTGGCGGCAGCGTTTGGACGCCCAATTATGTGACTGATTTAAATCAACGGACCTGTATCGGTTGTGGTCGCTGTTTCAAAGTATGTCCGCGCGATGTATTTGATTTGATCGACAAAGATGACGCTTTGGCTGCGGATGATTTTGATGATGATTACGGCGATTTTGAGGATGATGACAACACTATGGTGATGAGCCTGAAAAACCCTGCTGATTGCATCGGTTGCGAAGCCTGTTCCAAGGTGTGTCCAAAAGACTGTTTTACGCATCAGCATAAACAGGCCGCCTAAGCGTTAAATTATTACCTTTATATTACTGGGGCTGATCATGGTTAAAGAATCCAAACATTGTTCGTTTTGTGGTGTTCCGGCCTCAGCCGAAGTGCCCATGATTGCCGGTACCGAAGGTTTTATCTGCGAAGCTTGCGTGATGCTGGCCAGTCAAGTGGTTTCCAGTTGGGGTAAGAAAAAAGCCTTGAATGAAATGCAGACCACCTTGCCCAAACCTGCCGGGATCAAGGGTCTGCTGGATCAATACGTCATTGGTCAGCATTTGGCTAAGGAGATTTTGGCAGTCGCGGTTTACAACCATTACAAACGCTTGAAACATGAGAGTACCAAGACAGATACCTTGGGGCCAACAGACTGTGAAGTTGAAATCGGCAAATCCAATATCTTGCTGATCGGCCCATCAGGTACCGGCAAAACCTTGCTGGCCAGCACTTTGGCGAAAATCGTCGGTGTACCGTTTGCTGTTGCGGATGCGACCACACTGACCCAGGCTGGATATGTCGGTGATGATGTCGAAAATATTCTGGTGCGCTTGCTGGATGTTGCTGATGGTCAAATCAGTAAGGCGGAATGGGGTATCGTCTATATCGATGAAATCGACAAAATTGCCCGCAGTCCGGAACAGGCCTTCGGTACTAGGGATGTCTC
>Ga0172367_10004330_pt1 | contig 17746 bp, 13 predicted proteins | sample Lak10m_FD_114542 | JGI IMG/M metagenome (GOLD analysis project Ga0172367, IMG submission 114542) | Freshwater microbial communities from Kabuno Bay, South-Kivu, Congo - kab_022012_10m | ecosystem: Environmental > Aquatic > Freshwater > Lake | place: Democratic Republic of the Congo: South-Kivu...
GACTGCCCGCTTTCGTCTGTCCACGACATCCACGCGGAAGCCCCCGGATCCAGTCGCTCGCCCTGCAGCAAGAAGTTGCTGATCCCGTACCGAGCAGACAGCAAGGGGCAGGACACGTAGAGGGGGCGGGCACCTTTATTTTGAATTTTAAAGGCAAAACCGGGAGGTACTGCCGATCCATTCACCCGCGTCCAGCAGAAAGGGGCTGGATTCTGCCAGTCCGGACAACGTGTATATGACTGAAATGAGGTGTAGTCTCCTTCCTCCGAGCGCCATAGTTCGATTGAGAACTCCTCATTGCGGATACCGCTGCGCGGATTTTCCAGATTGGATACATGCTGCCATTGAAGCACAGTATGCACTTCTTTCCAGAGGGTTTCGTCTGATAGGTTGTCCGTGATGGGTATGGGGTTGAATAAGGGCTGGTCGCTGCCCGCGAGGCTCAACAGATATTTTCCGTTTTTAATATGTACCCAATAGGTGGCGTTAGCTGGATTAGATTCCCATTGTACATAAGGCGACGGGGCATTCTGCAACGCGATTTGGAGGCGTTGCACGGAGGCTTCTTTGCTGCCGGGAGCTGGAGCTACCGATTGAGCACCTGCAGCTCCACCGCTTACCGTTGCTGCGTAAAAACGGGAGGTATCCAATCCGTCCATACCCTCTACGATGGTAGCAGCGGGGAGCACGGTTTTGATACGCAGTTGGTTGGGGAGGCCGATGAGGGTGAGTTGGGACGAAACGGGGCTCGTGCTAATGCCATGAATGAAACCCGCGTCGAGTTCCCAGCGTTGAGAACGCTCATTCCAGGAAACGTAATAATGTTGCCGCGGAGCCATAGCGCCGCCGAGAAAAGGCTGTTTGCTGTCGGCGCCAGCTACGGCGTCGAGTTGGGGGAGCTGATCGAAGGTACGGTTGGCAATTTTGCGAGCGACCAGCCCTTCGAGGTCGGCATACGAAGGAGTATCTTGGGCATACTCGAGGGCTTCCACCAGGCTGAGGGTAAAAGCACCCCGAATCTGGCCGCCCACTGCAATTTCTTTGGCCGTCTGGAAAGAGCGGCAGGCTCCGAAAGAGAGGTGGGACGCTTTAGGAGCGCTGTATTTACCCTGTGCATCCTTCACGTAGTCGTCTGCGCCGAGGTAATCCCCAATAGGCCGCGCCAGGTTGCGCGGTTGCACCTGACGGATACCGACGGGCAGATTGCCGTTGCGTGTGTTGCTACCCGAGTGGCAACAATCCATAACCGCCAGAAAGTGTACCATTTTCCCTTTGGTTGCCTGAAAGATAAGCCAGGACCATTCCTTATCGATGAGGTCTTTCGAGCCGTCCTGCAAGGTGCTGTCGGCACAAAGGGTCGTTTCATTGAGGCCATTGGAGCTTTCCCAAAACTGGGGAGCGGGAATCCGGCTACCATGTCCGCTAAAATACAAAACACAGATATCACCATCCTGGGCCTGGCTGAAATGGCCAAAGCTTTGAATGATGGAATTCCGGGTAGCCGCTTCGTTTTCGATACTCAGGGGCAGGTAGGTGTACTGTTGATGTTGGCACTGCCGGCCCAGATAGTCGCGAAAAGCGTGCATATCGTGTACACAACCCCGAAGAGAGGGAATAGACACTGGATAGCGGTCGATGCCGATGAGCAGGGCGATGAGTTTAGGCATGGGGATTGATTGATGTGAAAAAAAGGATTATAAACTTAAAATTACAGAAATAATCCTCTACGCGCTTAAATTTACATCCCTACGTGCCGGAATCAGGCGTGTATATTCTATAGATTCCTCTCAATTAACCTCTGGCTAGCTAAGAAATCGTAGCGTTATCCCTTCCCGAGCAAAAAATAGTAGCGACTGATGAATGCACCCATTGTTTATCTAAGTGGCCTTAGTATGTTTTTGGCACTGGTCACCTTTTTTTATAATAAGGGATATCAGGGTGCCAATCGATTTTTAGCTGCATTCCTATTTCTGTCTGCACTATATTTTTTAATACAATTCGTCTTCATTTACAGCAACTCTTTAGTGTGGATGGCCTTTTTTTCCAGTGGGTTTGCTTCGTTGTACTATTTAATTGGCCCGCTTGGGTTTTTCTATGTCCGAAGTGTACTCAGAGACTCTGCGAGAATTTCAGGATGGGACTATGTGCACTTTGTTCCGTTTTTGGTTTGGTGTAGCCCAAATTTTCTCACCTGATCGAGCTACTATTATGCCGCTCATCCACTATACGAACCTGATTGCTTCCCTTGTTTTTTTAACATTAAATGTGTGCCTGTTCCTTTTTCCTCAAATTTTATACGGACTGCCTGCTTATCAGGTCAGCTATCGGCCATTGACTTCCACGGCGCCTTCGGGCACAAGTACCCGTTTTCCAGGTGCGGAACCCGTGGAGAGCGACCCTAAAGGGGAAGAGCTTGCGCAGTTCTTTTCAGCGGAATACCTGAAAAATATCACCACCGTATTAGCAGAATGGGTAAGCCAGCAGCGGTTCCTGGAATCGGAATCTACTATGGCGCAACTTTCGCTGCAAACCGGTATTCCACAACACCACCTGAGTTATTACTTTAATAATATCAGTCCGCACAAATTTACCGACTGGCGCAACCAGCTCAAGGTGGATCGTGCCAAACAGCTTATGCAGCAAGGATTCGCGGATAAAAGCACGCTGGACGCGCTGGCTCTAGAGGCTGGATTTAATTCCCGAGCCACTTTTTTTCGGGTATTTAAAAAAATGGAAGGCATGACACCAGCCGAATTTAATCGGCTCCGACGGCAGGGAAACCATTTTACTGCCTGATAGGATGGGCACTCCATACGAAAAGTTAGTGCCGCAGCTTCTCGTATAGTACTTCCTGATCCAACCACTTCAGATACGGCACATACGGAATACCCGACTCCAGAATGAATTCGGTCAATAAAGTGCGCACGTATTGTTGAAGAATGGTGCTATCCCAGGGCTTGCTCAGGTAGCGATTTACAGCGGCGTGGTTAATGGCATGAATAGTATCCTGGTGCGTAGCCAGGCCGGTGAGCAATATTTTTTTTGTTTTCCGGAAACGTTCGTCCTGATGCAGTGCTACTAGGAAGTCGATGCCATTTTTATCCGGCATCACATGGTCAGAAACGACGACCCCCAGGTAGTCGCCCTGCGTGTCTATGTCCTCGATTACGTCCATAGCCTCATCTACGGATTCGCATTCTTCCACAAGGAATTTATCTTCGAATGCAGCCAGGTCATGGACGACTGCATTGAGTACTTCCCGCTGATCTTCGATACAGACGATATAGATTTTTTCCATAGTCAGAGTGGGATTTTTACGGTAAAAACGGTTTTCCCTGGTTGGCTCACTACATAAATACGTCCTTGGTAGGACTCGACAATTTTCTGAACAATCGACAGCCCTACCCCTAACCCAAAGGTAAGCCCTTCTACTTTAGTAGTGACATTGGGTTGAAAAACATGGGGTAGCAGCTCCTCTGCAATACCGGGGCCATTGTCTTCTATGGTCACCTCCATGCTCCCATCTTTTTCTTCCGAATGAATCTGAAGTCGGGGTTTGGGAGTTTGTGCCGTTGCCAATGCTTCCAGGGCGTTCTTTATGAGGTTTACCCACACTTGTACCCAGTCGCTGGGGTTAGCTGCCAGCTCGGGCAGGGCACCGAGCCGGAGATCCAACTGAACTTGCCCGGCCATATTTTTCAACAGGGCGAGGGCGCTTTGTATGGTGTTGTTCAGGTTAACCGGCTGTGGCTGTATGCGGGTAGCGGTGCCCAGTTGTTGTACGGAAGCAACGACCCGCGCGGCATGGCCCGAGGCATGCAGCATATCGTTGAGGGTGCGCCCCAGCTCAAAGTAGTTGGAAATAGGTTCCACGTATTCCGGAAGGGCACTCCCCAGACGATCTAATTTTTCATCGCTGATGCCTGTCTTGGCCAGTATCTTAGCCTGGGGCTGGGGGAGGCGATAACGCGACTCCAACGCCCGGGTGCGTGCGCGCACTTCGGCGCTAGATAAGGTAATACCTGCTTCGAGGCCTGTCTCAAAAAAAGGAAACATACCCTGTGTATCTTTTTCCTGCACAAAGGCGCGCAGGCACTCACTGAGCCAGCCCGCGCTGGTATGGATTACACCAATAGCATTGTTGAGCTCGTGCGCCAATCCGGCAGCCATCTGGCCTAACACCGCCAGTTTTTCCATGCTGGCGAGCTGCTGCATCGCTTCTTCGCGCTGGATAGTAAGCTCATGTGCCTGCAACTGGCGTTCATAAATTTCTTCTACCACCGCCGACAGCACATGTTCGTTGAACGCTTCATAGTCGTCGGCCTCTGCCTGAAAGGTCTGGCGATCTACAAAAGCCACCCGGCTGGGAACTTCTGCCACTACGGTAGAATAGCTGGTATGTTTTGCTGAAAAAAAGCTATACGCCCCCACGAGTTTACCGGGTCCCGATCGGAATATCTCATACCGATGCCCCTCCTTGTTGTGGATGCTGCCTACCAGTAAGCCCTCGACTACCATGTATAACCTGGAATTATACTGCCCGGGCTGCAGCAACTGCTCCCCGGCTGCCAGCGAAATACAACGCAAAGGATCCGAAAAGAAACGCTCCCTGAGCCAATCTGCATGGGTAGGTTCCGTATTTGTTTGCATGGCACTATCTATTGGTGAAAAATCCCACCTGGTTCAACCCAAGCAGAAGAAGAAAAAATAAAAACAGGCCCATGATACCTACCAAGGCACCTGCCCGAATCATATCCCGCACCTCTACTTCTCCGGTAGCGTGCGCGAGCGCATTCGGCGGTGTACTAATCGGCATAGACATACCCATGGAACAGGCAAAGGTCGTCATCAACACGACGGCACCACTGCCTCCCCATTCCGCCGTTAGCCGGGGAAGCGAAGCTGCCAGGGCGGCTACTACCGGCAATAGCAGGTTGGCAGTAGCGGTGTGTGACATGAAATTGGCCATCAACAAGGCCAGGAACCCCGTGAGTAGCAACAAAGCCACCGGGGAAAGCGCCGAAAAATCCAGCGCCTGCACCAGATGTGCAGCCAGCCCACTGCGCTCCATCGCCAGCCCCAACGCAATACCTCCCGACACCAGCCACAACACATCCCAGCTCAGGTCCTTCAAATCCTCCTTGCGTATGATGCCCGTTATTAAGAATACGACTACCGGAATCAAAGCGACGGTGTAGGCATTCAGCCCATGCAGGAAGTCGGTCAGCCATAGCAAAATAGTCGCACCAAAAGTTCCATAAACAATGTGCGTCTTATAGTTCGCACGCACGTTGCGACCCACTTGCAACTTGATTTCCCGAATAGTGAACGGGAACATTCGTTTTAACATAACCCACGAAAACAACAGGATGCTCAAGACAAAAGGCACGGCAAATGCCATCCACGACCCAAAGCTCAACGAAATATAGCTCAGGCCAATAGCATTCGGCGGGCTCCCAATCGGAGTGCCCAGGCCTCCAATGTTGGCAGCAAATGGAATCGCCAGCACCAACGCCGTACGCCCCCGATCCTGCCTATCTACCCCCCGCAAAATCGGACTCAGAATAGCCAACATCATAGCTGTCGCAGCGGTGTTGCTCATAAACATAGAAAAAAGTGCCGTGATGCCCATCAGCCCCAGCATCACCCTTTCCGGGCGGGTGCCAAATGGCCGTAGCAGCCACGAGGCCAACTGCAAATCCAACCCGTATTTCGTGGCAGCAATAGCCAGAAAAAAACCACCCAAAAACAACAGGATAATAGGAGAAGCCAGCGTAGCCATTATATCCTTATACGGCAATAACACACCAATCGCTGCCGTGCCGGCTCCGCGCAACGGAAGCAGTGCGGTATCCGAAATCAACACCAATTCCAAGAAGATGACCAATAGACTCGTAGCGTAAATTGGAATAGGCTCCAAGATCCACAACAAGGCGGCTGCCAGAAAAATGACAATGACCCGCTGTTCGATTAGAGTTAATCCCGGAATCGGAATCGCCTCAACCGGCAAGCACCACACCCCCAGTGGAAGTAAAAAAATGAAGGCGGTCTTCAACAAACGAACCGAATCCAGCTTCGGTAACATGGTGCGTTTCATGTGCTCTCGTGAATAGTACTTCATAAAGCTATAACCAGACTACCTAAATAGCAACCCCGCCCGAATCGAAAAACCGGGGTTCTACACTCCGAAAAGCCCCCAACGCCAGGCTATATCCCTCGCAAAATCAACAAAATTATATTTGGATTTGACGAAAATAAAAACCGGGTTGCCGCCCGTGAGGTACTACATTTCCTCCAATTTGAGCGGCAACCCGGCGTTCGGGCATATTTTCCCTAAAAAAAAGAAAGCGATCAGCTGTATTTATAAATCCAGTAGCATCGCCATTGGGTCTTCCAGCAACTCCTTGACTTTCACCAGAAAAGTTACGGACGTACTGCCGTCGATGACCCGGTGGTCATAAGACAGGGCCAGGTACATCATTGGGCGTATTTCCACTTTCCCATCAATAGCCACCGGACGATCTTTTATGCTGTGCATGCCCAGTATGGCAGATTGCGGCTCGTTGATTATCGGCGTACTGAGGAGTGAACCAAAGACACCTCCGTTGGTAATTGTAAACGTACCCCCACTCATTTCTTCCAGCGACAAAGCACCATTGCGCGCTTTACCAGAAAGGGTCTTCAATTGGTGCTCGATATCCGAAAAATGCAGCGATTCCACATTTCGGATAGGCGGCACCACTAAACCGTTAGGGGTAGAGATGGCAAAGGCAATATCGACAAAGTGGTGATAGACCAATTCGTCGCCCTCGATGCGGGCATTGACATCCGGCATCTCCATCAGCACCCGGGCACATGCCTTGGCAAAAATGGACATAAAACCCAGCTTGATACCATAGCGAGAAACAAAGCGATCCTGATACCGCGTGCGCATCTCCATCACTGCGCTGAGATCTACCTCGTTGAAGGTAGTGAGCATGGCGGTCTCATTCTTGGCGCTCACCAGTCGCTTCGCAATAGTACGGCGCATCCGACTCATTTTCCGGCGTTCTTCCTCGCGGGAAAATGGCAGACCAGGAGATACCTCTACCACCTCTTTAGCGGGTGCAGGCGATGGGGCGGACACGGCCGGAGCAACGGCTTTAGCCTCCGCTGCTTTCTGAGCATCTTCTTTTGTAATACGCCCTCCTTTGCCGGTACCCGCTACATCCGTAGCCGGGATCCCTTGCTCGCTCAATATTTTGGCAGCTGCCGGGGAGGGATGCCCCGAAGCATAGGAAGCGGTTTCCGGAGCAAGGGCAACCGGAGCAGGGGTGGATACAGTCGGAGTGGGCACAGCCGGGGTTTCACCTGCCTGTACACTGGTATCTATCCGGGCTACCAGTGCGCCGATAGGAAGATCATCGCCTTCTTTTGCGACGTAGGTTAGCTTTCCGGCTGCTTCAGCCGGAAATTCCAGCGTGGCTTTATCCGATTCAAACTCACAAATGGGCTCGTCCAGCCGAACGATTGCACCGTCTTCTTTTAGCCAGCGGGAAAGGGTAACCTCATTGATGGATTCACCCACGGTGGGTACCCGCATTTCTACAATACTCATGGTATCGGTCTGTTTTATCGTTGTTAATGTATCGCGAGGTATATACCTGTCATGTTCTGCGTACGGCGCACGGACTACCCGCCGACGCCCAATCACCTTATTCCGGACGCGCTTCAAATACCAGTATCTGCGCGCTGCGCTCTTTTCCCTCTGTAGCCAGGTACAATCGGCCGCTTGCGTCAAAACAAATCCCTTCCGGCTGTTCCAGCACTTTTTTTCGAATCGATACCACCCCCAGCACCTCACCGGTTTTCGGCGCTACCCGGAGCAGGTGCCCATCTCTCGCGGAAAGCATGTACCACTCTCCCGTTTTGGGGTGTACCGCGATTCCGGAAGGGTTAAACCAGGCATCCAGTGCTTGCGGTAGGTTTTCCTGTAGCGTCCACTGCCTCAGGGATTCGCCCGTAACGCAGAGCAGAGGCTTGGCCAGTATCCGGCCGCTCCTGACTTCAAACCCGTAAACCGCTTTTTTGTTGCCAGACCCTGTCCCACTTTTTCCAGCTTCTCCCTTACAGGCCAGCAACAGCAGCTTGCGCGCTGGATCATACCCCAGGCCTTCTACATTATTCTCCTCATTCAAAAAGGTGTCGAACGCCGTTTTTACCCGAAAAACACCCTGCCGCTCTTCCAGTTGCAGCAGGGTACCGGTACTGAGTACGACAAAGACCTGCCCGTCTGCTACCTCAACCCCCTCATAATCGCCTTTTTCTCCAAACGGAAATTCGCGGACGGTCGATGCGCCGTCGAGTGAAACCGAGAACAAGCTTCCCCGTTCATCCTGAACAACCCACAGCGAACGCCCATCTGCAGAAACAGCAAGCCCAGAAGCTTCCCGCAGGATATCCGGTAACGGAATGCTGCGCGACGGAGCATTCAGATCGTATGGAAACGCAGTAGCCATGTGCTTACCGGCGTATGTTTGGAGCTCACAGGAGGCACTCGGTACCTGTTGACTACATACCTGCCCCAGGAACAGCACGCCGAATACCCCTCCCAATACACTTGTCCGCACAATCATCAGCTCCCTTTTACCCCGGCCGGCATAGGTCGGAGCACATAAAACAAACCGATGAGGACAAAAGGAATACTCAGCAACTGCCCCGTGCTCAGGATATTATTGAAAGCTGATTCAAACCCACCCTGGCTTTCTTTGAAGTATTCCATCACAAAGCGGATACTCCACAATACGGCCATAAACACCCCAAACATGAACCCGGGCTTCTTTTTGAAATCCGTCTTCCAGTACAACAAATACAAGGCGATGAAAAGCAGCAGATAGGATACTGATTCATACAACTGCACCGGGTGGCGGGGTAATGCGTCTGGTCCATCATCTGTCCGCACGAAAAGGAACCCCCAGGATATATCCGCATTTTTGCCCAAAATCTCCGAATTCATGAGGTTGCCGATGCGGATGAAGCTCGCTGCCAGCGCGGTGGGTACTACCACCTTATCGAGAATCCAAAGCATGGATTTTTTAGATACATTCATTGAAAAGAGCCACAACCCCAGAACTACGCCAATAGCCCCGCCGTGGCTTGCCAGTCCGCCATGCCAAATTTTGGGAATCTCCGAAAGGTGCGTACGATAATAATCCCAATCGTAAAAAAATACGTGCCCCAGCCGGGCACCCAGCACGGCACCCAACACAATATATACAAACGCCGAATCCAGCCATGCCTCCGGTGCTTTTTCTGCCAGAAACATCTTGCGCACTACGTATAATCCAACCAGGAAGCCGGAAGCGAAGAGCAATCCGTACCAGCGCAGGGTAATTGGTCCGAGCGCGACAATCTCGGGAGAAGCATTCCAGGTGATGTAGTTCAGTAGCATACTCTGTTTTTTTGGCTGCAATAATCTTAATTACTATTCCATTCAGTATCCGCAAAAGTACCCGCTTGTTCGCAAATGTCCGTTCAAATGCCTGTTTTTTACAGATTAAAATTGCAAGCCGCGGTACATGGCCAAGATTAGACTGTCTGAGCCTCGGGGCGTCGCCTATTGGTGCAATTCCGGAGCTGCCTCCTGCTCCATCCGCGCTTTCCGGCGGTCATTGATTCGTTGGCGAATCCAGTTGGGCACAATCAACACGCCGGCAAACAAATAAATATAGTACGACAAGGCCCGCCAGATCATAGAGATGAATGTAGCTTGTGTAGCGTTCGTCACGTAGTCGGTCAAAAAGCCCCCAAACAGGATTTCAATCAACCCGGCCCCTCCCGGGGTTGGGCTAAAGGCAATGACGAAAAACATGGTCTCCAACCGGGAATACAACTCAAACTGGGTCATAAAATCCAACGGAAGGGCAGGTAAGAACGCGACAATCAAGGTGCTGATTATCAGAAAACGCAGGGTCCAGGCCGAAATAGTACCTGCAATCGCTCGCACGTGCATCCCCATAGGCCTTTTTTTCAGCTCCAATGAGGCCGTAGCCATATCGGCTCCAAAAACCAGCGCTTTTTCGTGATAGCGACGCAAAAGCCGATTGTTGGTAAGCCAGCCCAGTATCTGTTGTATTTTAGCCGGGTTTATAAAAATACCATAATAGATAAACAAGCTATAGGCCGCCATAATAGCATAGGTCACACTGAAGTAAATACCCCAAATACCCGTATCCGACAGCGTCTCTACCCCAGGCCGCATAATCCCCGGACCGAAAATTACAAACAACACGGGTAAGGTGAGCAATAGGAAAAAGCTATCCAATACGACCGTGTACAACACGATGGTCACGGTTCTGGCCGCCGACAGTTTTTCCTGAGCCAGTGCAAACAAAGCGACAGCGGAACCACCTAGACTGGTAGGAGAAACAGCGGAGCTAAACTCCCAAATAAAAATCAGTTCGATGCACTTCCACCATGAAAAATCGCCTTCGGTGAGCACCCACAGCCGATATGCATACGACAAGTGCCAACCTACCGACAACCCAACGGCTACCAGAATCCAAGTATAGGTGTGGGTAGTCCATTGAATTTGGGCGAATTCATGAAAATCAAAGTTTTTCCAGAACAGATAGCCCACCGCGAGCAAACCCAACAAAACGGGAAGCAAAATGCGAGAAGACCGAATCGACTGTAAAACCTCATGGTGCTCCTCCGAAAAATGGGTGTCGTGCTTATGCGTCAATGGCTTATTTTTTTGGGCAATAAAATCAATATAACCGCAAGGTAGGTATTACAGTTTTATTTTTTGGGGCATAAAACCCCCTTTTGGATAGCCATAGTGTAATATTTCTACCCTATCTGATTTCAGCGATGATTCTTTGCCTGTATGCGCCAAATCTTGAAAAATATTTTTGTAAAGTTGTATTTCATAAAAACTGGCTGCACAGGGAGGCTCCGGCGTTCGCACAGACCGCGCAGAGCCAAAACCCCGGAGGCCTTTCTGTTAACACCTAATGGTATTGTGGTATGAAAAAACTGATTTTTTTAAGCGCCCTGTTGTGGTGGTCGGGCAACGGACTATGGGCACAGGGCAAAAAGCAGGCTGCACCGGTGCAAGGTGTACTCCGCACCCTGGACGAAAAGGGAACGCAGTATGCCCAGACGGCCCACCAAATCTGGCAGCTCGCTGAGCTGGGCTTTATGGAGCAGCAAAGTACCGAGTTGCTTCAGGCAGCACTCCGACAAGCGGGCTTCCGTATTGAGACCGGTGTGGCTGGAATGCCCACTTCCTTCATTGCTACCTGGGGGTCTGGCAAGCCCGTCATCGGGTTCCTCGCGGAGTATGACGCACTGCCCGGCGTATCCCAGGCAGCAGTGCCCGTGCAGCAAGCGAACCCGACTACCAATAATGGGCATGCCTGCGGCCATCACCTGTTTGGCACCGGATCCGTCGCTGCCGCCATTGCCGTCAAAGAGTGGCTGGAATCTACCAAAACGCCCGGCACCATCCGACTATACGGCACGCCTGCTGAAGAAGGAGGCGGAGGCAAGGTCTTCATGGTACGAGCTGGCCTTTTCAGCGATGTCGATGCCGTACTCACCTGGCATCCGGGTAGCCAGAACGCCTGTAGCCCACACTCTACCCTGGCCGCCGTAGGAATTAAATTCAAATTCCATGGCATCGCCTCCCACGCTGCCGGCGCCCCCGAACGCGGCCGATCCGCCCTCGATGCTGTAGAAGCCCTCGACTTCATGGCCAACCTGATGCGCGAACACGTGCCCGAAGAAACACGCATCCATTATGTAATCACCAGAGGCGGCGAAGCGCCCAACGTGGTGCCGGCATACGCCCAGGTCAACTACATCATCCGCCATCCGGATATGGGAACCGTGCGCAATATTCAGGAACGCATCCTGCGCGCTGCCGAAGGTGCCGCCAAAGGAACCGAAACCCGCATGGAGTACGAATACGAAACCGGCTATTTCAATGTCTTGCCCAACCTTGCCCTCTCCGAGCTTATGTACCGCAACCTACAGACCGTAGGCGGCGTACAATACACCCCCGAAGAACGCGCCTTCGCCGAAAAAATCATGACGAGCTACCCAAGCGGAAACCTGCGCCCGGAATCCGCCGCCGAAGTAGCTCCCTTTGAAACCGACGAACACGCGACCCCCGCTTCCAGTGATGTCGGGGATATTAGCTGGGTCGTACCTACGGCCAGTATGAGCGCAGCAACCTGGGCTCCGGGTACCTCCGCACATAGCTGGCAGGCAGTAGCCGCCGGAGGAACCTCCATCGGCGAAAAAGGAATGATGGTCGCTGCCAAAACCATGGCCCTCTCCGCTATCGAACTCTATCAACATCCCGACATAGCCGATAAAGCCAAACAAGAGCTGATTCGACGCAGGGGAGCCGACTTTAAGTACGTCTCCCTCATCGGGGATATGCCGCCCCCCCTCCAATATCGCACACACTAATAGTTGTTTTATTCACCAAACTGTTGTCAATCCATGAAAAAATATTTCCTATCCGTACTTGCCATCGCTGCCATGCACCCGCTACTGGCACAGTCGGCCGGTAAATCCTCCTTAGCTGCGGAAAAAAACGCGGCACTCCAGCGCCTCGACCAGCTAGGCCCTGAATACGCCAACGTCGCGATGCAAATATGGAACTGGGCAGAGGTGGGCTATCAGGAAGAAAAGAGCTCCGCTTTGTTGCAGGAACAACTTAGAAAAGCCGGATTCACCATCCAAAGTGGGGTAGCAGAGATCCCTACTGCGTTTGTAGCCTCCTATGGCTCTGGTAAACCCGTCATCGGAATCCTCGGCGAGTTCGACGCGCTGCCCGGTGTGTCCCAGGCAGCCGTACCGGAGCGCCAAGAGCGCGCCGAAGTCAAGGCAGGCCACGCCTGCGGTCACCACCTGTTTGGAGCAGGCTCTGCCGCTGCGGTAGTAGCTGTAAAAGAGTGGCTCCAGAAAAACGGCAAATCCGGCACGATTCGGTTTTATGGCACCCCTGCCGAAGAAGGGGGCGGCGGAAAAGTATATATGGTACGAGCCGGCCTCTTCGACGATGTCGATGCCGTTATTCACTGGCACCCATCCAGTGAAAACGGAGCCAGCGCCGCTTCCTCACTGGCCAATATGTCGGGCAAAATCCGTTTCTATGGAACGGCCTCCCACGCCGCAGCCGCCCCCGAACGGGGCCGTTCTGCGCTGGACGCCGTGGAAGCCCTCAACTATATGGTCAATATGATGCGCGAACACGTTCAGGAAGACTCCCGCATACACTATGTCATCACCCGCGGGGGGGAAGCACCCAACGTCGTACCTGCATTTGCAGAAGTCTATTACTACGCCCGCCATCCAAAAATGCAGGAAGTGAAAGACATCTTCGCCCGTATCCTGAAAGCAGCAGAAGGCGCTGCGATGGGCACCGGAACGCGCATGGAGTACGAAATGGTCAATGGCGTGTACAACCTCATGCCCAACGAAGTGCTCGGCAAACTCATGTTCCAGAACCTTAGCACCGTTGGCGGTTATACCTATTCGGGAGAAGAAAAAATGTTTGCCGAAAAAATCGCCCAAACACTCAATCGCCCCGACGTCCTGCTCACCTCCACCACTACCATCCAGCCCTTCGAGGTGCGGGAAGAAGGCAACGGTGGTTCTACCGACGTAGGCGATATCTCCTGGGTAGTGCCCACCGCCGGTATGGGTGCTGCTACCTGGGTACCTGGCACCTCCGCCCATAGCTGGCAAGCAGTAGCCGCCGGAGGAACCTCTATCGGTGCCAAAGGGATGCTGATCGCTGCCAAAACTATGGCCCTCACCGCCATGGACCTCTTCAACGACCCCGCCGCCTGCGCAGCCGCCAAAGCAGAGCTCGAACGCCGCCGTGGTGCCAACTTCTCCTACGAGCCACTCATCGGAGCACGCAAACCGCCACTCGATTATCGCAAATAAATCCTACACCGCCTCCCTCCTTTCCTAATCGGGTAAGGCATGAGGTTGTGCAAGAAGCATTTCACCACTTTCATCGGAAAGTTAAATTTTTTGCATGGTCATTTTTGCTGATTTTATTTCAAAAATTAGTAAAAATGACCGTGCAAAAAGAATATTATTCGGCATTCCATGTCGCCAATGGAAAGCTCAGGGGCTTTCCACACAAGCCCTCTCCACACACCGCATAGCATGAAAAAATGTCCGTTTTTTTATACCCTAGGTTTCTTCACCACCCTTTGCCTATCTGCCTGCCATCCGTCTGATTCCAAGCAGCAACCAGCGCCATCCAGCGCTCCCGATTTTCCGCGGGCGACTCCAATACCCCATACCTTTCAGGAACACGGCCAGCAACGGGAGGATCCCTACTACTGGCTAAAAGACAAGCACAACCCCGAAGTAATCCGATACCTCGAAGCCGAAAATGCGTACACCCAAAAAGCGATGAAACATACCGAATCGCTACAGGAGAGCTTGTACCAGGAAATGAAAAGCAGGGTCAAAGAAGACGACCGCAGCGTACCCTACCTAGAGAATGGCTATTACTACTACCAACGTCAGGAAAAAAATAGCCAGTACCCCATTTACTGCCGGAAAAAAGATCAACTCCAGGCACCCGAAGAAATTATACTCAACGGAAATACGCTCGCTGCCGGGCAACCTACCTTGCTGATTGGCGGGCTTTCGGTAAGCCCCGACCGGCGTTACCTCGCCTATCGCTATAATCATACGGGTTCGTACGTATCCTTTACCCTGCGGATTCGCGACCTACACACCGGTCGCGATGTACCCAACCAACTCCAAGATATTTCTGAAGCCGTATGGGCCAATGATAGTCGCACGCTGCTCGTTGTACGCCCCGACAATGCGCTTCGACCTTTTCAGGCCTACTACTGGAATTTTTCAAAAAAAGACGCCGAAACCCTCGTGTACGAAGAAAAAGATCCACTGTTTGAACTCCATATTTCCAAAAGCAAAGACGGTAAGCTCCTTTTCCTAGGCTCCTCCGGGTATGATTCCAGCGAATTTCGGATGCTGGACGCAGCGCATCCCGAAAGAAAGCCACAGCTAATCGCTGCCCGAAAGCCAGGCTACCGCTACTATCCTTCCGCCCACCACCAGCGAATCTACTTCCTGGTAAAAGAATCCTCCGCCCCCAATTTTCATGTTTTGCAAGCCCCCCTCCGCACCTGCACTAATCCGTCCACCTGGAAACCCTGTATCCCCCACGATCCCCGTGTACGAATCGATCAACTAGAGGTATTTGCCTCCCATCTGGTACTCTACATCCGCGAAAACGGACAACAGGGCATCCGCCTGTACGACCCCGAAGGAGCTCCTCTCCAGAAGCTGCCGTTTCCCGAATCCGTTTTTGCGCTCTTTCCCGGGGATAACCCCGACTACCATTCCTCCACCCTGCGCTACGGAATTATGTCGCCCAACCGCCCCCTAAGTATATATGCCTATAATCTCAAAAACAACCAAACGACACTACTCAAACAAACGGAAGTTCCAGGTGGCTTTGATCCGGCAGCCTATTCCGTACAGCGTATCCCCGTCAGCGCAGCAGATGGAGCCCAAATACCCCTCATCCTGCTCTACCGCAAGGGACTTCGGCTCCAGGAAGCCAACCCGGTGCTATTATATGCCTACGGAGCATACGGATATAGCAGCGATCCCCTTTTTGAGCCTACTATTTTGAGCCTGGTTGATCGCGGCTTCATCTACGCCATTGCACAGGTCAGAGGGGGCAGCGAAATGGGCGAAACCTGGTACGAACAAGGCCGGCTTCTACATAAGAAAAATACGTTTACCGATTTTATCGCGTGTGCCGAATACCTCATACAGCAAAAATATACCCGCCCCGATCTGCTGGCTATTTCCGGCCTAAGTGCAGGAGGCCTCCTAATGGGCGCCGTGACCAATATGCGCCCCGATTTGTTTCAGGCCGTAGTAGCAGAAGTACCGTTTGTAGATGTCCTAAGCACTATGTTCGATACCAGTATCCCGCTTACTACCCAGGAGTGGGAACAGTGGGGCAACCCAAACGAAAAAACCTTTTACCAATATATGCGTTCGTATTCACCATACGACAATATTCGCCGCGCCGCCTATCCCCACATGCTCGTAACCGGCGGACTAAACGACTCCCAGGTGCTATTTCACGAGCCCGCGAAATATGTCGCCCGATTACGTACCCAGAAAACCGACGACCACCTGCTGATATTGAAGACCAATATGGATTCAGGACATGGTGGCTCTACCGGACGATTCGACTACCTTCGGGAGGAGGCTTTCAAGATGGCCTTTATCATGGATAAATTGGGCGTACCCGATAAAAAACTCAAAAACTGAAATTGCCCCGGAGAACTGGTGCGCCCAGTAATGGTTCCCCCTTAGAAACTACGCAAGTTCCCGACTGCCATACCTACAAGGAATTAGCCAAAATCACCTTTTCATTGTTGCAACAAACTATAACAAAATATGTCTGAACAGTTTACACATATAGATGCTGCCGGCAATCCCACCATGGTCGATGTGGGGGAAAAGCTGCCGTCCCGCCGCACGGCGCGCGCGCAAGCCATCGTCGTATTGGATTCCGCGATTATGGATTTGCTGGAAAAAGAAGAAATCCACACCAAAAAAGGGCCGGTTTTTCAGACCGCTATTCTCGCCGGCATTATGGCTGCCAAAAAAACAGGAGAGCTAATTCCACTGTGCCACCCCTTGGGATTGGATCATTGCCAGGTAAGCATCCGTATCAACGAAGCACGCGAAGTGCTGATTGACTGCACGGCCTCCCTGACCGGAAAAACCGGGGTTGAAATGGAAGCGCTAACCGGTGCTTCCGTAGCCGCGCTGACGATCTATGATATGGCCAAAGCGTTTTCCCATAACATCCTGATTCGGGAAATCCGGCTCATGGAAAAACACGGCGGTAAAAGAGATTTTGTACGCGAAGAAAACCATTGACCTATGGCAAATATCCCACACCAAAAACACGCTGATATGGCCCGACCCGCTCTCGGCCAGTTTCATCGCCATGAATGGGCTATTTTAGGAGCCCCCTGCTCGGTTATCCAGCACCTGGCACGCGGACTTATGGCTCAGCTGAGCGACTACGCGCACGTAGCGTATGTGGATGCGGACCATCAGCAAGCTCATGGGGAAAGCAGTACCCGCCTGGCATCCGGTGCATCCATCGAGCTAACCGATAAAATTCAGTTCAACCGCATAGACCGCATAGGCGAACGCACCCTCTTCCAACAACGCACCTGGCTGAATGAGGCCGACCTAGTACTGGTCAACGGCAATCACTTCCCAGCCAACCGACAAATAGTGATTATCGACCCCCGCAAGGAAGCATCCCTGCAAAAGCGCTTGACACAATTGAGCCAGGTCGATTTAATCCTCCTTACCGACAGCCAGCAACCGCCCTTTGATTTCCTGCAAGCACACCTCGCTACGCAGCAAAAAGCGCCGAAAGTACTCGCACTGTCCGATGTGGAACATATTGCCGATTATTTGCGTACACTGCTACAGGCTGCACGCCCCGCCTTGCTTGGGCTGGTACTCGCCGGAGGTAAAAGCCAGCGCATGGGACAGGATAAAGGGACGATTGCATACCACGGCCAACCACAAAGAGAATATGCCGCTGAATTGCTCCGACCCTACTGTACCGAGGTGTTCTTGTCGGTACGTCCCGATCAGGCGCCCTCCGTGGATAGTGCCTTCCCACTACTGCCCGATACGTTTTTGGGGC
>Ga0172367_10004332_pt1 | contig 17741 bp, 16 predicted proteins | sample Lak10m_FD_114542 | JGI IMG/M metagenome (GOLD analysis project Ga0172367, IMG submission 114542) | Freshwater microbial communities from Kabuno Bay, South-Kivu, Congo - kab_022012_10m | ecosystem: Environmental > Aquatic > Freshwater > Lake | place: Democratic Republic of the Congo: South-Kivu...
ATGCCGGCCAGCCCGGCCGCCGCCGCACGCTCCACCGTCGTCACACCGATCGCCGGCAGATCCAGCCGATGGTCCTGCTGCGGCTTACGGATTTTGACCAGCACCCCGCCCGGCCCGTCCCGCCGCAGCGCGCGGCACCGGTCAAGCAAGGCGTCCGTCCCCTCAATCGCCTCAACGCCCAGCACCAGCCCCTGTTGAACCACCACCGCCTGGCCCACGTCCAGCGCGCCCAGCCCCCGCGCAACCCCAAGCCCCCGCGCGATATCCACCTCGGCAGTCGCATCAGGAGCAAGGCATCCGAAACAGCCCACCGGCGCCAATAACTCGCCAACAATATCCTGCACCGCAATCACCCGGAAGCCCTCGCCCTCCAGTCCGTGCGAGATGGCGCGCAAAAGCCCGTCGTCGCCGAGCGCACTCGCGCCCACCCGGGCGAGAAACGCGGCGCCCCGCCAGTCAACCCCAAGCTCCGCCCAGGACGGCCGCCGAATACGCCCGGCCATCACCAACTCGGCCACCTGCTGCTCGTGCAGCCACTGAAGGATTGCGCCGACGGAGCCAAGCCGGCTCCACAAGTGCGGCACCCCGGCCACCGTCGCGGGGTCCGTCTGGCCCGCGAACGCCACCACCACCACCCGCCGGCCGTTGCCACGGGCGGCCTCCACCAGCTTGCGCGGCAGCACCCCGCCGCCGGCAATCACCGCAAGGCCGGCCGGCGCAGATTGGCTAGCCGGCATTCTCGGCCCTTGGCTGGCAAATCGCGCGGGACGTCTTGGCGCGCATGAACGCGACGATCTCCTGCACCAGTTCATGCCCGGAGAAAGCGGCAGTGACCTCCTCGATCCGCTCGGCCAAGGTCCCTTCGGGGGCAAACAGCATCCGGTAAGCGGCGCGCAAACTGCGCACGGCCTCCCGCTTGAAGCCGCGCCGCTCCAGCCCGACCAGATTGAGACCGGACAGCCGGGCCCGGTCCCCCATGACCAAACCAAACGGAATCACGTCCTGCTCGACCCCCGACATGCCGCCGATCATCGCGTGGGCGCCGATGCGCACGAACTGATGAACGGCGGAGAGCCCGCCCAGAATCGCAAAATCGCCGACCGTCACGTGTCCGGCCAAAGTGGCATTGTTGGCCAGCACCACATTATTCCCGACCCGGCAATCGTGAGCCACATGAGAGCCGACCATAAACAACCCGTTGTCACCGACCGACGTCAGCATGCCGCCGCCCTCGGTACCGGGGTTCATGGTCACATACTCCCTGATCCGGTTGCTGCACCCGATCGCCAGCTCCGACGCCTCGCCATGATATTTGAGGTCCTGCGGCGGGAGGCCAAGGCAGGCGAACGGATAGACAATAGTGCCGGCGCCAATGCGGGTGCGCCCCTCCACGACCACGTGCGAGACCAACCGAACCCCTTCGCCCAGTTCGACATTCTCGCCGACCGAGCAGAACGGGCCGATCACCACCTCCTCCGCCACCCGGGCGCCGGGAGCGACGACCGCCGTGGGATGAATGACGATGGTCGACATGCTAATGGTCGAGAATCATGGCCGCGAACGTGGCCTCCGCGCACAACACATCCTCAACCAGCGCCTCGCCCTTGAACTTCCACACGGAACCGCGCTTGCGCACCTTGGTCACCCGGATACGGGCCCGGTCGCCGGGCCCCAACGGCCGGCGAAACCGCGCCTCCTCAATGGTCATGAAATAGACCAGCTTGCCCTCCGCCTCCGGCCCCAGGGTCGCCACCACCAGAACCGCGGCGGTCTGCGCCATCGCCTCGATGATCAAAACCCCCGGCATCACCGGTCGCTGCGGAAAGTGTCCTTGAAAATAGGGCTCGTTAATCGTGATGTTTTTAATGCCAACGGCACTATTGTCCAAAACAACGTCAACGACACGGTCTATCATCAGCATCGGATACCGATGTGGTATCATCTGCATGATGCGTCCAATGTCGATCTCGTTCACCGGTGCCGTCTCGTCCGCCGCGATTCCGTCCATCTTATCTGCCCGTCTCTAAACCGCCCACCAAAAATCGACGCGCAACGCCGCGCCCCCCTCTTGATGCCATCCCTTCCCGCGCCCCCAGACTGCCCTTATAGCTGGTTCCCAAAGGCCCTTCGGCCTTTGGCTGGGGGGGGGGGCGGGGGACAGCGTCCCCCGACGGCCAGCGTAAGCCGGCATCGCCGAGAGGCAATGAGGCAAACTTTCTGCTCGCTGGTATCACGCCCTGCCGCCCCCGCCCTCCGGGGGCGGCACTTTGGCCGCAGGCTACTTCTGCTCCGCGACGGCAGGAATCTTGATATCGACCCGCGGCAGCGCGCTATCGAGTCGTTCAAGCACCACCGAAGTAATATCCAGAGACTTCTCGATAATCACCACTTGCTGCTTCGCCAACACGATATTGGCCCCCACATCGCCGGCAATATCCGCGATAATCCGAAGCATGCCCTCCCGAACCTCGCGCATGGCCTCCCGGAAGGTTTGATCAAGCTGCTCCTTGCGTAGCTGCACCCCGCGTTGGACTCCGCCGACCTGCCGTTCAAACTCGCGCCGCTTCTCGGCGAAAGCCTCAGGCCCCAGCGTCAGGCGTTGCTCGCCCAGCGCCTGCTCCGCCGTCCGTAGCTGCCGCTCCTGCTCCCCGATCTCGCGCGCGTAGCTGCTGCGAAGGCCTTCGATCGCCTCCTGAATGCCCTGGGCGGCCTTCGCCTCCTGAAGCACATTCTGGACATCAACCACCGCAATGATCGGCGCCCGCAGCGCGCCACCCGCTTTGTCGCCGGCTGCCGCAGCCGCACCCGCGACCGCGGCGGGCGCAGCCGTAGCCGGCGGTGCCGCCGAGGTGGGGCCGGCGGCGCACAACAACGCCACCGCCGCCGCCGTTGCGCCCCCCAGAACAGTCCGTACCCACGCAAACCTACCACTGCGGCCTCGCCAATCCCCGCAGCCGCGCCGATCCGCCTCAAGCCTCATGCCACCGCCCTCCCAAACCATAAGATCAGAACCGGGTGCCGAAGCTGAAACGGAACTGCTCTTTCTTGTCATAGGACTCCTTCATGAACGGAACGGCGAGATCGAGACGAATCGGCCCAAACGGCGACCGCCAAGATACGCCGACACCACTGGCAACGCGAAGCGCGTGCGCGTCCACGATAACAGGATCCTTGCGATCCAGCCCCGCCAAGCTGCCGGCGTCAGTGAATACGTGGCCCAGCACATCGAACTCGCTCGGCAGGCCAAGCGGGAACGAGGCCTCCACTGTCGCCCGGGCGTACTGGGCGCCGCCCAGCGCGTCCTTGGTGCTAAGATCGCGCGGTCCCACACCAGCGACTGCAAAGCCGCGCAGCGTATCACCGCCGATAAAGAACCGATCCGCAATGTTGAGGTCCTGGCCAACCCCAAAAATATAGCCAACCTCGCCTGACGCCGTAAACGTCCACTGATCGGTAATCGGGAAGTGCACCCCAGTCCCCACCCGGCTGCGCACGTACTTTGCATTGCCGCCCAGCCCGGCCGCCTCATTGCGTAACCGAATGTAGTAGCCGCGGTTGGGGTTGAACTTGCTGTTGCGGGTATCATACAGCAGTTCATGCCCCACTTCGGACACCAGCCGTGACCCCTCCTGCTCCCGGATGAAGCGCGAGGCGCTGCTCTCGACATTCGTTATTTCGGTCTCGGCCAGCCGATAAGAAAGCCGATGCCGCAGATGCTCGGTCAGCGGGTAGCCCATTCGCAGGCCCATGCCGGTGGCCGTCTCGTCGTACGAGCTTTCCTTCTGATTGTCGCGGGAGATGCGGAAGAGGTCCCCACCGGCCGAAAGGTCGCGCTCCAGGAAATAAGGCTCGGTGAAGCTGATATCGTACTCCTGCCGCTTTCCCGAAACCGTAGCCCCCACCCGCAAATCCTGCCCGCGGCCCAGCAGATTGCGCTCACGGATCGAGAAGTCGGCCAACGGACCGTCGGTGGTGGAGAACCCGGCGCCGAAGGAAATTTCGCCAGTGGATTGCTCGGTCACCTCAACCTCGACCGCCGACAAATCCGGCTGGCTGCCCTCCGCCACCGCAACATTCACCCGCTCAAAGTACCCAAGATCACGGATGCGCTGCTCGGACTGCTTGACCTTGGAGCTATTGAAAGGGTCGCCCTCCACCAGTCGCATCTCGCGCCGGATCACCTTATCCACCGTGCGGACATTGCCGGTAATATCGATCTTCTCAACAAAGACCCGCGGCCCCTCGTTGATGTCATAGGTCAGCTTGATCGTCAACTTCTCGCGATCGCGCTCCACCCGGGGGCGAACATCGACGAAGGCATACTGAAGATCGCCCACCGCCTCGGTCAAAATCTGGATCGACTTCTCCACCGCATCGGCGTCGTACCAGTCGCCCTCCTGGGTGGTCAGCCGCGACCGCAACGCCTCGGTGTCAAGGTTCTTGAGCGAGGTGGTGATGCCGATCGGGCCGAACTGATAGCGCTCCCCCTCCTCCACCGTGTAGGTCACGATGAACTCTTCCTGGTCGGGGGTAAGCTCCGCCACCGCAGACGCGACCCGAAAGTCCGCGTAACCTTCCGACAGGTAAAAGCGGCTCAAAAGTTCACGATCATACGCCACCCGGTCGGGGTCATAGCTGTCGTCGCTGGTCAAAAACCGGTACCAACGGCTCTCCTTGGTCTGGATTTTCTCGCGCAGCGTGCCGTCGCTGTAGGTCCGGTTGCCGACAAAATTCACGCGCCGGACGCCGGTACGCGGCCCCTCCTCGATCTCGAACACCAGATCGACCCGATTCTGGTCGAGCTCGATCACCTTGGGTTCGATCTTGGCGGCAAAACGCCCGTTGCGCCGATAGAGATCCTGCAACCGCTGGGTGTCGCTCTGGACCTTGGAGCGGGTAAACACAACGCGCGGCCGCAAGCGGACCTCGGCATTGAGCTGTTCGTCCTTCACCCGCTTATTGCCCTCAAAGGCGATCCGGTTGATGATCGGGTTTTCCTTGATCACCACCACCAAGGTGCCGCCTTCCCGGCGCAGTACCACGTCCGCAAACAGGCCGGTCCCGAACAGTGCCTTCAGGGACTCGTCCAGCTTGCCCGGGTCGAAACGATCACCGCGCGAGACGGTCAGATAGGACTCGACCGTCGACGGATCGATCCGCTGCGTGCCATCGACCCGGATGCGGGAAATCGCCCCTTCGCCCAGCGCCTGCGCCACCTGGACCGGCATGCCGGCCATCCGCCCCGACGCATCCTCCGCCGTGGCCGGCCTTGCCAGCGCCAGCACCATCCCATGGCCGACCAGACCCGCAACCAACGCCAAGCCGACGACCCGCCCCGACCCCCCCAGTATGCGCACGTGCTCCCCCGCTCGCTATGACAGATCGCTCTTTTGACAATGCGTTGTGACGCTCACCCCGCCACAAGTCAATTCATTCGTTCGAGAGCGCGACCGCCCCGGCCCCATGGGGCCCGAGCGGCAGCGCCCGTTATAACCGCAATGGCGCCCCCACACCGAGGGGAGGGGGCGAGTCAACGTCCCCCTTTTGAGGGGGGGCAAACGTCGGTTCCCGCTGAAGGAGGGGACAGACGACAAAGATATGTCAGGGGACTTTGTCCCCCGACACCCCCAACCAAAGGCCCCCTCCGGTAAAGAATGGGGGCCTTTGGAAACTCATGACATTGGCCGTTTCGTCGGACGGCGTCCCGGTGCGCCGGGCCTACGAGACAAGATCAGCAAAAAACTCGAAAATGTGAAGGTGGACCAGATCGTTCCAGGTCGCAAACAGCATCAGCGTCAGCACCAGGGCGAGACCAAGTCGGAATCCGTACTCCTGGGCCTGCTCTCCCAACGGCCGGCCGCGCAAAGCCTCAATGCCGTAAAACAGCAGGTGCCCGCCATCCAACAGCGGAACCGGAAACAGGTTGATCAGCCCCAGATTGACCGACAGCACGGCCAGAAACCAGATGAACGACACCACACCGGTCTGGGCCACCTCACCCGACATCTGGGCAATCCGCAACGGTCCGCCGAGGTCCTCGGTCCCCCGCACGCCGGCCACCATCTGACCCAGCGCGACCATGGTGCCGGTCACCAGATTGACCGTCTCGACTCCGGCCTGCCAGACCGCAGTCAGCGGATCATGCCGCCGGTAATCCATCCCGACCCGGCCGACGCCCAGAAGGCCAATGGTATGCTTGTTGCCAAACCGATCCTCCAGCGTCGTCGCCTCCGGCACCGCCGTCAGCGCCACCCGCTCGCCTGCGCGCATCACCACCAGCGCCAGCCGCTCGCCCGGCGCCATGCGCACGATTCGCTGGACGTCCTCAAAACGGCCGATGCTCTCACCCCCGACCTCAACGATCAGGTCGCCAGGTATCAGTCCGGCCTTTTCGGCCGCACTGCCGGGATTGACCGTGCCGATGTCGGCCGGCGTATAAGGCTGCCCATACGTGGTGAACAACACCGTAAGGACAGCGATGGCGAACAGGAAATTGGCGATCGGCCCGGCGGCAACGATCGCGGCCCGCTGGCCGAGCGGCTTGTGGTGGAAGGAAACCGCCTGCTCCTCTGGTGTCATGCCGGCCACGCTGCCGTCCGGCATGCTGGCGGCGTTGGCATCGCCGAACATCTTGACGTAGCCGCCAAGCGGAATCGCGCACACCCGCCAGCGGGTGCCGTGGCGATCCGTGCGGCCAAAAAGCTCAGGCCCAAAGCCGAACGCAAAGGCCTCGATCCTGACCCCGCAATTCCGGGCAACGATATAATGCCCGAACTCGTGGACGAAGACCAAAACCGACAAAACGACCAGGAAGGGAAGCGCGTATTCGGTCGCGACCGGGATCCAGGACAAAACGGACTCGATCAGTGTTTGCATCAGCGGATCCACGTTTCCGGCACCGAGGGACTACCGAAAACAAAGTAAAACCTAAGGCAGCAGCCGTTCGGCGAAGCGCCTGGCCTCGGCGTCGTACTGCCGGACATCCTCAAGACTGGCGAGCGGTGCCGACGCAAGGCCGGCCATTGTATCCGCCACGACTCGCTCGATATCGAGAAAGCCGATCCGCCGTTCAAGGAACGCATGTACCGCCACCTCGTTGGCGGCATTGAGAATAGTAGGCGCCGCCCCTCCGCTTTGCAAGGCCTGCCGTGCAAGCCGCAGCGCCGGAAAGCGCTCGGGATCAGGCGCCGAGAAGCTGAGCGTACCGACCTCGGCCAGGCTGAGGCGCTGGCAGGGTGTGGCCATCCGCTCGGGCCACGCCAGTGCAAAGGCGATCGGAATGCGCATGTCGGGCGAGCCAAGCTGGGCCAGCACCGATCCGTCGATGTATTCCACCAAACTGTGAACGACCGACTGCGGATGGATCAGCGCGTCGATCCGATCCTCCGGCAGGTCGAACAGATAGTGGGCCTCGATGATCTCGAGCCCCTTGTTCATCATGGTGGCGCTGTCGACCGAGATTTTGGCGCCCATGTCCCAGGTCGGATGCGCGATCGCCATCTCGGGCGTCACCGCCGCCATGGCGGCACGATCAAAACTGCGAAATGGGCCGCCCGAGGCGGTCAGGATCAGTCGGCGCACGGCATCCCGCCGCGCGAAATCAAACACCTGGAAGATCGCGTTGTGCTCGCTGTCGACCGGCAGCAGGGTCGCCCCGCACGCCCGCACCAGCGCCATCATCAGCGGCCCGGCGCAAACCAGGCACTCCTTGTTGGCAAGCGCGATCACTGCGCCCCGGCGGGCCGCCGCCAACGTCGGCTCCAGTCCGGCGGCGCCGACAATCGCCGACATCACCCAGTCGGCCGGCCGTTCGGCCGCCTCAACCACCGCCGCCGCCCCGGCCGCCGCCGCTATGCCGCTGCCCGCCAGCGCCGCTTTCAACGCGCCATAATATTGCTCGTCGGCGACCACCGCCAGCCGCGCCCCCAACTGCCGGGCCTGGGCCGCCAGCAGGTCGACGTTGCGGCGCGCCGTCAGCGCCTCAACCTGATAGCGGCCGGGGTGCCGGGCCAGCAGATCCAGCGTGTTGACCCCAACCGACCCGGTCGAGCCCAGTACGGTCACCCGCCGGCTTGCCGCCGGTTGCCCTTCTGCCACCATCACATCCGCCACCTTGAAGCCCAACACAAACAAGCAAACGCCGCCACCGCACCCAGCGTCAAAAGCCTGATCCGCTACTCTTATAACCGGTTCCCAAAGGCCTTTCGGCCTTTGGCTGGGGGTGTCGGGGGACAGCGTCCCCCGACGGCCGGCGAAAGCCGGCAACGCCGCTGGCCAAGAATCAAACATTAGGCCCGCTGGTATAATACCAATGAGTGCAATGAATGACTCCTTGCCCCTTGGCGTTGCCGGCTCGCGCCGGCCGTCAGGGGACGCTGTCCCCCGACACCCCCAGCCAAAGGCCGTAAGGCCTTTGGAAACCGGTTATAAGGGCAGATTTACCACCAGGGAATAAGCGCACCGACAAGCACATGAAACAGAGCCAGCGTCGGTGCCGCCGCGACCAGGCCATCGACCCGGTCAAGCACCCCGCCATGGCCCGGAATCAGGCCGCCGCTGTCTTTGACCCGATAACGCCGCTTGACTGCCGACTCGAACAGATCCCCGCCCTGCTCCACCACCGCCAGTGCCGCCGCCACCCCGATCGCCACCAACGGCGCAGCCGCGCCGGCGACCAACGCCACCAAGCCCCCGGCGACCGCCGCCGCCATCATGCCCCCCACCAAGCCGGCCCAGGTTTTGGCGGGGCTGATCTCGGGCGCAAGCCGCGGTCCGCCGACCGCCCGGCCGGCGAAGTAGGCGCCGATGTCGGTCGCCCAGACGGTGATGAACAAAAAACAGACCAGCGGCAGCCCAACCCCAGGCAGGTCCCGCAGCCACACCAGGGCCCCGGCCCCCAGCGCCAGATACGGCCCCCCCGCGACCAGCCACCCCCGATCAACCGCGGTCAGTGAGGACTCGCCAGCAACCGGCGCCAACACCGGCACCAGCCACGGCGCAAGCAAGGGCAACGGGGCCAGCACGACTGCCGCCGCCAGGGCCGCGGCCGGCCCAACCCAGATCAGCAGCGCAAGTGCGGTCATCAGAACGGCTTGGGCCAACAGGCAGCGCGCCAACCAACGTCCGGGCACCACCATCCGCGTCCACTCGCGCATCGCGAGCCCGGCCCCCAGGGCGACTCCGAGATGATAGACCCACCCGCCGGCCCAGATCACCCCCACCCACACCGGCACCATCACCAGCGCCGAACCGACCCGGACCGCCAGCGAACTGGTACCGGGCGCCACGGCGAATCGGCTGCCCCCGAGCGCGCCGGCCATCCCGCGCGCGCGGCAGGCAAGCCATCGGCCCCACCGGGCGCCCCGGCCGCAGCCCGGGGAGACGCCGCCCGGCGGGCAGCACTCGGCGGCCTCGCAGCCGGAGGGCCGGCACCCCAACGGTTTGTCACCGGGAGAGCCGCTGGCCCGAGACTCGGGAACCGCCCTAGCCACTGCCGACCAACGCACCAAAACGCCTTTCCCGCCGCTGATACTCGCCGATCGCGCCCTCAAGGTCGCGGCGCCCGAAATCGGGCCACAGGGTGTCGACAAACACCAACTCGGCGTACGCCACCTGCCACAAAAGAAAATTGCTGAGCCTCTGCTCTCCGCTGGTCCTGATCAAAAGATCGGGGTCGGGAATGCCGGCCGTCATCAGCCGGCCGGCCAGCGCCGCCTCGTCGATGTCGCCCGTGCCAAGCCGCCCCGCCCGCACGTCCTCCGCCAGCCGGGCCGCCGCCCGCACCAACTCCTGCCGGCTGCCGTAGCTCAGTGCCACCACGACGGTCAGGCCGGTGTTGGACGCGGTGAGGGTCTCCGCGTGCTCGATCAGCCGCAGAATATCGCCGGCCAGCCGCTCCCGTTCACCGATGAACCGCAGCCGCACCCCGGACCGATGCAATTCGGCAATCTCACTCCGCAGGTATAGCCGCAAGAGCTGCATCAGCTCGGTGACTTCGCCCTCCGGCCGACTCCAGTTTTCGGACGAGAAGCTATAGAGGGTGACATAGCGGATGCCGAGCGCGTGGGCCGCCTCAATCGTCCGCCTCACTGCATCCACACCCCTGCGGTGCCCAGCGGTCCGCGGCAGGCCGCGCGCGCGCGCCCAGCGGCCATTGCCGTCCATGATGATAGCAACATGGGCCGGTACCGCCCGCGACGCGCCCGGCTCGTCGAATCCCTCGCCCATTCACTCAGACCTGCATGATTTCTTTTTCCTTGGCCGCCAGCAACTCATCCACCTTCTTGATGTGGCTGTCGGTCATGGTTTGAATTTTTTCGGACAACGTCTTCTGTTCGTCCTGGCTGATGTCGCCGCCCTTCTCCGCCTTTTTCAGCATTTCCATGCCGTCGCGGCGAACACCGCGCACCGCAATCCGGGCGTGCTCGGCGTATTTGCCGGCCACCTTGCTCAGCTCGCGCCGCCGCTCCTCATTGAGGTCGGGAATCGGCACCCGGATGGTCTGGCCCTCGGTCTGCGGATTCAAGCCAAGGCCGGACTCGCGGATACCCTTCTCGACCGCCTTGACCATCGAACGGTCCCACACCTGAACCACGATCAAACGTGGCTCGGGCACGTTGACGTTGGCGAGCTGGTTCAGCGCCATGCTGCTGCCGTAGGCGTCCACCACCACCGGCTCGAGCAGGCCGGCGGAAGCCCGCCCGGTCCGCAAGCCCGCGAACTCCTTGCGCAACGATTCAATGGCGCCGTCCATCCGGCGCCCGAAATCGGAAATATCTGCCCCTGCCACCTTCAACCCCCAGCGGTCACAATGGTGAACGTTCCCCGCCCCTCGACCACTTCCAGAAAGCCGCCCGGCTTCCGGATCGAGAACACCACGATCGGGATGCCGTTGTCACGGGCCACCGCCACCGCCGAGGCGTCCATCACCTGGAGGTTGCGGACCAGCACATCCTGAAAGGTCAGGCGATCATAGCGGCGCGCGCCGGCAACCCGCGCCGGGTCGGCATCGTAAACGCCATCGACCTTGGTGCCCTTGAGCAGAACGTCGCAGCCCAGCTCCGACGCCCGCAAGGCCGCCGCAGTGTCGGTGGTGAAAAACGGATTGCCGGTGCCGCCGGCAAAAATCACCACCCGCCCCTTCTCCATATGCCGGACCGCCCGGCGCCGGATGAAGGGCTCGCAAACCGTCGTCATCGGAATTGCCGATTGCACCCGGGTCACCACCCCGCGCCGCTCCAGCGCGCCTTGAAGCGCCAGCGCGTTGATCACCGTGGCCAGCATGCCCATGTTGTCGGCGGTCACCCGATCCAGGCCCGATGCCGCGCCGGAAAGCCCGCGAAAAATATTGCCGCCACCCACCACCAGACCGACCTGAACCCCGGTGCGCACCACCGCCTCGATATCGGCGGTCACCTGCTCCACCGTCTCCGGATCGTGTCCATACTCCCGCTTCCCCATCAGCACTTCGCCCGAAACCTTGAGCAGAACCCGCGACCAGCGGTGCGCGGTTCCATCGGCGGGGGATGTCTGTTCGTGGGTCACGGGGGGACGCGCTCCTGGACCAAGCGGGGGGACGGGGAAACGGAACGATGCCAACAGCCGGTTTCCAAAGGCCTTTCGGCCTTTGGCAAGGGGGGCGGGGGACAGCGTCCCCTGACGGCCGGCGAGAAGCCGGCTATAGCGTAAGGCCATGAACGGTCAGGGGACTTTGTCCCCCGACACCCCCAACCAGGGGCATTCCATGCCCCTGGACCCCTTGGTTTTCGGGACGAAACAACCAAAAAAGGTGGAACGTTAGCGGCCGGCGGTCGCAGCCACTTCGGCGGCAAAGTCCTCCTGCCGCTTCTCCAGACCCTCACCCAGCGCAAAACGGACGAAGCCGGTCACCTGGATCGGCGCCCCAATCTCCTTGGCCACGGCCTCAACCACCGCCTTCACCCGGCTTTCGCCATCGATGACGAACACTTGCTCCAGCAGCACCACCTCTTCATAGAACTTACGCAAGCGGCCCTCGACCATCTTGGCGATGATCGCCTCCGGCTTGCCGCTCGCGCGCGACTGCTCCGCCAGCACTGACCGTTCGCGATCGAGCGCCGTGGTGTCCACGTCCGCAATCGTCAAATAATCCGGCCGCGCGGCCGCGATGTGCATGGCAATCTGCTTGCCCAGCGCCGCCAGCCGATCCCGATCCCCGGTCGACTCGAGCGCAACCAGCACGCCGATCTTGCCAAGGTTGGGCACCAGCGCACTGTGCATATAGGTCGCCACCACACCGGCACCGACCGAAAGCCGGGCCGAGCGCCGCAGATTCATGTTCTCGCCGATGGTGGCGATCAGCCCGGCCAGCGCCTCCGCGACCGTCGCACCGCCGGCCGACACCGCGCTCGCCTTCAGCGCCTCAACGTCGCCGGTGCCGGCCAGCGCCAGTTCGCTCAAACGGGCGGCAAAACCCTGGAACTGGTCGTTGCGGGCAACGAAATCGGTTTCGGCATTCAGCTCAACCACGGCCCCGGCCCGATCACCCGCCGCGACCGCCACCAATCCCTCGGCCGCAATCCGTCCGGCCTTCTTGGCCGCCGCCGCCAAGCCCTTCTTGCGCAGCCAGTCAACCGCATCCTCAAGGTTGCCGCCCGACTCGGTGAGCGCCTTCTTGCAGTCCATCATGCCGGCGCCGGTCTGCTCACGCAGCGTCTTGACCAGCGAGGCGGTAATCTCTGCCATGGTAGCCATCCTTAAATTCGCAAAAACGCAAGACACCGAACCGCAGCCGGTCATCCCCGGCCCAGCCGCCGGCCGGCCCGCCCCACACACGCGCCCGCACGCAAAGCCGCCCCCTCCCCAGGGGGCAGAGCTTCACGTGCCACCACCGCACCATACACTTTCCCTGATGTGCCCCCCCTCACTCTTCATGAGGGCGCCATCGGCTGGGCTGTCGGGGGGGGAAAGTCCCCCCCCGACCACCAGGCATCCCAACTCAGCCCGCGACCGCCGCGACCTCGCCCTCGGCCGCTGCCGCCGCAGCAACCGCAACCTCCTCACCCTCGCCCTCACCCTCGGGCAGGAGCTCGTCGGGTCCTTCCTCGGAGGCGCCGACATCAATGCCGGCCGCGACCATCTCCGCCTGCAAGCCATCCAGCACCGCGCCGGACATCATCTCGCAGTAAAGCTCGATCGCCCGCAGGGCATCGTCGTTGCCGGGAACCGGGAAGGTGATGCCGGTCGGATCGCAGTTGCTGTCGATCACCGCCACCACGGGAATGCCGAGCTTGTTGGCTTCCTTGACCGCGATCGACTCCTTGTTGGTGTCGATGATGAACAGGATGTCGGGCAGGCCGCCCATTTCCTTGATCCCGCCAAGCGCGCGCTCCAGCTTGTCGCGCTCGCGGGTCAGGTTGAGCAGCTCGCGCTTGGTGAGGCCGATGTTGGACTGCGCCAACCGGTCCTCCAACTCGCGCAGCCGCTTGATCGACAGCGAGATGGTCTTCCAGTTGGTCAGCATGCCGCCGAGCCAGCGGTGGTTGACGAAATACTGCCCGCAGCGGCGCGCGCAATCCGCGACTCGCTCCTGGGCCTGGCGCTTGGTGCCGACAAACAGCACCCGGCCACCGCCGGCCACCACATCACGGATGGCGGTCATCGCGCGGTGGAGCAGCGGCACCGTCTGCTCGAGGTCGATGATGTGAACCCCATTGCGGACGCCGAAAAGATACGTCTGCATGCGCGGGTTCCAGCGCCGGGTATGATGCCCGAAGTGAACGCCCGCCTCGAGGAGGCGGCGCATGGTGTAAGCTGGCAATGCCATGATCGTCTGTCCTGATTTCCGGTTGAACCACCGCGGGCGCTGGACCTTTTATAGAGACGCCGCCGCAGGCCCGAAACGGACCCTCGAAGCGACCGGCCACCGGCACCGCGGCTTCCTTGCGCACGTCGCCGACAACCCGCGTGAGGATTTACTTTCGGACGCAGACCTCTTTTTACGGCCGCTTGGCAACCCCCGGACCATACGGTCCCTCCGGATTCCGGCCACGCGGGCGGCGAGTCGGGAACGATGCCGGGCGCGGAGTCGGTCCGGCGGGCGCGTGACACGGGAACCGCTCCTGTGGTCGGCCCGTCGCATGCGCTCGGTTGGCGGGGGAACGATCGGGTCCTCCTGTGCCAATGACAGGGAGACATTGGCAAAAAGCGGGGGCAGGTTTTTCGAGTAATTGCGTGGGGAGGCGCGTTGTCAGGGGACTTTGTCCCCCGACACCCCCAACCAAAGGCCGGCGGGCCTTTGGAAACCGGTTACTGGGGAAGGGGGAACCGGCGTCGCGGGAGGGAATGGAGGAAGAGACCCCCTAACGGGGTTCCACCCGGCATGGGTTCCGGTGCATGATGCGAGCGGCGCCGGAGGCGCTTTCTCACACCCGCGAACCCCCGTCGTTTGCTCAAGCGTGCGCGATTACGAAGGACATGGTGGCCAAATGAGACTCACGTCCCTGACCATCGAGGGCTTCCGGGGCATCCGTAACCGGCTGGAGCTGACATTCCATCCCCGCCTGACCGTGCTGGTCGGCATCAATGGCGGCGGCAAAACCAGCGTGCTCGATGCCCTCGCCCTTCTGCTCGATGGTTATCTTGCGCGCTACATCAGAGCTTCGCCCCAGAGCGCGTCGCGTCTGAAGGACGGGGATGTCAATCTCGTCACCGGTCGCACCGAACTCACGATCAATGTGGTGGTAGAAGAAAACGCCGGTGACGAAGGCCAGCCACTCCGTTGGGTCATTCGGCGACAGGACCGTCATCAGTCGCCGGTCGCGCAGGAGGCCAGCGACTTCGACGCGCTCAATGCGTATGTTCGTCGACACGCCGAGGAGAAGGGAAAGGATATCGCTGGCGATCCGCTTATTTTGTATTATGGGCAACGCCGAGTCACTTTTGATTTTCCCGAACGCATCCGGGATACGGCCGATCTTGACCCCATCGCAGCATTCTCGAAGGCGCTTGAGCCGAGTATAGACTACCGGGAGTTCGTCGCTTGGTTCCGCGATCAGACCTATACTGTTAATGCGTGGACCATTGAGGAACGACTTGAGGAGACGGGTGATCAAGGCACCGAGATCAGGGCCAAAAGAACCCGCCAACTCAATGCGGTTCGTAGCGCGATTTCATCTGCGACCGGGTTTCTTCGCCTTTTCTATCAAGCAGAGACTCCACGCGGCCTCTACGTGGTCAAACCCGGGGGAATTGGAGGCACTTCACCTCCGTTCAATATCCCGGTCAGCAATCTTTCAAGTGGTGAACAGATTTACCTTGCCCTGATCGGGGACATCGCGCGCCGGATGGCGATGCTCAACCCCGGCCTTGAGAACCCGTTGCATGGGCGTGGCTTGATTCTGATCGACGAGATCGATCTTCACCTCCATCCCGGCTGGCAGCGCAAGATACTCCCTCTCCTGACCGGCACCTTTCCCAACTGCCAGTTCGTCGTCACCACCCACTCGCCCCAGGTGCTGGGCGAGGTTGCGGCAGAGAGCATCCGGATCCTGAGGCTGGAGGAAGACGGATCGGTTTGCGTCACTTCCCCGCGCGCATCTCTGGGCCGGGACAGCAACTATTTGCTGTTGAGCGTGCTGGATGCCGAGGAGCGGGACGAGGGACTGAAGCAACAACTGGACAGGCTCGAGCGGGCGATCGGGGATGGACGGACCGATGAGGCGCTGCACCTGCTGGCGGAGCTCGAGACGGCAATCGAAGGCGATGCGCCGGAACTCGTGTTGGCTCAAGCCCGGCTCGAGCGCCGGCTTCGGCGGAGTCGCGAGGGATGAAGCACGTTCCCAAGGGGCCGGCGCCTGAAGCGCTTACCGCGTGGCTGAATCTGGCCAACTCCGAGTGGACCCCGTCGTGGTCGAACTTCCAGAATCCGGAAAAAGGTGACACGCACCAAGCCCTGCTGCGCGAACAGGGTTGGGTTTGCGTCTATTGTGGATGCCGGCTGCCGGAGAACGGTGCGAACAGTCACATCGATCACTTCTGGCCGGGGGCGCACCTCCCTGATCGCGGACTCGATTATTCAAACTTTTTTGTCAGTTGCGGGCCGTTGCCTCCACAAAAAGGAACCGATACCGCGCGGCGCCACCCCGTCACCTGTGGTGCCGCAAAGGCTGACTGGTACGACGCCAGCAACGATATCATCCCATCCAACCCCGATTGTGAGGCGCGGTTTCGCTATCTCGGCAATGGAAGGGTTGACGCGGTCCTGACGGCCGATTCGATGGCCAAGTCCGTCATCTCAAAGCTCAATCTTAATGACAAGGGCTTGGTATATGACCGCAAGCAAATTGTGGCCGGCATCGAAGCGGATTATCATACTTCCGACCTGTCCACCGAAGAGATCGCACAGGATATCGCCGATTGGCGCCGTCGCAATGAGAAGGGCCGGCACAAGGCTTTCAGTCAGGTTGCTGCACGTTACCTTGAAGTAGAGTTTCTGGATTGAAGATCACGGCAACCGCGTATTCTTTGACCCGCCTTATGCGTTAGTCCCGAACATGGCTGCGGCCATGGGCATCCATTGCCGGTCGGAGGCCTCGACCCCATAGCGCGCACGCCCTCCGACCGATCGCACCGGGACGCCAATCGCTGCGTTGCCACCGCAGATGGCCGGTACTAACATGCCGCCGTGATATGCCAAGCTCCAGGGGACGGACCGAGAGAAGCCACGCCCCCTGGCGATCGTTGCGGGAGAGGAGACGATGACAGCGGCGCTTGATGACGTGGTACGGCGAATCAGGGCGCTGGAGCCCGAGCTCGGCCGACGGGGCATTCATCATCTCGCAGTCTTTGGTTCGCTGGCACGCGGCGATGAGCGCGCCGGTAGCGATGTGGACCTCGGCATCACGATTGAGCCAGGACGATCCTTCTCGCTGATTCGCATGGAGGACACCCGGCTCTGGCTCGAAGAGGTACTGGGCCGGCCGGTCGATCTCGGCGAAATCGAGGCCCTCAGGCCGCCGGTGCGGGCGGCGTTCGACCGCGAGCGGGTGCCGGTGTTCTGATGGCGCGCGGTGACCGGGAAAGAATCCGCGACATCGTTGGCGCCATCGAGGACATTCGCGCCGATACTTCGGGAATGGATTTCGGCGCCTTTTGCAGACGTCCCGTTGTCATCCGTTCGGTTTTGTATTCCATCGGCGTTATTGGTGAGGCAGCCAAGCACGTCAGCCCCGAATTCCGGGCGGCGTATCCCGCCATCCCATGGCGAGCCATCGCCGGCTTGCGGGATCGTATCGTTCACGAGTATTTCCGCACCAATGTCCAGCGCATCTGGGACGTGGTCACAGATGACATAGACCCGCTTGAGGACACTTTGCGCGGGGCACTGCGTGCGAATTATGACGGCTGCAACGATGAGTAGGAGTGGGGTTGTCGCCCGCCTCCGTGGTCCGGGACCGGACGGGAGGAGGCGCGCGTTGTCAGGGGACTTTGTCCCCCGACACCCCAACCAAAGGCCCCCCTCCATTAACGGAGGGGGGCCTTTGGAAATCATGTAATCGGACCGGGATCAAAAACCCGCCTTTCTGCACCATTCCCGAAAAAAGGCAGGGGTCAGGGGCATCCCATGCCCCTGGCGGGTGCGGGCGGCAGCCCGCGCGCGAAGCGCCACCCCCCCATCCTCACTCCCCCCCCCCTGCGCCACCTGAACTGCCGCCGCCGGCCGATCGGTCGGCAAACACCAGGCCCCCCCGCACGCCGCCGCC
>Ga0172367_10004337_pt1 | contig 17732 bp, 14 predicted proteins | sample Lak10m_FD_114542 | JGI IMG/M metagenome (GOLD analysis project Ga0172367, IMG submission 114542) | Freshwater microbial communities from Kabuno Bay, South-Kivu, Congo - kab_022012_10m | ecosystem: Environmental > Aquatic > Freshwater > Lake | place: Democratic Republic of the Congo: South-Kivu...
ATTTAATTTAATTTATTATATTAATTTAAGTACAAACTTTTTTAATTTACGTTTTAGGTAAGAATATACCTTATATCAGAATAATAAGTTTATATATACTACTATTTTAGATAATAAAGCTTGCTTAGAAAAATAGAAAAGGGTTCTATAATATGATGCTTTTAACTTATATTGTTTAGCTATCCAGAGATTGGTTTTAATTGCTTTTTTGTTTGTGTATATTTCATCCTTTTGATCGTTGGGGCGCCAATTATAACTTCTATTTTTTACCACAGGATCGCTAATTATAGCAAAAGTTTTGTTCTTCATACACGATAATAAAACGTGTAGATGTATGACTTGTGTTCATATAAAACTTTCCTTTAATTGGAATTTATCCCATATTTCTTTTTTAAATAAATGTTCTGACATAAATGTAAAAAGAGACGATAACTCATAGTGGTTTCATTTGCGATTGCAAATAAATTCTTTTAGAGAACTATAATATTCATCTTTATCAATAGACATATAATTAGAATCATCAACTGTTTCTTTTAGATCTATATCGTATGTTCTAAAATTTAACATAATATAATCTGTATTATTTTTTTTTATGAAATTCAATATAGTAGATAGTCCATTATCATTAATTGCATCATCATCAGCTAATATCATACAGTATTTTCAGTTAGCCAATTCTATTGTTTTTAAAAGATTACGGTCAAATCAAATATTTGATCAATTACTGCTATATTTGATGTTATATCATTGAGATACGAATCTACTACAAACAAATAACGTTTTATCAGTACTTCAATTATCAGATATAACTATTTCTATATCATCATTATTGAAATAATTTTGGTTAATTATACTATTGATACAATCTATCAGGCATTTCTCCCTATTCCAAGTTGGTATACATATACTTAACAAAGGTTTATTTGCCATCTATAAATTCCTTAATCTTTAAAATAATATAATCTAAATGATCTTTTGTCAATCATGGATATACTCATATCCAAAAGGTATTGTTCATGACGTAATCGGAAGTTTTAAGATCTCATACTACTCTATAATCTTTTACGTAATCTATAAAAGCTGGTTGTTTAACATAGTTTCATGCAAAAAGCAATCTTGTACCTACCTTATTGATATTTAAAAATTTCATCAATTCTTCACGATTTATTCAAGATCATTCTTTAGTACTTAAAAGAAATCAAAACCAACTTGGATCAGATTTTTCTGTAGCTTGAGGAAGTATAAAATATTTATCAAATCAGTTTTCTATGCATTTATCATAAAGATATTTAAAATTATCTTTTCTTGATTGGATAAATCATTCTAATTTATCAAGTTGAGCAACTCATAAAGCCGCTTGCATATCTGTTACTTTTAAATTATATCATATTCTAGAATATATGTATTTATGGTCAAATCACTCTGGTAAATCTCATAATTTCCATTTAAACCTCATATTACAAGTATCATCATGTCCGGTTTTACATCGACAATCTCTACCCCAGTCTCTATAAGATCTAATAAATTTTGCTAATAGTGGATTATTTGTAATCAATGCTCATCACTCACCCATTGTAATATGGTGTGCAGGGTAAAATGATAATGTGCCTATATCTCAAAATGTTCAAGTAAATTTACCATCATATTTTGTACCTAGAGCATCGCAATTATCTTCTATAAGTCGTAAGTTATTATCTTTACAAATTTTCTGAACTTCCTCTATATTAAATGCATTCCCTAATGTATGAGCCATCATTATTGCTTTAGTCTTTGTAGAGATAGCTTTTCTGATTTCATGTATATTAGCTTCGTAAGTGCCCAAATCAACATCTACAAATACAGGAATTAATCAATTTTGTATTATCGGATTGATTGTTGTGGGAAATCATGAAGCAACGGTAATGATTTCATCTCATGGTTTTAATTGTCTTTCTCATAACTCTTTTGATGTAAGTGTTGTAAGAGCTAATAAATTTGCTGAACTTCAAGAATTTGTAGTTATAACAAATTTGACTCATAGAAATTCTGCTAACTTTTGCTCAAATAAATCATTCCGTTTTCATTCAGTCCAATGACACTCTAAAACTGATTCTATCATATATTCTAATTCCTTTTCATCAAAAACTTTTCCAGAAACGGGAACTGAAGATGTTCATGGTATAAAAGCACTTTTTTTTGATTCAATTAGCTGTTTTAGTAATGATTTTATATCGTCACTTAACATGAGTAAAGATTATATAATAAAATTATGTGTGTGTTTTAATTAATGATTCACTAATTTCCTTATCCATATTCTTGAATTTAGCAATATGATAGTGTACAAATAATGGTGCACTTTGCATAGATATTGAATTTCTCCGACATGTATAATCAGATTTTGAGAATCATTCTATGAGTTCGTATAATTCTTTATATTTTAAATCTGATAATTTATTATCTTTTTCTCGAAGAATAAATTGTTCTGTTGTAAAATCATTTTTGGCCTTTGGTAGTGCCAAGAACCAGAATTTATATTCTTTTATAAATTGTCCTGTTCTCTTCATTTCTGATATGGAAATTTCACCATAATCTATTTCATCTCAAGCTTCTATATAATCATAACTTCTTCACATTATGAGATATCTTTGCATTATATATAAATATTATATAAACTTACTGATTTCTTCCAATGCCAATTTTTCTATATCTTCGTTAGCATAAAATGCTCTATAAAAATTAAGCGTTCTTCTCAATACTTCTTGGACATTGTATTTGGGTGTCCATCATAATAGTAGTTTTGCCTTAGTATTATCAAGCAATAGTAAACCAGCCTCATGCATTTTATCATTAGTTTCTGGTTTTACTTCATATTCTCATTTTCATAGTATCTCAATCGCTTTTGTAACTATATCTATCACTTTGAGAGTATCACTGACATCTGGTCAAAAATTATATGCTCACAGATATTTATCATTTTCAAAGATTTTTGTTCAAATAATCAAATATCCAAACAATGCCTCCAACATATATTGTCGTGGTCTAACTGCGTCGGGATTTCTTAGCGTTAATTTTTCTCACTGCATAATAGATCTTACTATATCTGGTATTAATCTATCTTTGGACCGATCTCATCCTCATATAACATTTCCAGCTCTCACTACAGCTACTTTTTTATTTCATTCTAAGAAGAATGATTTTGTATAACACGATATTGCTAATTCAGCCATTGCTTTGCTTCCACTGTATGGATCAAATCATCCTAATCTATCATTCTCTCTATATGGCCAAATTCGTTCTTTATTTTCATAAACTTTATCAGTAGTTATAAGTACTGCTCATTTTATACATTCTTTAGTTCTAATCATCTCCAAAACTATCGTTGTTCACATAGCATTGGTTTTGATTGTATATATGGGATCTTTGTAACTATCTCTTACTATAGGTTGTGCAGCAAAATGAAATACCATTTCTGGTTGGTATGTATCTATAGTTTTTGATAATAACTCTATATCTGTAATATCACCAATAACTTGTGTAATTTTATCACTCAATTTAAAAGCATCAAATAAATTTGGCTGAGTATGAGGATCTAGAGCATATCATATTACTTTTGCTCACATACTATGTAACCACAATGCTAACCAACTTCATTTAAAACCTGTTGAACCAGTCAGTAATATTGTTTTTCATTTGTAAAAATTTTGCATGAGAAAATATATCATATAAAAATTATGTATGTAATATTTTTTGAATTTGGGATTTTATTCTCTCATTTAATTCTGGACTTTGATTATCTATCGTATTTCCAAACATAACTTTTGGTACAAGTTTTGATTTTTCTGAAGCAAATACCTCTAATATTGTAGGAAATTTTTGTCCAACAGCAATTTTAAATATTTTTTTTATATCAGTATTTTTTCATATTTTATAGTACTTTAATCAATATGCTTTTGCTACTTTAGATATATTGGGACAAGAATAGCCAATAACTGTTCATATATTTCTTCAAGCAAAATAAGCTTCTTGGAATTCTCTAACCATTCAAAGAGAATTATTATTAACAACTATTATTAGAATTGGTATTTTATGATACATTATAGTTTCAAGTTCTTGTATATTTAGTTGAAATCAACCATCTCCATTTATAGAAATTATTTTATATTTAGATTTAGCAAAATATACTCACATAGCTGAAGGAAGTGAAAATCCCATAGCTCACATTCACCCACAATTTAATAGTTGTTGATTTTGGGATAATTCGAGAGATTGAGAAGCCCACATTTGTGTCTGTCCGACATCATTTGAATATATTGTATTGGACGGACATATATCGGATATTGTTTCAAAAAAATAATTCATATTATAAAATTGTCCCTCCTTTTTACTAGTTTCATTTTTAGTAATTATTTTTTTTATTTTAATAAGTTGATTTAATCGTTTGGATTTTTTATCTAAAGATATATTATCAAATCTTATAATAAAATTTTCTAAATTTTGATGTATTTTTGCGTGAGTATTTGATATATTATATCAAAGTTCATTATTATCTATATCTATATGTACAATTTTTGCATCAGGACAAAATTTTTCTTTAATAGCTCATGTTTGACGAATATCTAATCTCGCTCATAATACCAACAATAAATCACAATTCATGATCGCTATATTAGCTTGTCTATTCCCATATGCTCATATCATTCATATATAATTCTTTAATTTATGATTTATAGAATCAAGTCACATAAGAGATGTTACAACCGGAATATCAAACTTTTTAATAAAAGATTCTATATCTTTTTTAATATTAGATAACTTACATCATCATCAAAGCAGTATAATTGGTTTTTTAGATTTTTTTAACAACATAATCAGATTATTTATATCTTTATCTATTTTTTTTGTTATTAGTTCTTCTTCTCTCTTTATATTTATGTATTCTGATGATGTAAAGAAAGAATCCAATATCTGTGGATCTATTTCTTGTCTTTGTATATTCATTGGAATATCTAGAACGATTGGTCATTTTCTTTGAAAATTAGCAAGAAAAAAACTTTTTTCAAGTATATATCTTATTTCTTCTGGTTTGGATATTTGATAAGAGAATTTAGTAATTTTACTTACCATAGAAATAATATCAGCTTCTTGAAATCCCGTCTGACGTATTCATGCTTTATGTGTTATTTCATTTGTATTTACCTGCCCCGTTATATATATTACTGGAACAGAATCAAAGTAAGCGCTAGCTATTCAAGTAATCATATTTGTTGCTCAAGGTCAACTTGTTCACATGGCAATTCAAGTTTTTCATGAAGATCTAGCATATCATTCTGCAGCGAAAGCTCATGCTTGTTCGTGTTTTACTGATACTAATTTTACCTTATTATTTAGGAAAATAGAATCTTCTAGGTGAGTGATCATTCATCCAGAAAAACTAAATATAGTATCTGTTCATTGCTGTCTTATAAAATCTATTATGTAATTAGATAGTTTCATAGCTAATATATTTATATATATAAATCATTATTTATTTTAAATCGTTGGATGGTTTTTTCTAATCAAGTAATAAGTGGCGTTACATTATTTTTCAATGTATTTACCATTTTATTATTGTTAGATACCCAAATTAAAGGCTCAGATTGTACACTATTTACTGCTCAATAGTTTGGATTTATATTAGATCAAAGAAGACTTTTGATAATTTCAACCACTTCTGATATTTTATATTGTTTTCAACTTCATATATTAAAAATTGATCAAAAATTTCATTTTATTTTATCTATATTGAGATAACAATTTACAACATCATCTATGAATATATAATCTCTAATAGAGTTTGGATTAGATAAATTAGCGGTTTGTCAATTTAAATAATTTAATATCAAAGTAGGGATTAATCTTCTTCTCTCTTCACAATATCCATAAACAGAAAATAATCTAAATGTATAAATTGGCAATTCCTCTTTATTTCCAATATAACTACAATATAATGTAGCAGCAGCCTTAGTTATACCATAATCATTATTTGGTTCTAAAACATCATTCTCATTCATTGGAGCTTCCTTTTGTCCATATTCGGAAGAACTTCCTGTATTTATAAAAAATTCAAATCAATTCCTTTTGCAGGCATTTAATAAATTAATAGTTCATAATACATTAAAATTATATAATTCTTGTATAGTAACAGGATCTTTTCATACTGTAGTTCATGCGGCAGCTAAATGAAAAATAATTTCTGGTTTTATTTTATCTATGGTTGTACTTACTTCAACTTCATTTAGAAAATTTACGTTGTGAACATTAATCTTATTTAATATGTCTTCGATACGAAAATAGTTGGAGTTTTCTCTTATAAAGATATGTATATCCGTAAATCACTCAGAAACCACTTTTCTAACTATATTTGATCATATAAATCCAGTAGCTCATGTTATTAAAATTCTTTTATTTTTATCTATCATAATAAAATATATATAATAAATATGGTTACCAAGTTTTCCACGGAGCATTTCAAGATTGCCACATATTTTCCAGATGATTTCTATTTTGTAATGTATCCATAGCAAACCAAAATCATGAATGTTTATAAGCCATAAGTTGTCAATCTTTTGCTATATTTTCTAATGGATCTTTTTCAAATGGCATTTCATCTCAAGATATATAATCGATAACTTTTTTATTTAAAACCATAAATCATCAATTTATCCAACTATCTTCATTGTCTTTTTTTTCAGCAAATTTCATTATTTGTTCTCATTCTATTCATAACTTTCAAAACTTTCATTCAGGGACTACTGAAGTTAAGGTAGCTAATTTATAATGAGATTTGTGAAATTCTAATAATTTTTCAATATTTACATTACTTACTCAATCACCATAAGTAAGCATAAATTCTTCTCAAGCTACAAAATCCTTAATCCTTTTAATCCTTCATCATGTCATAGTAGAATCTCAAGTATCTACCAATGTAACTTTCCAATCATCAGTATGATTATTATGTACTGTCATATTATTACTTTTAATATCAATTGTTATATTATTATTATGTAGAAAATAGTTAGAAAATCGTTCTTTTATCATATATCATTTATATCATAAACATATAATAAATTCTGTGTGTCCATATTGAGCATAGTGTTTCATAATGTGTCGAATTATTGGTTTTCATCAGATTTCTACCATAGGTTTGGGTTTAATAATGGTTTCTTCTGATAAACGCGTTCCTAAACCTCAGGCTAATATAACTACTTGCATGGGATATAATAATACTATAAAATGTTTAGAATATTTGTATAATTATGTTTAGATATATTGCAATTAAAAATCGACCATATAGATAGCTATGTCTTCTGGGGTTATTTTATTTATACTATCAGAAATATCTTTTTTAAATTTTCATAAATGTGGTTTAATATAAATAATTCAATTTCATTTATATATTCATATATTTTTATCTAAAGGTCGAGGACCAAATAGCTGTGGTAGATTGGGACCAAAAAGTCATATAGTCTTTGTTCACATAGCCGCAGCTAAATGCATAGGTCAAGTATCGTTTGATATCATTAAATCAGAATTTTCTAATAAATATGCAAATTCAAAAAGATTAAATATTCAGCATATATTTATCGTATTTTTATCGTCATTTAGTTTCATAATTATTTCTTTTATTCAATTTTCTTCAAATTTTGTTCAAGACAATAATATAATTACTTTATCTCAATATCTTTTTATCAATTGCTCTATTAATCTAACCCAATTATTATTAGATCGAAACCTATCTGAAGATGTTTCTGCTCATCATGTATGCAAACATATTATTTTTTTATTATCAAATTGATTTAAAAAATCATCTACTCTAGTCTTGTCTTTTTCTTGGTAAACCAATTTTTCCATAAAATCTGGTTTGTAAATTTTTATTCAAAGTTTTGTTAATAAACCCAGACAACTCATCATGTTATGTTGTTTTTCAGAATAATTATAAAAATATAGATATGCCAATCCTCTGATTTTTATATTATTATATCATATATTTACTTTACCAGTCCATAATGACACAAAAGAAGATATCATAAAATATTCCTCTGCATCTATAACTATATCGTATTTCTTAAAACCACATATGAGCTTGATTAGGTCTTTTATTTTAAATAAACTATATTGTTTATCAAAATATCACTGATTCTTAAACACTCAAATATTTCTAGATGTCGCCAATAAATCATATTCTACATTATTTCAATAATAATCTTCTAATTGTTTAATCATTGGGAATGTAAGTAAACTGCTTCCCAAAGCTCGTAGTCTAATTATTAATATTTTCTTGGGTTTTATTATAATATTTTTTCTATTAAAGGAAAAGATATATTTCAATGGAAATAATATTATAATCAAGAGACCAAATATATATTTATCTATTATTCTAAGTAATTTTACATTCATATTATACCTATTGATTCCCTAAAATCTTTTTTACGCTATTTGTGGTAGAGTATCAATGCACAGTCGGTATAATAATAATTTTTCATCAATTTGCTACTATTTCTTGGTATCAAATAACATCTTTTGCTTTATAATCTCATCATTTTATCAAAATATCTGGTAAGATCTCAGTGATTGGATTTATTGGAGTATCTTCATCAAAATAGACAACATAATCTATATATTTTATACTATCTAGAATAATTGCTCTATGATGTTGATCATGGATGGGTCTTCATGGTTTAGTTTTCCAATATGGGGAAATATCGCTATTTATAGCAACAATAAGTATATCACAGTATTTTTTTGCCTCTTTGAATGTATAAATATGTCAAGGATGAATAATATCAAAGCATCAATTGGTAAATCATATTTTTTGTCATTGGCATTTAGATAAGACTATTATATCTTTCAATACTGATAATTTTTCTATAATCATATTAAAAATGATTTAAAAATTAAAGTCATAATTCCTCCTTTGTGATGCTAACAGTACCAACTTTTTCGACTACTATTCAACTTGCCTTATTTGCTAATCTCACAGCATTTTCTAAATCGTATCAATTATCCAATGCATATGTAATAGTAGCTATAAAAGTATCTCCTGCTCAAGTAACATCAAAAACCTTGCGTTCCTCTGATGGTTTTATATGAAATATATTTCAATCTCTAGTTATTAGAGAAAATCATTTAGATCATCTTGTAACGATCAAATTTGTATTATATTTTTTAGTAAATTCTTTTCCAAATTTCGCTATATCAAAGTCAATATTTTCAATTTTATGTCATATCATTTCACAAAATTCCTTAAAATTTGGCTTAATAAGGTAAACTCAATTAAATAAATCTAAATTTTGTGGCTTTGTATCAACAAGTACTTTAATTCAGTTTTTTTCTGAAAATATTTTTAAATTATCAATAAAATATTTATTTACAATTCATTTGTTGTAATCTGATATTATAATATACTTTGGTTTTTCTTTTTTCAAAGTCTGTATTATTTTTTGGATAGCTGAGTCCTCGATGGACATTTTTTGTTCATAATCCACCCTAAGCAGTTGTTGTTGATATTGCGAATCTATAAACCTCATCTTAGTAATTGTAGACTTATCTGAAAGTATTGGGATAAGGTTAATTCTATGTTGTTCACATAATTGTCTAAATTTTTCTCAATTTATATCATCTCATATTATACTTATAAGATCTACTCATCAGTTTAAACTTGCTATATTATTTGCAACATTTGATGCTCATCATAGCCTATATTCTTCTTTTTCTACATTTAGTAATGGCATTGGAGATTCTGGATTTTTTCTATCTGTATTTCAATATATGTATTTATCCAGCATAGAATCTCATATTACAGTAATATTTGACATTATTTTTTATCAGAATTTAAAATATCTATTATTTCGCATATAGAGTGATATATTGTCATATGACATTCTTGTATTCTTGGTGTATTGTCTGAGGGTACGACTAATGAATGATCCATAACATCATTTAATTTACCTCATCATTTTCATAAAAGTCATATTGTTATTATTCATTTTTGTTTTGCAAGATCTACCGCTTTAATAATATTATTAGAGTTTCCACTTGTAGATATTCATATTAGTATGTCTCACTTATCTCACAATCATTCTAATTGTCTAGAAAATATCTCATCAAAAGAATAATCGTTTCATATAGCTGTTATTGCTGATGTGTCTGTAGTGAGCGCTATAGCTGGCAGAGATCTTCTTTGTAATTTATATCTTCATATAAATTCTGCAGCAATATGTTGTGCGTCTGCAGCACTTCATCAATTTCAACAGATCAAAATTTTATTTCAAGATTTAATTGCTTGATTTATAATATCTATTACTTCTAATAATTTATTTTCATTGCAACTTATAAATTCTATTTTTGTTTGGGCTGATTCTTGAAAATATTGTTTGAGATTATTCATATTTTATAATTATTTAATAAAACATAAATTTATTTAGTATATATATAAAAAATGACAAAATGCAAATATTACGTCATATAAAACTAAAATCGGTAATTAAATTATTGAATATTTAGAATATTTAAAATAGAACTTGAAAAAGATTAACATATTATTAGTTTAAATCAGATTTTTTATATATTTTTTCATAATATGAAACAAAAGATATTTCTTGGAGTAATTGCTCTTATCTTAATTTTTTTCTGAGTTGGAATTTTTAATGAGTATTGGATAAACCATACTTATTATGTCACTATGTTGAATTCTGCTGATAATCGAAAATTATTTATAGGGGCTTTGATTTCTAGTTTAGTGCCTATTTATTATTTATATAAATCAAAGAAATTTTCTTTTAAAAGATTTATAATTTATCTAGTGATATGATTATTGTTATTTAGTATAATACATGTAACTATAAAAGAAACAATACTGTGATGATGATTTATAATTATATTGATAAACAGCTTGCTAGTGTTTGCCTTAGGAGCTTATTTCATAGTATGAACATTATCACTAGGGACTTGGATTTCAAATAGGGTTATAAAATTCACAGAAACAAGACGACAAGAAATGTTTCTAAATTTTGGTATATGATTATCAGCGATACTTTTACTTATATATATTTTAGCATCTTTAAATATATTATATCCTATAATAACTTGGATTGTTTTTGTATGACGATGATTTATGATATATAAAGAGAATAAAAATCTTATTATTTATAAGAATATTGTTTCTGAAAATATACAAGACTTTAAAGCTAATGAATTACAAAACAATCGATGGAAATGGATATGATTAGTTTTATTGGTAATATCTATAATGTACTATTTTTATGGATTTGAATTATCATTTATACCATATTCTACTGCTTGGGACGCAAATCACGCTTATATGTATCAACCAAAAGTTTTAGCAGAGAATTTTGGCGTCCTACGAGGTAATATAGGAGAAGCTAATTCTGCACCATTACTTTGGCATGCTTTTATAACATTTTGGTTTAGTCTTATACAACCTATTAAATCTTGGTTTTGGTTGTCTGCTGATAATATAGCTGTTTCTATGAACTTTTTAAGCTGAGTATTTGTATTGTTATTTTCACTTGGTGTTGTTAAAGAAATATTAAACTTTTTTGAAAAAAAATTACATGAATTAAAAGATTGAAATCTGATTAAAAATATTTCTTTTTACTCATGATGGTTTTGGATATTATTATGGTTAACAAGTTGAATGTGAGCATTCTTGGTATTTGTAGATAATAAAACCGATCTGTGAGTAATGGCTATGACTATTCTAGCTATATTATCATGAATAATATTTATAAATCATATTAAAAACCATAAAGAGAAATGATTAGCTATATGATCAAATAATTCAAAATATGTTATAGTTTCTTGACTATTTTTTACAATTGCTAGTATGTCTAAGCCCACGGCATTTTTGGATATAGCTTTGTTTGGATTGTTATTAGTTTGATTTTGGTTTAATTGGATTATGGCAGCATGAGCTTGAATATCTCTAATGTGATTTATGTGAATATTACAAGTAGGGAATGCTGCAGATTTTATAAATGTATGACTTGGTAAAGAACTCATTATTGTATGACTTATTATATTTATACTTTGAATAGTAATCTTATGATTAAAGAAATGATTTAAAGATAAAAAAGTATATATAAAAAATATAATCTTATGGATATTATCATTTTGAGTTATTCTCTTGCTACTTAAAGGGCCAACCCTGCTTTATAAACAAGTTACAAATTGAGATTTTGGAGTGTGAAATTTTGCAAAATGATTGTTAATGTGATATGTTACAGAAGATTCCAGATGATTAAAAACTGATGATAGTAGATGATGAGATTGACAAAAATTATTAGTATTGACTGAGGATGTACAGAAAATTGAAGGACAAAGTGAGATAGACTTAGAAAGTATTAGTTGAGAAATTGCTATGCCTATATTAGAAACATCTATAGATCAATGTAAAAATCAAAAATTTAGTGATGAAGATCTAAATAAAAATCTTAGAAAAGCCGTAGAATGAAATGAAGATGTATGAAGATATGTATGATATGGATGGAAAGAAATCAAGAAATGAAAATGACTAAATTTATGATATCATATATTAAAAATCTTCTATTCAAAGAATAATAAATGTTATTGAACCAATCAAGATGCTAAAATATTATGTAACAATAAATATGCTGTAGATAGTTTTGATGTGAAATATCTTAAAGACATCATTACAAAATTAGATAAAAACTGAGAGGCTTATGGTGTATTAGAGAAATGACTTAATATTTTTGAAGAAAAATGATATAAAGAATGAGCCTATAATCCACAAGAATTTAGAGATTATATAGTAGAACTAAGACAATACTATCAAGATCATAGTATCAAGGCAGAATTTGGTAAAATAAATATTCCTTATAGATATCTAATCCCATTTAACGTAGTTTATAATCGATCACTTCAAAATCTAAGTAGCTACTATACTGACATATGATTTGTATGGATGATAATGTTTGTTTTTATAATATTAGCTCTAATTTATTGATTTATAAAAAACGAAAAAAATCTCATTAGTCTTTCTGCTATAGCTATTGTATGACGATGAATATGGTGGCTTATATGATGATGAATAGTATGGTACTGAATATGACTTATAATGTGGAGCACAATGGTATTTGTTATATTTATAAAAAACTTGTTTGAATACTCTAAGGATGAAAACGAAAAAAACATTTTGCGAGTTATTATAGTTATACTATGATTACGATGAACTGTTCAGTTTACGCTTAATTTTATAAGAATATCTTCACAGTGAGCAGGATGACCTTTTTTATGGTACAAGATGAATATAGGTAAGATTTATAAATTAGATGAATGATTACAGTGACAAGAAGCTTTGCAATATGGGTATGGATGGAAAGATGTATTTGATTTACAATTTCCTCACTATAATCAGTTTATAGATCTTGTAAAAGATAGACCAAATGATGACTGAGTATTGATAGCTTGAACATATATTCAATATTTTCTAAAAAATCAACGTAATATTAGAGGAGATTGAATGTTATCTCGATTTCGAGAACATACTTCTGATAATGATGTATGTAAATCATATCAGAGATTAAAGGATGAGAAAATGAAGTACTTTGTAATTGATCCAAATATATGAACAGTAGTAATGTGAGAAGGAAATGAATCTTTGTTTCATAGGTTCTTCGCGAAAACAAATCCTGTAGATGGAACTATACAAGATCATTGAGCCTTAAGTATGATGACTAAAATGGTTGGTGATGGCTATATGAAATTACTTTATTCTAACAATATAGGAGCTAAATATGCTTATACATTAGATAATGATACAATTAAACAATCTTTTGGTCAAATGACAGATGATCAGATATTGTTTCTTAGAACAAAGTTAGCTGTTGCAAGATTCTTCCCAGATGCTAACCAGTTAATACAATTTATAGCAGATATATTTTCTCAAAGAGTTATAAACTGACAAGCTATATGAGATATTGCTGATATTATGTGAAAACAGATAGATGAAGGTAAACTTTTGCCTATAGCTCAAGCATATATAGAAAAACAAGAGACGCCAGAACAAACTAAAGATAGAATAAAAGGACTAAGCTATGATGAAAAAAATGTTTTAGGACAATATTTATGACTTTATAATATCTTACAAGCTGGTAATCAAGAACAATACTGACAGGTATTGAATAACCTATTGTGACAGAGTTTATGAGGATGAAGTCAACTTATAGTGTTTCAATTAGCTGATTAATTAAATTAATTTATAAAAATAAAAAGACCCATAAAGTTTAACGGCTTTGTGGGTTTTTTTTATAATAAAATTTTGTCACTCTGAGTCTCTAACGAAAAGTATAAATTTATATCCTTCGTACGCCTTGACTGTGCCTCTTAAAATAATGAATTTTGCATAGGCGTCTGTAATTTCTTTTTTAGATCATCTAATTGTTTTTCGAATGAAGAGAAGTTGTACTCATTGACTAATGTTTTTTTGTATCTATCAAAATCCAAATCTAATTTAAAGTCTGAAATAAGTTTCTCTTTCAAATCTTGTATATTATATAACTGTATTAAGTTTCTACTATGATAAGCCTCTTGTTTGCAGTTGATAAGTTTATCTTTTATGTCTCCAGAGATTTCATCTATATGTGCATAAATATTATCTATGGTTTGGTATTTTCTTATTAGGTCCAAGGCTTTTTTGGGTCAAATTCAGGAAACTCATTTTATATTATCTGCACTATCCCCTGTCAAAGCTAAATAATCTAATATATATTCTGGTTGGAAAGTAAATTCCTGTAAAAATAATTTTGTATCTGTCCTGATTCACTTCATAGGATCTATACAAAAAACATTGTTACTCAGAAGTTGTTTAAGGTCCTTGTCCGAAGAATATATATCTATTATCAATTCAGGATTGTTTTTAAAATTATTTGTTAATGTTGCGATTATATCATCTGCTTCATATCATGATACTACTAAATTTGGAATAGATAGATGATTAACTATTTCTTGCGTTAGAGGTATTTGATTTTTAAAATCATCATCCATTTTTTTGCGATTTGCCTTATATTCTTCATATGATTCGTGTCTTTTAGTCTTTACTGGAGAATCTCGACATATAACCAAGTAATCAGGATTTTCATTAAATATTTTTATTAACATACGGAAAAATCAGTATACAACATTTATATTGTGTCAATCTTTATCTGTTAATTGTGGGAATGCATAATATGCTCTGTAAAGGAATCCTGATCAATCTATTATAAAAAGTTTCATAAAAAAACGTTAAAATGTTAAAAAGAGAAGTGAATGAAATGAACGAAGTCCCGCAAGGCAGGATTAAAACGTTGAAACGTTTATTTTTTTCAATATATTGATTGTATTCATAGTTTCAACTTATTATAAAGTATAGAATTAATTATTGATTATGTTAACTTTAAATTATAAGCTTATAAATATGTTAATAAACTCCCCTGAACAAATGTTAGAATTTTGAAAAAAATTATCATCGGAAGCTAAAATTTTGTTATTAGAATGAGACTTATGAGCAGGTAAGACATTATTAACAAAATGATTTGCTAAATGATTGGATATAGATCCAGACATAGTACAAAGCCCAACTTATGCATATATAAACATATATGATAATAAACTTTTACATATAGACATGTATAGAATAGATAGATATGAAGATTTGATAGAAAAATGAATAATAGACCAAATAAATCATTTTGATTGTATAGTGATCGAATGGCCGAAATTTATTGAAAAACTCTGATTAAGAAATTATTTTAAAGTAGATATTATAAAAAAATCTGAATCTAAAAGAGAAGTAAACATTGTTAAATACTACAAAAAATAGCATAACACTATATGTAAAGGATTGTGAAAGTTTTTGCAAGTCTTTTGCGATTTTGTGCGATTTTTGTAATATATTTATTCTAAGGAAATCTTATATTCATTTAATGTTTTTTGGAATGCTCTAATATGATAATTAGATAAGTTCTGTTTACATTGGTTATCATCATCTCTTACAAGTTTCAATACTATCAAAAAATCATCAAAACTATTTGCAATACTATCCAAATCATCTTTAGTAAGGTCTGACCTTTCTAGTTTATCCATAACGACTATTGTAAAGGCATTTACTATTTTTCTTATATCACTTTTACTAAAATTTGGCATATTAAGCTGAATGTCTTGATTGTTTATCTTGATACTAATATTTGTAGTTTCTATTTCTGATTTACATTCTTTAAATTTATTTACTTCCTGTCTGATTACATTTGATATAGTAGAAATTGTTCATGTAGATCAAGTAGAAACATTTACTATTAAATTACTTCAACTATTTGATCAGCTAGATATAGTCTGATATGTAAATATTATTCTATCTCATGAAAAATAAAAGTTTCCTCATAAAGTAAGCATATTGTTCACAGAATCAATTAATTTCAAAGTAAAATTATAACTTGCAGTTGAGCTTAATCATGTAATATTTATTGATCATGTATGCAAATAACTAGCACTGTTAAATATAGCTCAGGTTTGGCTTCATGATAATACGTATCTAAACTCATATTTTGTTGCTTCATTTGTGTTCCGAATTACATCGAATCCAGTGTATGTTCAAGTAAATAATAGACTATTTAATATTGGTGATAACTTATCAAATAGAACTTGTGATGTAAGATATTTTGATCATGTATTTCATGCTAAATCTTCAAATAATATATTAGCGTAAGTAATGTCTCATGAATTTTGATTGGAAAGAACAAGTAAATATTTATAATTCAATCAAGATTGATTAATAAGAGTGGCGTTGATACCAAGTATATTAACTACTATTCATGTAAGATTTTCGGTTGCTATGAAATTTAAATTTATAATTCAACTCAATCATATGTATCAAGAATTATAATTTCAAGTAAATTCCATTACTAATCATGTAATTTCTGGTAATTGATTATCTATACTAAATATATCTCAGTTATAAACAATATCATCATTTTGATCTACGAACTTAATTTTATAACCAGTATAGAATTGAGAATTTATTCAAGAATATTGTCAAGTATAGATTATATTTCAACTGTTTGATAATATATTGTAAAATCAGGAATACAATTGAGATGAATTAAATTGATACCAAGTATTGAGATATGAAGACGTTCATATTTCTATCCATTGATTATTGTGATCTCGCAAATATATGTTAAAATTTTTTCAAGAACAATCATTTCAAATATAAGTCCAAGAGAAATTTATATTTCATTTAAGATTACTTCCACTTAAAGGATTTATAAAATTAAAATCTGAATTATTGCAAATTGTAGTTTGTGTTTGAATCTCTTGAGTAAATCATCATGTATTTGTTTCTCATGTAGTAACTTCTCATGTAGTCACTTCTCATGTAGTAAGCTCTCATGTAGTAACTTCTCATGTCATAACCTCTCATGTAGTAACTTCTCATGTAGTAACCTCTCATGTCGTAACTTCTCATGTCATAACTTCTCATGTAGTAACTTCTCATGTAGTAAGCTCTCATGTAGTAACTTCTCATGTAGTAACTTCTCATGTAGTAAGCTCTCATGTCGTAACTTCTCATGTAGTAAGCTCTCATGTAGTCACTTCTCATGTCGTAACTTCTCATGTGAATTCTTGAGCAAAAGTACCATATCATTCATATAATCATATACTAGCTATAAAAGTGAATGCAAATTTAACAGCTATTGCTC
>Ga0172367_10004340_pt1 | contig 17727 bp, 13 predicted proteins | sample Lak10m_FD_114542 | JGI IMG/M metagenome (GOLD analysis project Ga0172367, IMG submission 114542) | Freshwater microbial communities from Kabuno Bay, South-Kivu, Congo - kab_022012_10m | ecosystem: Environmental > Aquatic > Freshwater > Lake | place: Democratic Republic of the Congo: South-Kivu...
AAATTCAATATCAATTATTTCCTCTAATACCGCAACTTCTGGAATTTGTGGTTTAGGAGGCGGTTTTGGCTTTGTGTTTTGATCAGTAATTGGAATGTCAATTGTGTTTATAATAACTCCAGGTTTTTCTTTTAATATTATTATTTCAGATGCCTTTGGTGAAAATTTGAAAGCCGCTATGAGCAATACAAGAGCAATAATTGTACTGATTTGAAAATATTTTTTATAGTGAATATTCAAATCAGCTTTTTTTGTTTTTAAGATTGCCATGATCACTTCTCCTAATAAAGTTTAAGAATTAATGATTTTGCCGTTTATACTGATGTGAATTTTAATTGTTCCATGAAACTAGAAAAGTGATATTTAAGTATTTATGGAACTGATATTTTCCGCTATAATTTTTCCTTATAACTTAAAAAAAATGATATTTCTAATACTAAAACCGATTAGGAAATAAAATTTCAAACAATTAAATTTTATTTAAGATTTACACTAAATAATAATAACAGTTCAAATTCATTAACAATATTCCAGGAGGAAAAATGAGAAAATTATCAGTTCTTGCAGTTGTTTTAGTTGTTGTTGTATTTTCAGTAATGGCTTCTGCCCAAACTCAGAGTGGTCAGTGGTCAACCAAAGCTGGTGATTCAGGTTATAATTTAGATACTAATACCGGCGAAAGAGCTATGACGATTGAGGTAGATTTTGCAACTCCTTATGAAGTAAAACCCAAAGTTATGCTCTCTGTTACTCAATTAGATGCTGATAAAACTTTTAATAGCAGATATAATGTTGAAGTTATTTCTGTTTCCCGCGATGGATTTACAGTTAAAATCCGTACCTGGGCAGATTCAAAAGTATTTAGCATTAGTGGTTACTGGTTAGCTTACGTTGAGTAATAATTTATAATATTCTTTTATATGCCATATCCCCAAAGATATGGCATTTTTTTTCTTATCAAATGTTAAAGAAATATAACATTAAGTTAAGTACTGTGAATGGAGAATTAAATGAACTTTAAAAATATAAGCTTAATGATTTTGTTGGCGTTATTTATAATAGTGTGCATCCAAAATGTTGAGATAATTCCTTTACACTTTTTATTTTGGAAGGTAGAAATATCTAAACTTCTTTTACTAATAATTACCCTAGTTGCCGGAATGCTAATCGGAATGATGATCCCAGGTTTTTTTACTAAATCTAAAAAAGAGAAACTAACAGAAGTTAAATAAAAAGGGCGCGAGCACCCTTTTTATTTTTAATTACACTACGTTTTTAATTTTTCAGTTTCGATTTTTTTCTTGGTCGAAACACCGATTAGACTGTAAACCGGACAAAAGTTTAGTAAACCGGTTAGTATGGGAACTATACCAACAACTCCCCACCAGCTTTTAAAGTAAAACCCAATAGCAATAATAACTGCTCCCAAAATAAAACGAATAATGCGATCTGAATTGCCTACATTTGCTTTCACAATTGGCTCCTTTTAATTTAATTAAAGTAAAATATTAGATATCAAATTACTTAGTGCATAAGATGCTAACTATGATAATAAGGGTGCAAAAAATATAAAGATTATTATTTGTTAGCGTTAATTGTTCATCAAAATAAAGATCATTAATGTTTTAAGTTATGTACCCCAAACCTTCAACAAATTTTTGATGCTTATTTAGAGTGTGTTTGCTCAACAATGTGTTTTCGCATTAATCTTTCTTTCGTTGCTGGTTCTATGTGAATAAGAACATCTGAAATGTTTTGAAATGATTCGACTAAATTATCTTTTACTTTATGTGATATTTCATGTCCATTGTGAACGGAAATATTTCCATCAACAATTACATGCATGTCTATATAATATTGAAATCCCATTTTCCTTGCAAAGCATTTATCTATTGCCACTACACCATCAACTTTAAGTGATGCTTCAATAACTTTTTTTATTACTTCGGGTGATGGTGCCGCATCCATAATTTCAAACAGTGCTGGTTTAAATAATCTGTACGCATTAAAAATTATAATAACCGAAGCACACAAAGCAGCATAATCGTCCGCTTGTTCATATCCTGGACCACCAATGAGTGCTACAGCAATACCTATAAACGCTGCTCCTGAAGTAATTGCATCACTTCTATGATGCCATGCATCATTTTTTACAGCGACACTGTCAACAGAGTTACCAACTTTTATTATAAATCTAAAAAGAAATTCTTTTGTTATAACTACTAATACTAACACTATTAAGGTAAATGGTGCGGGGGCATGATGCGGTGTAATTATTTCGTGCAAGCTTTGAATTATTATAATTATTGCTGCAATAAATAAAGCCGCGGCAACTATAATTCCTGCAAAAGGTTCTGCTTTTCCATGTCCGTATGGGTGAGTTTCATCAGCGGGGCGCCGAGCAATTTTTAGTCCGGTTAAAACTATAATTGATGTAAACACATCTGAAGCTGATTCAATAGCATCAGCAATAAGAGCATAAGAGTTACCCATCACTCCCGCTATTGCTTTTATTGCGGCAAGCACTATGCTTGTAATTATCCCAATAATGGTTGTGTGAATTCCCTGTTCAGCCAGATCAGAAACAATTTTATTTTTTTTTGTCTTATCCAAAAAAGTCAGATCTTATTTTAAAAGAATCTTTTTATAACCATGTTTAAGTAAAATCCTTGTGCAAATAAATTAGAATTAGTCAATAAAAGAAAAAACAAAACGTATAAAATCTTTAAGTAAAAAAATTTTCATAAAACCATTAATTGAATCAAATAATATAGTTACAGTTATCTATCTAAAGAGTAAAATTGACTTGTTAAATTAACATTAAAATGTTGTTATCTGAACAAAAATTTTAAATTTTTGAAATAGAGGAATATATCTTATTTTGGGTCCCACGCAGTTCCCTCACAAGGAATAAAATTTTCGGTGGGATGTTTATCATACTTTGTGCATAATACCGCCGATTCATCAAAATGTTTACAAGAGGAACACAGACTATTAGTAACTACATTTTTATTTTCTTCAATAAATTTTTTGTAACCCAAGTATGCTGGATGAAAAACAAATAAATAGATTGCTAGAACACTTATTATCCAGAAAAACTTTTCACCAAAAAAGTTTTTACTGAACCATAGTATAATTAGTACTAAGATAAACCTGACCAATGTCTTGTAAACTATCTCACCCAAATCTAACCCGTAAATTAAATTATTTAATCAATCTTAAATTAAAATTGAAAATACTTAAAAACACTTAAACTTGCTGTTTTTGGTAATATGTGTTATTATTAAACATTAGTTCTTAAAAATTGTTTAAAATAAACAAAGCCACTAATGTGGCTTTATCTATCGTGAGCGCGGGTGGGCTCGAACCACCGACCCTCTGCTTAAAAGGCAGATGCTCTACCCCTGAGCTACGCGCCCGAAAACTTGAACAACAAATATAATTAATGTGCATTTTTAATCCAAACTAACAGATTTTTTATCGGTGGGAAATGGCAGAAAGTTCAAAAAACTCTAAAATTCTTGTCTGTGATGACGACGAAACACTATGTTATTTGCTCAAAGAGCAGTTATTAGAAGAAGGTTTTACTGTTGACGCTGTTTATGACGGCAAATACGCTATAGAGGCAGTCAAAGCAAAAAATTATGAAATTCTTCTTCTTGACCTTAATATGCGGGAAGTACAGGGAGAAGACGTTTTAAAGTTCATAAAAGACTCGGGTTATAACATTCAGGTTATTATTCTTTCAGCTCAATCTGATATGAAAAAAGCCATCCAGTGTATTAAAAATGGAGCTTATGACTATATAAACAAACCTTATGAATTTGAAGAACTTGTCCTAACGGTAAATAGAGCGATTGAACATAGAAATTTATTAGTAACAACTGTTCTGCTCTCAAAAGAAATTAGTAAGAAACATTCCGAAAAAATTATTGGGGACAGTAAATCATTACATCGGGTGCTGAATCTTGCAAACAAAGCTGCACAATCTGATTCCAATGTTCTTGTTGAGGGTGAAACCGGAACAGGTAAAGAACTTTTTGCTGAATATATTCACAAACAATCAGCAAGAAAAGACAAACCTTTTGTGGTCATTAATTGTGCTTCCCTTCCAGATCAGCTTATAGAAAGTGAATTATTTGGCCATGAAAAGGGAGCATTTACAGATGCAAAATCTACTAAGCAGGGATTAGTTGAAATTGCCCATGGCGGCACGTTATTTTTAGATGAAATTGGTGAACTCAGTTTAACCCTGCAGCCGAAGTTATTAAGATTTTTAGAAAATGGCGAGTATAGAAGAATTGGCGGCGTTACAAATTTAAATTCAAATGTAAGAGTAATTGGTGCAACTAATAGGAATCTATTAGAGGAGGCTGATGCAAAAAATTTCCGTAAAGATCTTCTTTTCAGATTGAATGTTATAACAATTACAATTCCCCCATTAAGGGATAGAAGAGAAGACATAATTACACTTGCTAATTTTTTCCTCAGCTCAAAATCTCCTATCAGGTCGCCTAAAAAATTATCTATTGAAGCTGCTCAGATTTTAGAAGAATATGATTTTACAGGCAATGTTAGAGAACTTGAACATATTATTGAGCGTGCAATAATTTTTGCCGAAGGGGATACTATAGTCCCTGAAGATTTGAGTTTACCCAATTCCGCAGGATATAAGAGCAGTGGAGCTAGAAACACAACTCTGGATATTCCATCAGAAATATTAAGTATGGAAGATCTTGAACGATGGCATATTGCAAAAGTGTTAGATGCAAATAGATGGGATAGAACGGTCACTGCAAATCAATTAGGTATTAGCCCCAAAACGCTTTACACTAAAATCAAGAAGTACGAACTTAAACAAGATTAGATATTGAATGTCTGATGAATTAATCAGAAAATATAAATCAAAAGAGCTTCTTGAATTACAGACCGCCTCTGTTGCTCTTGCAGATAAAACATTTAAAATATTCTGGTTCAATAAAAGCTTTAAAAAAGATATTGGAACCGGAAAAATCAAAGGCACTTCTCTTAAATCTCTTTTTAATATAAACACACCAAACGAAAAGATAATTTCCTCTTCTGCAAAATCTTTTGTTGTGCCGCTTGCAGATAAAAATAAAAACATAATAATTACCCCGCTTTTTTCTAAATCAAAGAATGAAGTTGATGCTTATTTTATTGAAATGCTGCCGCTTGTAGACTCAGATTATAAACAGAGTGAAGAGAAGGAAAAGCTTAGAAGAAACTTAGTTTTTCAAAATGAACTTCAAAGCATTTTAGTTTTATTGGTTAGGGAAAAGTCTGTTGAAAATATTGCAGAAGAAATTTTAATAAGATGCGTAAATGTAACCAACAGTGATTTTGGAGTAATTGCTTTTCATCAGGATGAGGATGTTCAAAAGTTTTTGTACAGCGATATCTCTAATTTTATTTCTGATAGGGGAGAGATTGAGAAGAGTATAAAATATAATTCTTCTTTTATTAACAAGTGGTTAGACATAAATAAAAGGCCGCTTCTTGCATTAAACCATCATAATAATATTGGATATGGATTAACACAAGTGTTTAGTTGTGAATCACTTTGTATTTCACCATGTTATTTTGATAACAAACTGCATGCAAAAATTCTTGTTGGAAAAAGATCAGGTGCGTTTTCTTCGTTAGATATTAGTGACATCGAACAGTTTTCTATTCTGCTTTCATTTACAATCAGTAACATTGAAACAAGGGCACTTAATGCCGCACTTGAATCAAGACTACTTCAAGCACAAAAATTGGAAACGATTGGAAAATTAAGCAGTGGGATGGCGCATGATTTTAATAATTTACTATCAAGTATTTTTGGCAGCATTCATCTGTTGCGTAGCCGAGTTTCCGACTCAGAAAATGTAAGTCGGCTTATTGATAATATTGAAAATTGTTCTGTAAGAGCGAGAGATCTAACAAAAGGTCTCCTTTCATTTGGGAGACCCACTGCCAAACGAAAAGAGATTGTGATGCCTAATTTTCTTTTGAGTGAAATAGCCAAAGTTGTATCACAAACATTTCCATCTAATATCACTCTTGAAGAAAAAGTTGATACTGGTCTACACAATATAATCGGCAATGGAACGGAGATTTATCAAATACTTTTAAATCTATGTGTAAACGCCAAAGAGTCTATTGAAGGAAATGGTAAAATAATATTAAGTGCCTCAAATCTTTTAGTTGATGACTTCAACACAATTAATTATCCGCTTTTGGATAGAGGTAGGTTTGTAAAATTCTCCGTTAGTGATACCGGAACCGGAATTGACGAAGAAAATTTATCCAAAATTTTTGATCCATATTTTTCCACAAAGCAAAAAGACACTGGTTCTGGATTAGGGTTGTACGTTTCTTACGGTATTATTAAAGCACATAAAGGACATATTGATGTTACAAGTCGCAAAGGAATTGGAACCACTTTTGATGTTTACCTTCCTGTCTTTGAACCTCAAAAATCTATAAAGCCAAGAGAATCCGATAAAATAATTATGTTAGCCGATGATGAGGAAATGTTAAGTGATCTTCTTGCTGAGATGCTTGAATCAAGCGGATACTATGTTATAAAGGTTAGATCAGGAGAAGAAGTTATTACAGTATTAACCGAGGAATTAAAAGTTGATTTGTTAATCATTGATTATAATATGCCGGCTATGAATGGATTAGAGTGTATTTCCAAGATCAGAAGTTTAAACTTTAAACTACCTGTTATTTTATCTACAGGTAGTATAAGTTTTGAAGATGCAGATTTAATTCGTTATAAGGTTAGTAAAAAGATTATGAAGCCCTATGAATTTGATACAATGTTAAACACCATAAAACAATTAATCTAATTTCTTATTTTCTTCTCCATCTATATCATCAACCTTAATCATTTTTATGTTTGCAGTGTACTCTGATAATACCGGATCTTTTATTGCGTTAAGTTGATTTAGCACATCAGTAACTTCTTTAATTGCAATATCGATGTACTTAACTCTCTTTAAAATTCCATCCCTGGAAATCTCATCTTTACTTAACTCTCTTTTAATTGCCGCGGAAGATAGACTAAGCAGAGTGAGAGGTTGTTTAATTTTGTGATTTGCAGTTACAACCGTAGCAAGGTATGTATCTCTTTTTTCTGATAAGAGCAGAAGTTTATGAACTTCAGAAAGCTTTAAAGCAGATTTAACTCTCGCCAGCAGTTCAATTCTGTTAAACGGTTTTTTTATATAATCAAACGCACCTGCTTCTAACCCTTCTTTTGTATCTTCTGCGCCGGATTTAGCAGTAACTAAAATTATTGGGATATCTTTTGTTGTCGGTTCGTTAGCCAGAATTTTACACACTTCTAATCCAGTAATATCAGGCATCATTATATCAAGAAGAATTAAATCGGGCAGTTCATTCTTAGCTTTATCAATACCCGTGTATCCATCATAAGCTGTTAGTACCTCGAAACCTTCATGTTCCAAGCGGTCTTGCAACATAAAGACGTTTTCTGGTAAATCATCTATAACTAATATTTTTTTCATATTTAACTTGATTTTATCTTTAAAAATAATTGAGCTATTTTACTTGATATTATTGATGAGCTGACAGGTTTTGGTATATAATCATTGAACCCGTGCTTTAAAATAATTTCTTTATCCCCAACCATTGCCTTTGCAGTAACAGCATATATCGGTATTGCAGATAAATTAGCATTGCTGCGGATATTTTTTAGAGTCTGAAAACCATCCATTTCAGGCATCATAATATCCAGCATAATCAGGTTAGGCTTTATGTTATCAAGAACTTTTAGACACTCTAATCCACTTTTGGCAAGATAAGTTTTGCATCCTGTTGCCATTACCAATTCATTTAAAGTAAATAAAGTATCCGGGTCATCATCAACAATTAATACTTCACCGAAAAAGTCATTAGAGGTTTCTTGCTCTTCAGTTACAAAAGACTTTATACCAGGCTTCTCGTCTTTATTCGAAAATACGTTCTCATCATCTTCCTGCATGTTAATTCTGTCTCTAACTGCTTTAAGTACATCTAGCGGATGTCCGTCTGATTTTAAAGTAATTTCTTCAACAATATTTTTTAGTGATTTGTGTTCCTCTTTCGTTAGATCTTTTGCAGTGCTAATAATTATTGGAATATGTTTTGTCTTACTGTTTGTCTTTAGTTTGTTTGATAAAGTAATACCATCAATTTTTGGCATCATTAAATCAAGAATAATAAGATCGGGTTGAACTTCGGCGATTTTGTTAAATGCAAACTCACTGTCTTTAACGTACTCAATGGAAATATTTTCGGCTTTAAATTCATCTTTAAATTTCTCAAACTCTAATTCGTCATCATCAACAATTACAATTTTCTGAATGCGTTTTTTTGCCAGAAACTGCAATTTTGCAAATGTCGATAAAAGCTTCTCAGAAGAAATTGGTTTTATAAAATACTCAAAAGCACCCAACTCATACCCCATATTTTTATCACCTACAATTGAAACAAGAATTACAGGGATATCTTTAGTAACCTTATTTTCCTTTAACTCTTTAAGAATATCCCAACCATCTTTTTTAGGTAAAAGTAAATCCAAAGTAATGGCAAAAGGTTGTTGTTCTATCGCAAGTTTTACACCAGTTTCTCCATCTTCAGCAAAGATAACTTCGTAACCACTTGAAATAAGATATTGCCCGATTGTGTATCGCACTTCTGCGTCATCATCTATAACCAGAACAGGGTTTCTAGCATGTTTTCTGAGTTTTTCTAGATTTACGTTTGTTGAAGAAATTTTTCTTTTTTCGTTTTGATATTTAATTGGAATCGTAAAAGAGAAAACGGAACCCTCTCCTTCAATACTAGCTACCCAAATCTTACCCCCTAAAAGATCTAATATCTTTTTAGAAATGGCTAAGCCCAATCCTGTTCCGCTGTATTTTTTTGATGGGGTACCATCAATTTGTCTAAACTCCTCAAAAATAATTTTTTTATTTTCTTCAGAAATACCAATTCCGGTATCACTTACTGAAAAGAGGAGCATTCTATCCTGATTAAATGAAACAGCTAACTCAACCTTACCACTATGAGTAAATTTAATTGCATTCCCCAAGAGGTTAATTAATACCTGTGTAACCCTTACCCGGTCTGTAGTAATTATAAACCTTGTATTACAATTTTTCTTTAAATTAAAATCTAATCCCTTTTCTAAAGCAAGCGGAGTGATTGTATTCGAGACGTCTTCGATTATTTCTTCTAGTAAAATATCTTCTTCCCGAATATCCATCTTGCCCGCTTCAATTTTTGAAAGATCCAGGATATCATTAATCAAACCCATTAATCGTTTGCCGCTCTTTAAAACTACCTCAAGCCGTTCTTTATTTTTAACACTTAATTGTGCTTTATCAAGAATTAATTCGGTAAGACCTAATATTGAATTCATTGGAGTTCTAAGCTCATGCGACATGCTTGCCAGGAACTGAGATTTTAATCTTGTAGAATCTTCAGCCTTTTCTTTTTGAATCTCCAATTCTTCAGCTTTAATTTTAAGCTGATTACTCATTTCTAAAAGAGTTTCATTTTGCTTTTTGATTTGAATGTTTTGTTTTTGATATTCATCATTAAGCCGTTTTAATTCATTAACAAAATTTTCCAGCTGCACAACAGCTTTTGCGTTTGTTAAACCGATTGCAAGCTGATCTTTAATTTTTTCGAGATAATCTTTTGCTTCTATTGTTGGAGTATTTAAAGAAGCAAGTTCAAGAACGGCGATTACTTTGCTATTATAAACTACAGGCAGAAATAAAAGATAACTTAACTTTATGTCTAAAGCACCTGCTTGTACAGAAGGTAATGAAATCTCAGAGGTAATTTCTATCGCCTCTTTAGTTTCGATAATCTTCTTGAAAAAATCATTTCTTTCGTGTTTTGTTTTTGTATTATTTAATCCATGGGCGCAGAGAAGGGTAACTTCCTCATCGTCTATAGAATATAATGCACCAACAAGAAATCCACAGGTATTAATAATTTTATTTAGCGCTGCATTTGATATTTCATTTAAAGATGCGTTCTGATTGATGAGAGTAATAAATTCGGAGTAGTCATTTTTAGCCCGCTGACTTTTTTTGAGTTCATCAAGCATTAAGTTAAAGGCTTTACCGAGGCTGCCGATTTCATCGTTACTTTGGACTTTTATATGTGTATCAAAATTACCAGCACTTGTTTGTGCTGTTGCAAAATTTAAATCCGAGATTCTTGCTCTTAGTCTATGAGTTAAAACATAGCTTAAGATTAAAGCTAAAATAATTCCAACCACACCAATCAATATTAATATATTTCTTAATGTTTCTCTTAAATCAGTTGCTTCGCTATGCGATCTAAAAAGCACAAAAGCTAAATTGTTACCATACGTAGATGTTTTTTCTGTTCTGTATGAAGTTGCAATTATGTCGGATGTTTCGCTGTTGCCAACGAATATTTCCGAATCATTTTGCTGTTTAAGCTGATTAAAGGCTTTATTTAATAGAAATGTATGCTGATCGTTTAAGGCTGAGTTCGATACTTCAGCAGTAAAATTATCCCATACCAAGGCAATATCCGAACCAATTCTCTGCGAAAAATCATCAAGTACTTCATTACTTATAACTTTTCCAAAATAACAAATACGATCAGGGGCAATACTTTTGACATTTATTATTGCATATGGATTTAACTGAATAAATTCATCAATTGTAAAATTTTGCTTTGGTATTTGTATAAAACTTTTTACAGAATAGCGAATTATTATAGTAGAATCGGTAGTGCTTGCTTCAAGAAAAAAATCATTTAGGTTCCCCGCAATAAAGGGGCGCTCAAAAAAAAACTCAGGATTATTGTTTTTTAATATCCAGAATTCTTCATCAATTTTATCAATAAAAGAACGATAAGTAAAAATAAAATTTCTTGAAGAGCTTATTATAATTTTGGATTGTTGGGCAGTTAAAGTGTTGTACATTATTGAGTAGAAAGCAATTGCGGCACTACCCAGCACAATTGCTACTATTAGCAGGTTAACAAGAATTATTCGGTGGTTTATTTTCATTTATCATCATTCTCTTTGCAGAACTTTCGTAATAGTTATCAGAAGCTCATCAAAATCATAAGGTTTACTTATAAAATCAGTTGCACCCATTTTAGCGGAATCAATTGCGCTTTTAACATCAGCGTATGCTGTTAACACAATAACTTTAGCTTTAATTTGATTTTGCTCGATTGCCTTTAGAACATCAAATCCATCCATCGCGGGCATTTTAAGATCGAGCAAAACCAAATCAACCTGATTATTCTTAAGAAAATCCATCGCCTCAAAACCACTGTTTACAAAGTTCGAGTTGTACCCAACTTCTTCAAGCTCCTCTTTGAGAACAGTACAAAGATTCAAATCATCATCCACAATTAGAATTGACTGCATTGAACTATTCTTTCGCGTCGTTGTATTGTGAACTTTTAGATTCTAACTGGTAATATTTAATTCTTTCGTTCTGCTTAGAAATTTCAGAATTAAGCGGATTGGTTATAGGATTTTCCAATCTTTCCTGAAGTGTTGGCAGCAATTCGGTCTTTAATAAAATAACCAACTCCTTCTTTCTTTCAATAGTCTGATCAGAACCAGTTAAATATCTTATACCAAATACCCACCAAGGCAAATCTTTAAGAAATGGTATTCCATTTCTTGTTACAACCTCTTCAGTTACGAAAAGACCACACAAAATGGTTTCTTCACCATTTAGCATTAAAACCTGTGTGGAAGCAGTTGTCTTCTTAATTTCACTTGTTGTCTCGTTCTGCTGGAACGAACTTCTTTCAACCATGATATTCAACAAAACATAATCGATCCCATTTTCTTTATAAACATGAGGAAGAACCTCAATAATGGTTCCTGTTGGATAGAATTTTTCAATTGTGTTACCGGCAAAGTCTCTTGTCTGGATAGAAAAATCCGAACCCACCTGTATTCTGCCTTGCTTTTTATCTCTAACAACTATGTTTGGAGATGAAATGATTTCACCAAGACCTTCACGTTCAAAAAATCTGAACATTGCTGTTGCCTGTCCATAAAAATCACCGAGTTTAAAATCACCCATGCCAGACAAGTTAAATTGAGATGGTTGAACCTGTGTACCTGCCTGAGATTGAACTTGAGTATTCAGTTCAGATCCTAAATTTAAACCATTTTGTGAAAGTAAAACTTTCCAATCCACACCAACTTCTTTTGTCTTTGCAACATCTACTTCAAAAAAGACAGCGGAGATTTTAACTTCTCTTGAATCAACAGAAGCATAAATATCTTCAGGTTTTACTTCTTCACCCTGCACACGTTTTACAACGATAACGTCTTCTTTTTCTTCAATAAGAAATCCATTGTACTGAACTATCATAAACAGGGCTTTATCATAGGGCATGCTTTCAACTTCAAAACCAATTGGCTGGTCGGAGGCTACCGTAGATACAATCCTTTTTCCTGTTGTGCTTTCACTTACTTTGCTTAATAAAGCTATTGCTTCATTAAACGGCAATGTTTGAGACATTGTTACCAGTTCATCGGGATTATTATAATCTTTTAGTCGTCTTTCCCAATACTTTTGCGGAAAGATGTTTCCGATAAACATAAAAACTAAAAGCAGTGAGTATATAACTGTTTTCATATTATTTCTCATTTGTTTTCTTTTTTAAATTCTGATCGATCTAATTCAAGATCCATTTTTTCAATTATTCCACCCTTATTAAGAATAAAACTTACTCTGCTGTTTTGATAGTCTATCTTTGTAAGATATCCTAAGTAAACCTGTTCACCCTCCCAGATCAAAAAAGTATTTCCCTTACTATCAGCAATAAAGGCACCTTCCGGTATAAGAGCAAGCAGAGTAGCACCCTGAACATCAAGTAGTTCATCTACATTTGGAGGAATTTCATTTCTGATAAGCGGATAGAAAGCATCATATAAAGTTGGACCGCCTAGATTATTTTCTACAAAAGTTGCAGGGGCAAATCGATTATCAGTAGAAAAATATGTTCTGGCGTTTAAAGTAAAGTTTACAAGGTAAACAGGAATTTCATCTTCTTTAGTCTGAACTAAATTACCCAAGCTAACACTGGTAACTTTCTTTAATTCTTTGCTGTTTTCAATTGCGAATATAAGATTGTAAACTTCGTTAAAGTAACCGAAGCCTGTTAGTTTATACTCGTGATAGAAAAATTCCTTTTCCTGTTTTTGTTCAAGAAATTCAATATTTACCTGCGCTTTATCCGAAAATCCATTAGTAACATTATTTACAAAGTTGTAAAACTTAATGGAAGATAAATTCTGTGGTATATTAAATTCCCGGTTAGCAAGAATAGAATCGAGACGATTTGATTGAACCAAAAGGTCCTGATATTGCGCCAGCAATTCTTGCGGGTCCAATGCTTTTGCCTGAAGTTCCTGCAGCTTTGCCTTTTTTTCATCCAAATCTTTATTCTGAACAAAATAAAGATATGCACCGCCTGCGATGAGGATTATAAAAAGAAAAGCCAGTAAAACTAAAGTGCTTCGTAATTTTTTATTCATTTTTTATTCTGATATGAAGTAATATCAAATGTTAAATTATATTTATAAGCGTTCTTTTCTCTAAGTGCTTCATTCATCATGCTATTAAGTCGTGAATTTTCTAAGCTGTAAGCCATATCCGTAGGGGAGTACTTTGAGAGTGAATAGCCTTCAATCTTAATAGTATTGGTGTTATCCCTAGAAATATTGGATATCCAGATATTCTGCTTACTGCCGCAAAAACCGGCAACATCTTTTAGAACCGATTTCCATACACCTGTACCAACAGCAGCAGAATCCAGAATCGCTTGTGTTTGACCGAAACTGCTAATCTTACCCTCAAGCTCAGCAATTTTGCTCAATGTTTCCTGATTTTGTCTGATGATTAAAGTCTTCTGTTTTATCTCTGCATCAAGCCTGGATAATTCTTTTGTATTTTGCAGAACTTTAAGAGTAAACAAAAAAGCAGCAAGAAATAAAAATGGAAGAACGGCGAAACTATGCCAGGAGAACTGAAAGAATTTTTGTTCTTCGGAAATATATTTTGGTAATAAGTTTATACCTTTGTGCTCTTTTGCCAATTCATCAAAATACTCAGTGGCAACTGCAAGAGGAACGCTGTATGAAGAAAACTTAGCTTTTGTTTCTTCACCAATTGATGACATGTCTACATCATCAAACTCTAATCTGCTTACATTAGCCTCAGGGAATGTTCCGTAGAATGAAAGTATAAGATTTTCGGAATCATCTTCGCCGCAAACAATGATATTATCTAAAGACGTTACTCCGCCATTTTCCATTTCGAGTAATATCTTTGAGAAATAAACATCGTAAGTGTGAAGGTTAGTTGTTCCTATATCAATCGTAGTTCCGATGTGCTTTAGTTTTCTGCCTTGCAAGAAAATAAGCTTGCTGTATTCTTTACCAATATAAACAATTAAGCTTTGATCATCCGGAAAGAATTTTTTTCGCTTGGCAACATAATATGCTAATGCAGTATCAGCACTTTTGATTGTGGGAACTTTGAAAAACTTTTTGCCGAAATATCCGGCTAAGTTGTCTGTAAGATTAACACAGGCAACAGGTCCGTCTAAAAAAGCTGATAGTAAAGATCCGTCAGAAAGCTCAATGTAATCTATGCTTTCTTTTTCAACATTCACACCCTTTGACTGACGGATATCAGAAAGAATTTCATCGAGCAGTTTATTGCCCTTTAAATCTTTCTTTCCATCATAAGTGTGATAATAAATTGCGGGTTCAGTTAGTGCAGGAATAAACTCAAGTTTGTTTAAGTTTACTCCTTTTAATGCTGCACCAATAGAACTAAGACTTGGTGCATCAAGATTTTGGTTGAGTGAAGTTTCTTTAGAATCAACGTTTTCTAGTTGAAGTCCTTCACCTTCCAGATTAAACCCTGCGGTTGGCTGTAGATTAGAGTTTGAAGAAACCACATCCACAGATGCAGTACTCACAACTTGTAATCTGCTGCCGATTTTTTCCTGGTTAACGACAGCTAGTTTAGTGTCGTTACCCTCGCAATAAATGCAGGCTATTGTTTTCATAATTTAGGCCGCCAGTATTTGCTGAATTCTTGTTTTGTTATTCGCATAAGTAATTGCCGTTTCTAATGAAATTTTCTTTGCAAGATACAAACGTTTTAGGTCTTGTTCCATAGTTAGCATTCCTTGAGCACCACCCTGATTAATCATCATGTAGATTTCACTTGTGTTGTTATTTTTAATTGCAGCTTTTACGCTTGGAGTAACAAGTAAAACCTCTTTTGCCATCACGCGCTTTCCATCAAGACTTGGTACAAGTTTTTGTGACACTATAGATATTAAAACGTCTGCAAGTCTGTTTCTAACTCTTTCCTGTTCAGCAGGATCACACTCTGCAATTATTCTATCTATAGATTCAACAGCAGATGATGTGTGAAGAGTGGAAAAAACTTTATGTCCCGTATCCGTTACTTCTAATGCAGCCATTATCGTTTCCGGATCTCTCATTTCACCCACAACAATAATATCAGGATCCTGACGCAGCGCCTGAACTATTCCTTCCTTAAATGAATTCACATCTCTTCCAACTTCTCTATGCTTGATCAGCGAGACATTAGAAGTGTGAACAAATTCAACCGGTGCTGCAACTATTATAATATGGCAGGGATCTATTTTGTTGTGATGGTCGATGATAGAGTCTAAAGTTGTAGATTTACCAGAACCTGTAATTCCAGTAATTAAAGATAATCCAAATTTTATATAGCCATGACTTAATGCACGAACAATGTTGGGATGAAAATCAAGTGATGAAAGTGGTCTAATTACCTGATTGATGGCTCTCATATTTAATGTAAGAGTATCAAGATCAAAATAAGCATCAGATCTAAATCTTACATTTGCATTTCTTCTTTCATAAAGGAATGTATAACTAAAATCAAGATTACGTTTCTTTCCAAGCTGTTCTCTTTGATTAGTATTAAGAAGATTAATAATTATAGCTGCCGATTCATCACTAGAAAACTGACCAATTTCTTTAACACGTTCTTTATTTCCATAAATACGCATCCAGACATATCCAACGTTACCATGTCCTCCAATTTCAATATCAGAAGCTTCCTTCTCAATCATATTGGTAAGAAGCTTATTATAAAATTTTCTAAGTAACAGCCGTTCGTTTTCTTTAAGCTTATCGATGTTTTCAAGAATATAATGAACTCTATCCGGGCCAAAAATTGCCGCAGGAATAGTTTTGCAAAAATTCTCTAATATTTTTTTCTCTTCTGCAATGTTCAATTTAAAGCCTTTTAAAAAGTAATATTCCGTTATCTGTTAGATAAAACTATACCAGCAAATAAGAAACTGTTTTTTGATTAAAACAGTAACATTTATCTCTTTTTGATATAAATGTTAAGTAAAATTTACAATTCAGTAAAAAATTTTACGATTCACTTGTACCCGCAAGTACTTCTTCAATTGAAGTAAGGCCCATCTTAACTTTTTCTAAACCAGCTTCCCTTAATGTAAGGGATCCATCTTTCTTTGCCTGCAATTTTAGACTTTCTTCATCAACGTCACTGCCGGCTCGTACTATAAGTTGTCTTAATTCCTTTGTAAAATAAAGGGCTTCGTGTATTGCAAGTCTTCCCTTGTACCCTGTTCCGTTACATTCATCGCATCCCGCAGCTTCATAAATTGTAAAATTTCTCCACTCTGCAATATTTAATTCTGCCGCCGCCATTAGTCCTTCATCAAAATTTACAACTCTTTTTTTACATTTTGGACATAGTCTTCTAACCAACCTCTGTGCCACGATAAGATTAATTGCATAAGCAATAAGGAAAGGTTCGATACCCATCTTGAACAATCTTGAAACAGCACTTGGTGCATCATTGGTGTGAAGAGTGGAAAACGTTAAGTGACCCGTGTTAGCAAGTTTAATTGCAATCTCAGCAGTTTCTTTATCTCTCATCTCACCAACAAGAACAATATCAGGATCATGTCGTAAAATAGATCTGATAGCTTGTTCAAAATTCATTTTGTAACCAATCTTTAGCTGTCTGGCACCTTCAATAACATACTCAACAGGATCTTCCACAGTAAGCACATTTACTTCTGGCGATATTACCTGATAAAGTGCTGCCACCAGTGTAGTACTTTTACCGCTTCCTGTTGGTCCGGTTAAGATTACCATACCTTGCGGCTGGTTAATCGCTTTCTCAAAAGATTTTCTTGCGGTACCTGCAAGTCCAAGTTTATCAAGGTCCCTGATTACTTTTCTGTCATCAAGAATTCTTATTACAACGCTTTCAAATTTGTTCTTCAGTTCCGTACCAACCATCGGCAAAATAGAAACCCTGAATCTGATAATAATATTATCTATCTCTCTTTGTATAAAACCATCCTGCGCCATTTCTCTTTCAAATCTATCCATTCCCCTTGCGCGATCTTTAACAACTGCAACCACGGCTTCAGGAAGAGTGCCTTCCTGAATATACCAGGTTTGAAGATTTCCATCGAGACGGAACATTACGTGTGTTTTATTTCCAGAGCGCGGAATGAAATGGATATCACTTGCTCCTCTTCTTACGCCTTCAACCAAAGCACCCTCAACAAGATTTATCAGGGCACTTTTATTAATCTCGGCATCAAGTTCCTGTTCATCTAATGAAG
>Ga0172367_10004341_pt1 | contig 17725 bp, 15 predicted proteins | sample Lak10m_FD_114542 | JGI IMG/M metagenome (GOLD analysis project Ga0172367, IMG submission 114542) | Freshwater microbial communities from Kabuno Bay, South-Kivu, Congo - kab_022012_10m | ecosystem: Environmental > Aquatic > Freshwater > Lake | place: Democratic Republic of the Congo: South-Kivu...
ATTCTTTGTTTGTCGGGTCCTCCGGGTGTTGGAAAAACGTCTTTAGCGCGCTCTATAGCCAGAGCATTGGGTCGCTCATTCGTTCGAATTTCACTCGGTGGAATTAGAGATGAAGCAGAGATTCGTGGACATCGCAGTACATATATTGGTGCAATGCCCGGAAAAATCATTGCTGCCATGAAGAAAGCCGGTACGATGAATCCTGTCATTCTATTAGATGAAGTGGATAAAATGTCTATGGACTTCAGAGGTGATCCATCTGCAGCATTACTCGAGGTATTGGATCCGGAACAAAACAATACATTTAATGATCATTATCTTGAATTGGACTATGATTTGTCTAAAGTGTTGTTCATTACAACGGCTAATGTCAAATACAATATTCCAGCTCCATTGCTTGATAGGATGGAAGTCATCGACTTACAAAGCTATCTAGACTTTGAAAAAGTGCAAATCGCAAAAAAACATATTCTGCCACAATTGCTTGAAGAATATGCCCTTAAACGATACAATATAAAATTCTCTGATAAAGCTCTTCTGAAAATCATACGAGAGTATACAAGAGAGTCGGGCGTGCGAAATTTGGAAAGAGAAATTGCTTCTGTTCTGAGAAAGATAGCTCGTTCGATTGTTGGCCAAGGTGAAAAGTATGATCGAAAAGGTTTTGCAATTACTGATGAAGATATTGAATCATATTTACGCACCCCAAAATTCAAGGACTCAGATGCTAATCTGACAGATAAAGTGGGCATAGCCACCGGTTTGGCCTGGACTAGTGTTGGCGGTGATACTTTACCTGTCGAAGTCAGCATCATGCCTGGAAGTGAAAAATTGACTCTAACAGGTAAACTTGGTGATGTGATGAAAGAATCAGCGCAAGCGGCACTATCGTATATCAGATCTCACACTGAATCGCTATCCATTGCTGGTGATTTTAATAAAGGCAAAGAGATTCATATCCATGTTCCAGAGGGAGCCATTCCAAAAGATGGACCATCCGCAGGAATAACAATGACCATTGCTTTGATCTCAGCAGCAACAGGTAAGCCAGTGCGAGGTGATATAGCCATGACCGGAGAAATCACGCTTCGAGGAATGATTCTCCCAATTGGCGGATTAAATGAAAAATTACTTGCCGCCAAGAGGTTAGGGATAAAAACGGTTCTGATTCCGGAGGGTAATGCCAAAGATATTCAAGAAGTCAATCCTCATATTCTGAAAGGATTGAAAGTCATTCCCGTGGAGCATATAGAACAAGCATTACCATATGCATTTAGAAAATGGACAATCACTCGAACCGATGCAAAGATTATACAGAGTGAAAAAAAAGAATTAGTCAAAAAATCAACAACACGTAGATCTGAACAGACAACTCAAAAACCTTCTCAACAAAAAGGTCAATCGAGTAAGAGGGGAGTTAAAGCTTGATATTATTGTAAGAGTTGTGAGAACTGATTGATATACTCTTTGGCAGTGTTTTCTATGGAAAAATCAGCCAGCATCGCATTATGTCTGATACAATGCAAGTGATGTGATTGCTCATAAAGCGAAAAAGCATTCATCAATGCTGTTTTCAATGCTTCATGTGCAAAGTCCTGAAAAATGATTCCGTCGCCTTGCTGCGAAATGAAATCATATGCTTGAACTGAGTCTTTTAGTCCTCCGATGGAGCGAACTATCGGAATCGTACCATAGCGTAATGCATATAATTGCGTGAGACCACATGGTTCGAATCGAGAAGGAAGCAAAAAGAAATCCGAATAAGCGAGGATATGATGTGCCAAAGATTCATCATATCCTTGTGAATAGGAAATCAACTTTGGAAAATGACTCTGCAAATCCCTAAAGAATGATTGATAGGTTTCATCTCCGGAACCGAGCACTATCAATCGACATTTCTCTTCCTGAATATATTCTTCAATGACTCCATGTAAGAGATCAAAGCCTTTTTGATCTGTAAAGCGCGAGACTATTCCTAATAGAGGTAGAGTCTTCTCTATAGTTGATGTTGGGAAATATTCATCAATGACTTGGTTTTTGCCCATCAGCTTATTTGACAAATCAGCTATTGAAAAATGATGATTGATATGCATGTCATGTTCCGGACTCCAAAAAGCATAATCCACGCCATTCAAAATGCCAATGAGTTTGTGTGAATATTGTGAGTACACAGATTCAAGACCTTCTCCACATTCCTTTGTGAGAATTTCTTGTGCATAACTTGGGCTTACTGCAATAATCAAATCAGCATGATCAATTCCGGTTTTTAGTGCATTGAATCCACTTTTCCAAGTATATGATTCTTGTTGCCACTTGGTCATGTCCATTACCCTCTGTAGATCATACCATCCTTGATACTGTGCATTGTGAATCGTAAGGACTCCTTTGCTTTTTGCAAATAATGGATGAACTGAATATGTCTCATGTAGTAGAGGTAACAATAAAGCTGTATGATAATCATGAGCTGAAATGATGTCCACTTTCACATTGAGCTTAATCATCAATTCGAATGCACATTTGCATACAATGTAGAATCGCTCATCATTATCTTCATACCCATTCGGATTGCCATAAATACCAGGTCTATCATATAAATCATCGGCTTCTATGAAATATACAGGTATGTGTTCGCCAGGCAATGTGGACTTCCAAACCGGAAATGAGCGTTCGGTATCGAATACAGTACATTGAATAGTTATATCGGTCTTGGTAATGGTGTATCGTTCTTCTATTCCTCGATACTTGGGTATGACTATAATGGGATGATGCCCTAATCTACTCCAACCGATTGGTAATGCACTTGATATATCTGCAAGTCCCCCAACTTTTGCAAATGGTGCTAATTCAGCACTTACAAGAAGAATATTCATGATTGAGTATTCCCAGTATGATGATGCTTTATGGACAAGGGTATCAATAATGAGCTGAAATCACCAAAAGTTTCTTGTGCTTTCAATGCTGTATCTCTCTCTGAAAATATGCCATATATGGTGGAACCGCTTCCACTCATCATTGCAAGGTCTGATCCATAGAGTTGAAGTTGCTCTTTAATCTCAGAAAGCTTGGTATGAATTCTAAATATGACTTGTTCAAAGTCATTTCGTAAATCTGCATGTTTCAGATTTATGGAATCACTATTGATTACATGATCCAAGTTCACATTGGGATCGGAGTATTCCTCTATGAGTGAATATGCCCAACCTGTATTAATATGTATTCCGGGAAATACGAATAGTATCCACCCTTGGAAATTACATGTAAGTGGTCTGATGATTTCACCTTTCCCTTCAACAATGCAAGGTGAATCATGAAAGAAATAGGGAATATCACTACCAAGCTTCAGCCCGAGCATTGTCAATGTCGGAATATCAGCTTCGATATTCCATAGCGCAGCCAATCCCTTGAATGTACTTGCTGCATCGGAACTTCCGCCACCTAGTCCGGCTCCACTGGGTATGACTTTATCCAAATGGATGATCGCACCTTGTTGAATGCCATAATAATCACGCATGAGATGCGCGGTCTTGACGATCAAGTTCTGTTCGGGAGGAATATTCAATGCATCATTACTAATAAAAACGATATCAGTATCATGATTTTCGAAGGTAAGAGTGTCGAAAAGATCAAAAATGGGGAGAAATAATGAATGAATTGCATGATATCCATCAGGCAATGTGCCAATTATTCGCAGTCCAAGATTTATCTTTGCATGTGCATGAAGCGTAATCACTTGTATATCCTAAGCAAACAAACCTTACAAAAATGTCAAAAATAGAGCAAATCACCTATCTGGGCGAAATTCAAAGGAAAAGCATACACATCGTTTCAATGCTCATTCCGATTATCTACTATTTCATTGATACAAAAACTGCTTTGCTCATTTTGTTCCCAGTGACCGTGCTCACACTCCTGATAGATCTTGGCATTTACCATAGTGAATCATTCAGAACATTGATCTATCCCATTGTTGGTGGAATGTTAAGACCGCATGAAATGCATCGTACATCGCTCGTTTTGAATGGTGCTTCATGGGTAATGATTGCTGCGTGCATTACTCTTGCCATATTTCCCAAACCTCTTGCCATCATTGGATATTCCATTGTCATACTTTCAGATATAGCCGCAGCGCTTATAGGGCGTAAGTTTGGAAAAACACCATTTCTTGACAAGTCCTTACAAGGAAGTACAGCATTTTTTATAGTTGCATTGATTGTCTCAGCTACGTGGACATGGATTTTTGACTATTCATCTATGTTTTTCTTTGTTTGCATCATTGGTTCATTCCTTGCGACCATAGCTGAAGCTTCAACAACAAGATTTAAATTGGATGATAATCTAGCGGTACCACTAGCATTCGCTGGTAGCACATGGATTCTCATTAGTCTGCTTTCCATTTCATTGAGTTGAACCTCATGGCGATTCGTATTGGAGATCCAATTCCTGTATTCTCTGCATTGAATGAAGCAGGTGAGATATTTCATTCGAGCACATTATCGGGAAAACCGTGCATCATTTTTTTCTATCCCAAAGATGATACATATCTATGCACTAAAGAGGCATGCTCATTTAGAGATAGCAATGAAGATTTCCTACAAAAGGGAATCTCAGTCATTGGAATAAGTGCTGATTCCGTAGAGGATCATCAACGCTTCATACAAAAACATACATTACAATATTCATTGCTCTCAGATCCGAATAATCATATCCGAGAAATATTTGGTGTCCCAAAAGGACTCCTTGGATTATTACCCGGCAGAGTAACTTACTGCTTTGATGCTAATGGCAAAGCCATTGCAATCATCAATGCTTCCTTAAGTGCCGATACGCATGTTCAGGAAGCATTGAAAGCATATTCTTGATTTCAACAGAGATTCATATCATGATTTCACTACTCATTTCAACCATAAGAGCATATTGTCGACATATCCCAATTCACATTGGAAAGGGATTCCTTATGCGTATTGGAAGGAGATTATTACTTGCGGGAAAGAATATTATAATATTACAAGCAGATTCGATTCATGGTGTATCTATGGAAGTAACACTTCCAAGAGATGCTGGTTGGGATGTGATTTATTTTCGCGGAACATATGAAACGGGTACCACAAGAGTTTTCGAACTATTGATTCGTGATCTTGATAGGGTATTTGATATCGGTGCAAATATGGGCTGGTATTCAGTATTGAGTGCGAAAATTGCAAAACATGGTGAAGTTCATGCATTTGAACCGGTTCCTTTCATATTTGAAAAGTTTCAAAAGAATGCAAGATTGAATAAAGTAGATACAATCACTTTCAATAATATTGCGCTTGGTAAAGAACAATCAGGTTCAATTGCCATTCATACATTTGATGGTCTCTATCATGGTCATAGCTCCTTGTCCACGCTTAATAGAAGTGATTATCAGACAGTCCATGTCTCAATGACAACATTGGATACCTATTGTGAAGAACATGGTATTGGTCGTATAGATTTCATCAAGATGGATACTGAAGGTGCTGAGATCGAAGTATTGGCCGGTGCAAAAAATATGATGTCAGGTTCATTCCCTCCAATCTGGCTTATTGAATTAAATGAAGAAACTGCCTCAGCCTTTGGATATGTACCATATGAATTGATTGATACATTATTACAATATCATCCCTATGAGATTTATGTTATTGAGGGTGCTTGGGGGAAAATTCGCAAAATGGAAGACTCAAAGGATTATCATCATGGTGATAATCTTTTGTGCATTCCCCAATATCGTTCAGATGCTTTGGAGAAAATAACAACATTGCTTTAGGAGCGAACCTTCAGCATCACTTTATGCAATCCCAATATGATCAATGAAGCACAAACCAAGTGAACGGGTTGCATAAAAGCAGGTACTGATAGATATGTCATGACTATTCCGGACAGTATAGAAATACTCAGTCCTGTACCAAGCAAGAAAGTAGGAACTTTGATTGATTTCCATAGCATTTCCTGCTTTTTGCATTGCCATAGAATCCAACCATGTATTCCTAAGAGTACCAATGAAAATGACCTATGAATGGGGAAGAGTGTGCTTAAATTATCAATCCAAATATCCCTTTGCATAAAATCAAGTGATTTTGCCAATGCATCAATTTCCTCTCTGACTTGCGTTCCCATCAAAATCTGCAGAAACATCAATGCCATTGCAATTCCGGAATTTCTGAATATTGTAGGCATGCTGAATCTTGCTTCTTCTTCTTGTGAAGCAGCATAATTTGCGATAAGTAAAATCAAAAATGCAAAAAGCATATGAATAGTGATGCGATACGGTGCCAAATTTGATGAAACAACCAATGCTCCTAACCAACCTTGAAAACCGGTCAAGAATAATAGAGCTATGGATGCATACAGAATATTCGGTGTATTCTTACGGAATCTAAAGGAGAGTACTGTTTGAATCAATACACTTAATCCAAGTAATGCTCCGAGTAATCTATTGATATATTCAATCCAAGTTTTCACGGCATCGAACGTTTCGGCAGGGATTCCGGCATTTGCATAGACTTGTTGATAATCTGCGGGTAATTGAGTCACGGAAGTGGGAGGAATGATGAGACCATAACAAGTGGGCCAATCCGGACACCCCATACCTGATTGTGTTGCTCGAACGATACTTCCAGCCGCTATGACTAATATGATTAAAGCGATGGTGATATTCGAAATATGTTTGTAGAATGAATTCATTGTGCCATATAAAACTCAGTGAAGAATCTATTCAAATTCCAGATGTCAATCTTTGATGCAATCTCAAAAGGGGAATGCATGGATAAAAGTGGAATTCCGATATCTATGACTTCCATATCTTCTTTGCTCATTTGTCCGCCAATGGTTCCACCACCACCTGTCTCTACTTTATACGATGCTGTCTGCCATGGTATAGATTTTGTATCCAATACATTTCGTATCCAAGCAGTAAACTCTGAATTGGCATCAAAAGATCTTCCATATCGTTTGATGGATGGACCGAATCCCAATCGAGATGCATTGGTTTTTTCGGATAAGCCGGGGAATAATGGACTAATCCCATCATTTGCATCTGCAGAAATAACTTTTGCCAATGATAATGCTTTCCGAGTGAGATTTTCATTAAAGGACTGAGCATGTTGTGCTTCTGCAATGATGCCATAGACCGTATTGAGAAATGAAGATGCTGCTCCTGTATTATTGATATTCCCTGTTTCTTCATTGTCAACGATATATGCCATTGCAGTATACAGAGGAGTTTTGTTTAATTCCATCAATGACGTAATTGCCACATAACTACATGCTCTGTCATCTTGACCATATGATCCAATCAGCGATCTATCCAAACCAATATCTCGCGGAGAACCTGCAGGTGTGATATTCAATTCAGCACTCACCAAATCTTCTTCAGTAATAGCATACATTTCTGTCAAAGTGTTCATTACAGTATTGATGATGGAATTCTTTTGATCAGGAATAGTTCCGATGATAGGATCCATTTCTTCACCTTCCATGACACCAGTGTATTCTCGTTTACGTAAAGGGGAATCAACATGAGGTGCTGCATCAGGAATTATCAAAATGGGATCTTTTGGATTTCTTCCGATTTCGATTGAGATTGTTTTTCCATCTTTCGTATCAACACGACCGGAAATCATGAGAGGAATATTAACCCATTGATATTTTTTGATTCCACCATAATAGATGGTTTGTAATAAAGCAAAACCATCTTGCTCATACAGTGGTCGGGCTTTTATATCTATTCTTGGGCTATCATGATGTGCGCCGATCAAACGGCTACCTTTTGTGATTGGTTCTGAGCCAATTGTGACTGCAATCAGTGCTCTATCACGATTATTAAATATGAGTTTGGCTCCGGTCTTTATTTGAGAGGAATTTGTAAACAATGCGAAGCCTTCTTTGTTCAACATTGTTATCAATTCTTTCGTAGAAGTGAGTTCAGTGCGTGCCTTATCTAGATAGGTAGAATAACCATCGATATAGTTTTCAATCATATTCCGCTCTTTGGCATCAATTGAAAGCCAAGAGGAACGTTTTGCATTCCAAACTGATTGAGAATAGCATGTGGAATGAAATGCGAATAAACAAGCAAGTAATATGATAATGTTCATTGAACTGCCACAGTTAATTCATAGTTGACTACAATTTCAGGATGAATACTCATCATTACAGGACATGTTTTGGCTGCATGATGAAATGCCGCCATATCACCGTCAGAATATTCGCGATGGGGAAGAATAATGGTAATATCGAGAGTACCGATTCTTCTTATAGGTTCATTAATCATGTATTTCTTGACGGTAACCTTTGTACCGGTGATATTGACTGACCTTTTTTCGGCTGCTATACCCATTATGGTCATGATGCACGTACCCAATGCTGTTGCTAGCAAATCGGTCGGAGAAAAACTTGCTCCTTTCCCATTATTATCAATTGGAGCATCGGTGTACAGTGTATTCCCAGATGGATCATGCTTGGCATGGCATCGTAAATCACCTGCATATTCGATTGATATCGAAACCATTGTATTATCCTGTAAAATTCTGATGCAAATTACCCAATTTTTCAGGAAGGATCGGGTATTTTGCTCTCAAAACCCAAGTACAAAGCTCGATTCGTGGAAAAGTTGATTCACAACTGTGTCGGAAGTCAATTTCAATCTTGGAATTCTCACGTTTTCGGCCTAATTTTGCCGTTTGTTCAGGGTCTTGAATCGAGAGTATTCAAGGCATCATTTCGTCAAAGCTAAGGAGTATAAGATGGGTATCATCTCACGAATGCGAGATATTTCCCCGTATATGTTGGTGATTTTTGTTGTGTCATTCATCGCCTTCATGGTCGCTTCCGATGCAAATATCGGTACATTATTAAACAGCTCATCAACCGGTTCAGTTGTTGGCACCATCAATGGCGAGGAAGTTTCCTATCAGGAATTTGAATTCCGCGTCAAAGAACAAGCAGACATGCAGAGACAACAAAATCCTCAAGCAGAAGTGGATGAAAATATCATTCGCCAAGCAGTATGGGATCAATTTGTTGAAGAAGCATTGATTCGTCAGGCAGGAAAAGCTGCTGGCATAAAAGTGACTCAAGACGAAGTGCTTGATATCATGTTAGATAGCCCGCCGGAATATCTTACAAGAAACTTTACCGATAGTTCAGGAACATTCAATCGCCAAGCATATCTTGATGTGATGACCAATCCAGATATCATAGCCCAGAATATAGCGGCAGGTAAAAAAGCCGGAATGATTCCTGAGTCTGTTGACCCAGCAGAAGAAGTTGCAAAGTTTAAGAATAGTCTTCTTAAAATTGAAGACTTCATGTATAAATCCAGACTTCTAGAACATTTCAGAAGAGCTTCCGGAACAGCAGCATCTATTGTATCTCCTGCGTATTTGAAAAACAAATATGTGAATGAAAGTGCAACATTTGATTTTGATTATATTCATTTCAATGTTAATAATGTAGATGCCAAGAGCATAGGCAAGCCAACAGATCAAGAATTACAAGCTGAATATGAATTAGTGAAAGAATTCACAAAACAGAAGCCTGCACGTAAGATCAAATATGTCTCTTTCCCTTTGGAGCCATCTAAGGAAGATACATTGGCTGCATCAAAGAAAATCTCACGAATTCAACAATCCCTTGCTGAAGCATTAACACCAGAAGCAAAAATTGCTGCTTTCGATCAATATCTTGCAGAGTACTCCGGTAGTCAATTGGATTATCAACCTGTAAAGAAACTTACACCTGATGTTTCGGCGATATTAGCCACAGCAAAGCAAGGAGATGTGATTGGACCGATTACATTGCAGAGTGGAACATTTATTTATAAGGTTGACAGTCTGCGCAGTGGCATTACCGAACTTGTAAAAGCAAGTCACATACTTATTAATTTCGGCTCAAATAAAGACAGTGCGAAAGCATTTGCTTCTCAAATTCTTTCTAGAGCCAAGAAAGGTGAAGATTTTGCAGTTCTTGCAAAAGAGTATTCACAAGATCCAGGCTCTAAAGATCGCGGTGGTGAATATGACTATTTCCCGAAAGGTCAAATGGTAAAACCTTTTGAAGATGCATGTTTCAATAATGCACCCGGTTCAATAGTTGGTCCTGTTGAAACAGATTTTGGATATCATATCATCAAAGTTTCAGACAAGATTTCAGATGAAATCAAGTATAGCGAAATCATGGTGACTGTTGGCATGACAATGAATACCAAGAAGAAACTTCGCCGTGATGCATTGTCATTCAAACAGCAATTGGATGATGGAGAGAATATTGAAAATCTTGCCAAGAAATTGAAGAAGAATGTGGTTGAAACCATGTTCTTTGATACACAAATGCCGGTATTGGGTTCACAATCCCTTACAAGTTTTGCATTTTCCAATGATGTTGGTGCAATTTCCGAACCAATGGAATTGAAATATTATGGCATAGTTGTAGCACAGATAACCGGTAAAAGAGAATCAGGTTTACGTCCATTTGAAGATATGAAAGATGAACTGGCACAAAAAGTTGTTTTCAAGAAGAAAATAAATATTCTCAAATCCAAGGCCAATTCCATTTATCAAAAAATCAAATCTTCAGATAGATTATTCGCAATTGCTCAGATTGATCCAACATTAGAAGTAAGAACTGCAGCAAAAGTTCGAAATAATGGTTTGGTAAATGGTGTTGGAAATGAACCTGCATTGACACAAAAGGCTCTTTTGGCCCCATTGAACAAAATCAATGAACCAGTTGCCGGTGATAATGGGTGGTATATTTATCAAGTGATTCAAAGAACCAATGCAGATATGGGCGGATTTGCCAAAGCCAAGAAAGATTTGCAGATGACTTTGTCCACTCAGGCAGCTTCATCAGCGTATGCACAATGGTTTAGTGCTTTGAAAGACAAAGCTGACATACAAGACTATCGAGGAAAGTTATTCCGTGATTAATCTAAAGCCCGCTGATGCGGGCTTTTTTGTTTATGATTCCACATTTCTCTTATACGGATCTCTATGATATTGCCACCACAGCACATGGTGGTAGATTGTCAGTCAATACCACTGAAGAAGCCTTCAAATGGTGTGAAGGAATAGCACGAAGTCATTATGAAAATTTCCCGGTGGCTTCGCTTCTTTTGCCACGAACTATGCGACAACATGTCATCGTGATTTACGCTTTTAGCAGAATAGCAGATGATATTGCAGATGAATATTCGCTCAATCAAGGTGGCGAAAAGGCGGAATATGCATTAGCAATCATGCATCACTTTTGTAAACAATCTCAAATGGGAGTGTTCAAAGGGAAGAATCCACTGTGGCTTGCAATGCAATCTATGTTTGAAAAGACAACATTACACATTGCTCCATTTGAACGATTATTGAGTGCTTTTGTATCTGATATACGATTTACTAAGCCGAATACATTCCAAGATATTCTAGATTATTGTGATAATTCAGCGAATCCTATAGGTGAATTATTGCTTCGATTGCTTGGAAACTGGAATGCAGAGATAAAAAAAGAATCTGATGCATTATGTACGGCATTGCAAATCATCAATTTTATTCAAGATATCTCTATTGATACAAAAAAAGGTAGATCGTATATTCCATTGGAATATGTTGATTCGCATGAAATAGTGGAAAACTATTTGGCAATAGGAGAAATAACACCTAATTTTTCAAAGGCAGTGATTCAATATATTCAAGACGCAGAACTTCTTTTGAAAGAATCAAAACACTTGCCTTGGACAATCTCTCATAAAGGTGTACGAACCGAACTCCTACTCATACATTGTTCCGGTTCTCGAATGTTGAATAAGTGTATTCGCAATCAGAATAGATTGACATCCTTTAGGCCGAGACTTGTTATCGGTGACTATATTCTCATTATACTGGAAATGATGCTTCAAATTCCAAAGATATTGTTCAAACGATGAATGCAGAAGTAGATATCGTAGAATTTGATTGCTCTGAAGAATTGGCTCAGCAGAGTAAGACAAATTTTTATTATTCATTCTCCTTTCTTCCAAAAGATGAAAGGGAGGCAATTCATACTGTCTATGCATTTTGTAGACATATCGATGATATTGTTGATGAAGAAGATACCGGGACTTCAGAGGAAATAATAAAGAAAAGAACCAAATTAGGTGAATGGCGTAAAGCAATAGATGGAATATATTCAGGGAAACCACATTCCGCTTATCTCAAACCATTGCAATCCGCAATAAAGCGTTTTTCCATACCCAAACAGTATTTCATGACATTGATTGATGGTTGTGAGAGAGACTTACGTCAAAAACGGTATGAAACATTCAATGATTTGAAAGAATATTGCTATGGAGTAGCCGGCATAGTAGGTTTGATGTGCATTGAGATATTTGGTTATAAGTATGAAGAAACCAAAGAATATGCAGTCAATCTTGGATATGCACTTCAATTGACAAATATTTTGCGCGATTTGAAAGCGGACAAAGACCGTGGATACATTTATATTCCCAAAGAGGATTTGGAGAAATTCCGATATTCAGAAATAGATTTGATGAATGAAGTCTATAATGAACAATTCATCGAATTAATGAGATATGAAACCAGACGTGCCAGAGAATATTATCATAAAGCAAGAATGGCATTAAGACCGGATGAACGAATGACAATGATAGCCGCTGAAATCATGGATGCCATATACTATCGCTTATTAGAAAAGATTGAATTGAATGATTTTGATGTCTTTAACAAGCAAATACGAGTATCAACCATTCATAAAATAGCTATAGCATTCAAACATTGGGTTTCAACGAGAATCTTTGTTGGAAGAATCAAGCATTGATTAATCAGGTCTGATCACAAGCACCGGGCAAGGTGCTTTTCTGACTACACGCTCTGTTGTGCTACCCAATAATAGATGTTCGACTCCACCCCTGCCATTTGTGGCAATACAAATCAATGAAATAGCATGATCCTTTGCATATTGATTGATCTCATCTGAAGAACGTCCGCCATGAATGATTTGCGGAATAACTGAAAACCCTTCTGCATGTAATTCATCGACTGTTTTCTTGAGTTCTACTTCCGCAGCTCCAGAGTATTCCTTCTCAACATCACTTAAATCAACGGGAGTATATCCCCAGTCTACTGGAAAAATTACCGGTTCAATGATATGGACTAGGTGAATGGTGGCAGACCACTGTTTTGCCCATTCTTTTGCATAAGTCAATGCTTTTTCAGAATGTGTAGAAAAGTCTATGGGAACAAGGATGGAAGTGATTGGTAACATGTCAATCTCCTAAAGTGATATCCAAACTTAGAGAATTCCTCAATGAAACAAACTGATAATTCTCATTTTCTTTGATGAAGAGTAGAACGTTTCTTTTTGATATTGGATAATTCTCTTTTTTTTATCAATCCCCTAATGTTATTGATAATCATTCGAATAAAGATGATGAGTAATTTTGCTAAAGGAATTCGAGAAGCTTTTTTAAGTCCAGTGCGAAGAATCTTCGATAATTGCAATTGATCATTGTCTGATAACTGTAACTGTTTTTGATGCTGTAGATGTTGTTGAACCATGTCAGTAAGTACTATACCAAGATCATTTTTTTGTTGATTCAAGGATTCTATATCCACATCATTGAATCGAAGAATAGTTTCAATATGATCATATAATACAGCTGCAAGTTTTGCATCTTCAGCAGAAGGATCTTCCTTTAATAATTGTAGAATCTCTCGTGATAATTTCACGAATTCATCAATACGATCTTTTGATAAAGTGAAGAGAGTTTTGGGGTTTACATCAGCTACATTCACGAAAATTGAAGAAAGCTCTACAATTTCATTTCCATAATTACTCATTGCTTTCACTGAATAGCGCTGAATCTTATCATTGAGTTGCTTCTGTAAAAAATGGATTTCACTTTGAATGGCATGCTTGCGATTACCAATGTGTGTTGATCGCAATGAAGATTCCATATCCTTGATTTTATGTTGAATGTCTCGAATGGACTTTGCTTCCTCTGTCTCGCTGGAATGAATGGTATTCAAAATAAGTTTGTGATCGGGATTGATCTTTGCATCACCAATCTTTACGCAATGAATGCGAATAGAATCTCCCAATGCTTGGCGAATTTTCGCTGTATCTATATGTGCTGCTCCATCGGTAATGACAAGAATTTCTGCTTCAGACATAAAACTATCATTTCTTATATCTTGGATGGCAGTGAGCAATCCCTTTTCTAGTATAGTTCCTCTGCCTTCAGCGGGCATACACATGATTTCTGTGATCAATTCATCAAAATCTGTACGGTTTTGTACGACATGTAATTTGCCGATTTCCGCATCAAATGTTCGAAAAAATATCGTGCCCATCTCTTTTTGATTATTCTTTAAAAAGAAATATGCAATCGCTTTTGCGAGATGAATGCGATAAGACTCTTGCATTGATTTGGAAGTATCAAACAAGAGATACACTTTCTGTTTTCTTGAATCTGGAGAGAAATCAGCACTGTCAGATTGATAGCGTTTATTTCTAGGAGCTTTTGGTGAAGGCATCCATAATGAACGTTCAACAAGTCTTTGCATGAACACTTCATCAGGTAATAAATATTGATGAGGATAAATCTTATTGATATCACGATAACTTCTAATAAGATTTGCTTCATATTCTTCACCGGTAGAGAGATGAGGAATTACTTCTCTTGGGGATGATTTGTCCTCCGGATTATGTTCACTGAGCCAAAGGACCGGACTTAATACCGTAGTGAGGGGATTCTCTATGTCTTCGAGTATGCGAGAGATTTCATAAACGAGAGTGAAGTCATCGGGTAGTGCTTGAATTGAAGATTCCAAAAAACCATATTCCACCATTCTCGAAAAGAAGGCTGAATTTCGCAATATGGTTCTTTGCGAAAGTTCCATAGTGTTTAATTCTCAATCTGTTGAAAGATTCTGATTGTTTCTTTCTCGAGTGCTTGACGTAATTCTCTTACTTCATCACATGAAGGAATCATATTTTTTAGGAATGATTCGAGGACTCGTTTATTGTGTAAGATGGTATGATCTATATTCAATGTATCTTGAATCCACTCAAGCAATGTTCTTCGGAGTGGTGTATTCGATAATGCCTTATCAAGCGATTGTTGTAAAAAAGTAGGATCTTTTTCTATTTGATCAAGTACTTCTTCATAGGCAATGAGTGATCGAATTTGTTCAAAACCATTGGAAGAAGTGAGTGAATTATAGACAGTGGTAAAACTCTTTTCATAGAGATGTTTTTCTTCAGGTAATCCACCGGTGCAATAGATGAGAGATAATTTTCTGATATCTTCGGCTTCCGCTAATGTCCTTCCATCGAGAAATGTCAATGCCCTCAATAAATCCAGCGATTTTGCTTGTGTTCTTGGTGAAATATAGAAGTCATTATACTCTGAACTTGTATGTCCTTTGTGAGTTTCTCTTAATGTTCTATTGCGAGAATACTCATAATGTCTTACAACCAAGTTTGTAAAATACAGCATCTCGGCAGAAATTCTAAACTCATGCGTGGTATCTTCAGCTGTAATGAGTTTTTTTAATTTCAATAACTCATCATATTGAATTGTTACCGGTGGTTTCACAATTCTATTCGAATGTTGTGAATATTGGACACCGATTTTGAATTGTATGAGTGGGTCTTTATCGGGAAGGATTACAGATTTGAAGAGAAATCTATCAAGAATAGCTTCTGTAACTTCACTTATTCGTAGATAATTTGTGGCTGCAATCACTGTATGCAGAGGGGAATTGACTTGTTGTGTGCCCCTGATCATTTTTCGTTCATTCAAGAGAGAGAGTAATGCACGAAGTGTGAAATCATTGGCATCAAAAATTTCATCAATAAATCCGAAATGGGATTCTACGAGTGAACCTCTCGTATTATGTTCAATGATTCCTTCTTTCAGTGATTCTATGTTCAAACCACCAAAATAGGTATCTGGTTGCTGCTCTTTACTTGCCTGGACTCGAAACAATGAAGCTTGTTCGAAACATGCGAATAATTGTTCTGCCAATAATGATTTTCCGGCACCGGTTCTACTTTGCAAGAGCAGATGTTCACCTGTGAGAAATGCACAAAAAGCTTGTTCGATGACTTCTTCGCGATTAATCACTCTGCGTCCAACAAATTCCTTTGCTTGTTGTATATGAAGAGCAATTTCTTCTAGTGAAAATTGGGAAGCCATGTGATCTCCTGGTCAAATTCATTAATATCTAAAGTAATCAAAATAATTATATCCACTTGACCTTTTTTACTTGATATTGAAACTATAAACTAAATATGTAATGAAACTAAAAGAAGATTAATGTTATGTGAAATAAAGAGTATTTAGAAATTCACTTGTGCTTGCATCCTCAGTAAGTTTCCTTCTTGTGCATTGTCTTGCTTTAGAAAATCTTCATATCTTCGATTTGAAATTACATAACTAGCAACAAGTTCAAAGTTGTTATTTAATAGCCATTCGGCACCAATCTCGACTTCTCTTACCTCATAACTTCTTGCATCTCGCTCATGTTTTTTCCCTCCATTATAATATTGATATCTTATAAATGGAATGAGCGTAGTTTGATTTATTATGGTAAAATAGTTTAGAGTTACATAACCACCGCTTAAAGGCATGACTTCAATTGAATCTGTGATTTTGTTGAACTGGGGACCATTTCCTACAGTATATTCGGCTAAAATGCCAAATGGTTTTGGATACATTACGAATGTTCCTGCCAATCTTTGATCTGTATAATTCAAATCTGTATTAGTTTTTACACCGGCACTTAGATTAGCTTTGGGCATAACCCATTTTCCTGTATATCCTTGAATTCCAAGTTCCATGATTTGATCATTATATTCAAATGGATAAGTAAATCGACTTACAATGTGTGGTTCGCTATTGAGTTCCGGGTTATTAGTAGTCTGTCCATTATAGACTCCTAAAGCAAACATCCCATAATCACCACTACCTTTCAGTCCATCATTCACTAAACTTGATAAAAGTTTTCGTTTAGTCTTAGGTGCCCAATAGAAAAAGGCACCCAAATCTCGTTCATTGGAAACTGCACTGTTTAAGGCATCATTTCTATCAAGAGGTAATCTGTTCTGACTGGATTGCATGTTTTCAAAACCGTAGGGTACTTTGCTTTGTCCTATTCTTAATCTGTATTCATTATCATTGTCTAGTCCTAAATCAAAATAAGCATCTCTTAATTGCGTAAAATGGAGTCTGTCGGAAGAAGGACTACTTGCAAAATCAGGCTGGATGTACAGATAAACATTTTTACTAATGTTTCCGAAAATTATTACCCTCATACGCCGAATAAAGAAACCACCATCTTTACCCCAAGATCTATCGCATTGTTCGCATCCCAGATTTTCATTTGTTTCTAACAATCTATTATACCTGATTTGCATATAACCTCTTATAGAAAAGTTGTCATACCATTTATTTGCCGGAGGCTCAGATAGTGTAGATGTTTTTTTTAAACTGTCGGATTGAGCTAAGATGGTGCATGAAAGGAATAAGACATTGAAAACAAAAAGAAAATATTTCATTTGATAGCAGTTGAATTAATAATTAACGAAAACAAGAGTAGAATTAATACAATGGTTGTAATATGAATTGATACATTCTAAAAAGTCTTATTTATTAATATGTCGAGATTGAGCAAAGAAAAAAATCAAATGCAAATCATGAAGCTGAATCAGAGAG
>Ga0172367_10004342_pt1 | contig 17725 bp, 13 predicted proteins | sample Lak10m_FD_114542 | JGI IMG/M metagenome (GOLD analysis project Ga0172367, IMG submission 114542) | Freshwater microbial communities from Kabuno Bay, South-Kivu, Congo - kab_022012_10m | ecosystem: Environmental > Aquatic > Freshwater > Lake | place: Democratic Republic of the Congo: South-Kivu...
CGCTTCCTGGTTCTGCCCCATGCGAAATGCCACCCAGGCCAGACTGTCCACAATGAAAGGGTCGCCCGGTGCAAGCGTCAGTGCCTTTTCTATCAGTTGCCGGGCCTCCGGCAAGCGCAGATTTCGGTCAGCCAACGCATAGCCCAAGGCGTTGTAAGCCTGGGCATCATCCGGTTTGGCGGCGATCAATTGCCGCAGCAGTCGTTCCATCTCGGCCAAATCGCCCATTTTCTCAGCCAGCATGGCCAAGTCGTAAAGGAGGTCGGTATCGCCCGGGTTGTCGGCCAGGGCCGCTTCAAGCAAGCTGCGGGCACGCTCGAACTGTTTCTGGTCGCGCAGAATTTCCACTGCGGTGCTGCGCTTGAGTCGAATGTCCGCGTGCGACTGTTCAGGCAAGCTTTCGATCAGCGACAGCGCTTCTTCGACTTTGCCTTGCTGTGCCATCAATCCCGCGCGTCTGAGTTGCGCCACCAAAAGGTCGTCCGGGTGATCGACTTTCTGAAGCCAGCTCTGGGCTTGTGTCAGATCTTTTCGTTGCACGGCAATTTGTGCGAGCGACAGGTAGGCCTGCGACAGGCCCCGAGGTGCCTGTGTGCCGGTGTGCGCCTGTGCCGGCGTTTTCATCAGCTCAAGGTAGTGCAAAAAATGCCTTTCTGCGCCGTCCCAGTCGCGCATTTGCAGATGCATCGCCCCTTGCATCAACCAGGCTGGGGCATAGTCGGGCTGCTGTTGGTTGATGTTGCGCAGTTCTGCGTCAGCTTCGGCATTGCGTTTGGCCAGCAGCAGGGTTTGCACGTAAGCCATACGAAAATCCGTGCTGGGCGCGTTCGCCAGGTAGTTCTTGACCAGTTTCTCGCCCGCGGCCACGTTGGCTCGCATCAGAGTCAGTGCCAACCAGGCAGGGTGATCCTGATGAACGCGAAAGCCTTGTCCTTTTTCGGCGGCCTGCAAGGCCTTCTCCAGGTCGCCGGCATCGACCCACATGCGGCCAAGCGTGGCCCAGGCCGTGGCGCCCAAGTCAGGATCGGTCAGCATGGAGGCCAGGGCGTTTTTCACGACCGAGACCGCCAGATGCTTGTCGCTGGCGCGCTCGTAAAGGGGAGGTATGGCCCAGATCGTGTCCACACGCTCTGACTTGGGCGTCAGCGTCAGCAAGCGCTTGAGCGGCTCCTGGGTTTCCGCCAGTCGATTCAGGTTCAACAGAATCTGGAGCACGTAGCGGCTTGCGTCCAGCGACGCAGGAAGGGCTTCTTGCCAGGCTCTGGCCGCCTGGAGTGCAGAGTCGCCCGAGCGCGCCCGCAGCGCAATCTGCACCGATCGCCTGAAAAGCGCTTCATCGTCGGTTTGACGCGCGGCATCGAGCAGCAGGGAAAAGGCGGCCGCGGGCTCTTGTGCCTGGGCATTGAGTTCGCCGAGCAGCAGTTGGTAGAAGAGCGCACTGTCGAGTGCGGAACTTTGGGCAGGTGTTTCGGGCGGAGTTGCCGTCTGGGCCTGGACGCCGCAGCTGCAAGCCAGCAGCAGGGGCAATAGAAGGCGGAGGTGTTGACGCATGGGATCATAATAATTCATGTCTGTCAGATACGAAGTAGGCCATGCCTGAATTACCCGAAGTCGAAGTCACCCGGCGCAGTTTTGCCAGTGCCATTGAGGGTGCCACCGTGCAGGCCGTACGGATGGGCAAACCGCTGCGTTGGCCGCTCGGTTGTGCGCCCGAAGTGCTGGTCGGCCGAAGGGTGCTGTCGGTGGGTCGGCGCGGCAAGTACTTGTTGATCGGCCTGGATCAGGGTGTACTGCTGGTGCACCTGGGCATGTCGGGCAGCTTGCGTTTTGCACTGGCCCTGCCCGCTGCACTTGGGCACGACCATTTCGATCTGGTCACATCGCTGGGTACCTTGCGTTTGCACGATCCGCGCCGCTTTGGTGCGGTGGTGTATGTGGACAGCCTGGACGATTCGCAAGCGCGCAGGCTGCTCGGCCGACTCGGGCCGGAGCCCTTGTCGGATGCCTTCGATGTGGCACAGTTTCAGGCCCAACTCAAGCGCCACCAGAGCGCCATCAAGTCGGTGTTGCTGGCCGGTGAAGCGGTGGTGGGCGTGGGCAATATCTATGCGTGCGAGGCGCTGTTTCTGGCCGGTATTCGCCCCACGGTGCGCGCTGCCAGGCTGAGCCGGGCTCGGGCGGCGCACTTGCATGCGGCCATTGTGAAAGTGTTGGGCCAGGCCGTGGCGCTGGGCGGCAGCACGCTGCGCGACTTCTCCAGCGCCAGCGGCCAGGCCGGTCACTTCCAGTTGCAGACCATGGTCTATGGCCGCGCCGGCTTGCCCTGCCGTGTTTGCGCCAGTCCGGTGCGCCAGATCAGGCAGGGCCAGCGCTCGACCTTTTACTGTGCCTCTTGTCAAAAGCCCTGAGATGCGTGTCGAGGGGAGGTCTTGATGGACGGCTTTCTGGCCTCGCAGGTGGTGAACTGGCAGGCGCATTTCGGGCGCCATGATTTGCCCTGGCAAAACACGCGTGATCCTTACCGCGTCTGGCTCTCCGAGATCATGCTGCAGCAAACCCAGGTGGCCACTGTGCACGCCTACTTTGCGCGCTTTCTGGCGCGCTTTCCCGAGGTGCGGGCACTGGCGCAAGCGCCGCTCGACGACGTGCTCCAGCTGTGGGCCGGCCTGGGCTACTACAGCCGGGCGCGCAACCTGCACCGGTGCGCGCAGGAGGTGATGCGCCTGCACGGTGGTGTATTTCCAAACACTGCGCAGCAATTGCAGACCTTGCCGGGCATTGGCCGCTCGACCGCCGCAGCCATTGCCGCGCTGTGCTTTGGCGAGCGTGTGGCCATCCTGGACGGCAACGTCAAACGGGTGCTGACCCGTTATCTGGGCTTCGATGGCGACTTGGCGCAGGCGGCACAGGTGCGCCAGTTGTGGGACTTGGCAACCGAGCTGCTACCCCGGCGAAACCTGTCGCACGACATGGCGCGCTACACCCAGGGCATGATGGACCTTGGCGCGACGCTGTGCAGCAGCAAAAGTCCGGCTTGTCCGGCATGCCCGCTGGCGGTGCGCTGCGTGGCTTGTGCGATCGGTTCGCCAGAAAAATTCCCGGTCAGGACGCGCAAACTCAAGCGCAGCGCCCAGTCGATCTGGATGTTGTGGGCGCTGTCTGAGGACGGTGCGGTCTGGCTCAGCCAGCGGCCTACACCTGGCGTCTGGGCGGGCCTGTATTGCCCGCCCCTGTTTGATAAGCGGCAGGCGTTGCAGGCCGTGGTGGGCCAGTCCGGGGAGTCGGGTCTGCAAGACCTGCCGCCGTTCAAGCATGTGCTGACGCACAAAGACCTGTACTTGCATCCGGTGCTGCTGCGGCTACAGCAAAGGCCAACGCTGCCGATCGAGGGGCGGTGGGTTGACGCGGCGCAACTGACCCGGCTCGGCCTGCCCGCGCCGATCAAAAAATTGTTGCAAGGCGAATTGCAGGCTTAGGGCTTGTTCATGGACAAGTCCTTAGCCTGCGACCAGCTCGCGGTGCCGCTTGAGCGTGCTCCAGCGCGGCGCGAACAGGGTGTTGAGTTGCTCGACCAGATAGACCGAACGGTGCTGGCCGCCGGTGCAGCCGATGGCGACCGTCACATAACTGCGGTGGTTAAGCGCCATCTCGCCCAGCCAGTGGTCCAGAAAGGCATGGATCTGGTCCAGCATGGCCTGGACATCGGCTTGCTTCTGCAAAAAATCGATCACCGGCGCGTCGCGACCGGTCAGCTCGCGCAAGCCTGGTTCGTAGTGCGGATTGGGCAGCATGCGCACGTCGAAGACAAAGTCGGCATCGTTTGGTACGCCGCGCTTGAAGGCAAACGACTCGAACACCAGCGTCAATTGGTCGTCGGGGGCATGGATGAAGGACTTGACGAAGCTTTGCAGCTGGGTGGGGCGGATGATGCTGGTGTCGATCACGTGGGCATCGGCGCGCAGTTCACTGAGCAACTCGCGTTCCAGCTCAATGGCTTCGGCCAGCGCGCGGTGCTGATCCGTACTGTGTTCCGGGCCGTCGGTTTTGGACAGTGGATGGCGTCGCCGGGTCTCGGAAAAACGGCGCATCAGCGTGTCGGTGCTGGCATCCAGAAAAATCGAGTCCACCTGCAAACCCCGGTTCTTGATCTGCGCCATGCGCGTGGGAACCAGCGGCAAGGAGCCCGCGCTGCGCACGTCCATGGCAATGGCCAGCTGGCCGGCGTGGTTGGTGCGCTCCAGTTCGATCAGGGGCAGCAGGAGCTCGGGGGGCAAGTTGTCCACACAGTAAAAACCCAGGTCTTCCAGCGCATTGAGCGCGACCGACTTGCCCGAACCCGACATGCCCGTGATCAACACCAGATGCATCTTTTGCGTTGGAAGAGTCATGGCGAGCTAGCTTTCCTGACTTTGCAGCATGTCGCGCGCATGGGCCAGTGTGCTTCCCAGCTGGCGCTCGCCGCCGAGCATGCGCGCCAGTTCTGCCACCCGCGCCTCGTTGTCCACCGCACTGACCGAGCTCAGCGTGACGCCATCGCGCAGCTGTTTGCGCACCACCAGATGGTGGTCGGCGCAGGCTGCCACCTGTGGCAGGTGCGTGACGGCCAGCACCTGGCGGTCCTGCCCCAGTTGTTTCATCAATAGCCCAACGGTTTCTGCCACGGCGCCGCCGATGCCGGCATCGACCTCATCGAAGATCAGCGTTTGCGCCGTGCCCAGCTGGCTGGTGGTGACTGCGATGGCCAGCGCGATGCGCGACAGCTCGCCACCCGAGGCCACTTTGTTGACCGCGCGCGGTGTGCTGCCCGCATGCCCGGCCACCAGAAATGTCACCTCTTCGAGGCCGGTTTGCAGCGCCTGCCCGGCGCGCTGCAGCGCTACTTCGAATTGTCCGCCCTGCATACCCAGACCCTGCATGACTCGTGTGATGGCCTGCGCCAGTTCGGGTGCGCTGCGGGTGCGCTCGCGCGTCAGCACGTCGGCTTCACCGGCATAGCCTTGCCACGCTGCCTCCAGGGCGTTCTCCAGCGCCTGCACGTCGGCGCTGGCGTCGAGCTGAGCCAATTCCTGCCGCCATCCGGCCAGTAGTTGCGGCAATTCATCGGGGCTGCGCCGGTAGCGCCGCGCCGTTGCGAGCCACAGCCCCATGCGTTCATCGAGTTCGGCGAGCCGCTGCGGGTCGAGCTCGGTCTTGCGCAGGTAGCTGCGCAGCGCGTGCGCGCTGTCCTGTACCTGGGCCAGGCTTGAGCTCAGCACCTCGGTCAGGTTCTTGAAATAGGGCTCCAGCTGTTCTTGCTGCTGCAACACCTGGCAGGCATGGCTCAGTCGCTCAATCGCGTTGCCCTCGTCTTCGTCGATCGTCAGGGCGGCGGCCTGGGCAGCGTCGAGCAGCGCCTGCGCGTTGGCCAGCCGGGTGTGCTCGGTGTTGAGGGCAGGCCACTCGTCTGTCGCAGGGGCCAGCTTGTCGAGTTCACCAATCTGCCAGCTCAGGCGCTCGCGCTCGCGCTGCAGCGAGTCCTGCGCGTCTCGCGCCTGTTCCAGCTGGCGTTGCGCCGCGCGCCACTGCTGCCATTTTTCTGCCACTGCCGCGGTGGACACCCGGGCATAGGCATCGAGCAGGCTGCGCATCGCGTCGGGGCGCGTCAGGCTTTGCCAGGCGTGCTGGCCATGGATGTCGAGCAACTGTTCGCCGAGCTGGCGCAACTGCGTGGCAGTAGCCGGGCTGCCGTTGATCCAGGCGCGGTTTTTGCCTTGGGCGTCGAGCGTGCGGCGCAGCAACAGCGTGTCCTCCGATTCAAATCCGGCATCTTCCAGCCATTGCCTCACGCTGGGTGTGCTGTCGAATTCGGCGCTCACCTCGCATCGGCTGGCGCCTTCGCGAATCAGGGCGACGTCGGCGCGGCCCCCGGTGGCCAGTTGCAGGGCATCGATCAAAATGGATTTGCCAGCGCCGGTGTCACCCGTCAGCACAGTGAAACGGCTGCCGATTTCAAGGTCGAGCGCGCTGACGATGACAAAGTCTCGCAGCACCAGGCGTTTCAGGCTCACGTTGCGGCCACTCCTTCGTTCCAGTGCAGCTTTTCGCGCAAGGTGTCGAAGTAAGACCATCCCTGCGGGTGCAAAAAGCGCACATGGTGCTTGGAGCGCGTGACCTCAATGCGATCGCCGTGCATCAGGGAGGCCAGCGACTGCGTGTCGAAACTGGCGCTGGCGTCGCGGCCCGAGACGACCTCGATGGCGATTCTGGAGCTGTTGGCCAGCACGATCGGCCGGTTGGACAAGGTATGCGGCGCAATCGGCACCATCACCCAGCCGGGGATCGATGGGTGCAGCAGCGGCCCGCCTGACGATAGCGCGTAAGCGGTCGAACCAGTCGGCGTGGCAATGATCAGGCCGTCGGCGCGCTGGTTGGCCACGAAATGGCCGTCCACCTCGACGCGCAGTTCCACCATGCCCGAGGAGGCCCCGCGATTGACCACCACATCGTTCATGGCCGTGGCGTGGTAAACGCAATCGCCATCGCGCAACACCCGGGCGTTGATCAGGCTGCGATGGTCTTCCACGTAAGCGCCGCCAAGCATTTGTGCCAGACTGGTGGTGAAACTGCCATAGGGCACATCGGTAATGAAACCCAGGCGTCCCTGGTTGATGCCGATCAGCGGCACGCCGAAGGGTGCCATTTGGCGGCCGATGCCGAGCATGGTGCCATCGCCCCCCACCACGAGCGCCAGATCACACTGCTTGCCGATTTGCGTCACGCTCAAGGCCGGATAGTCGGTAAGGCCCATGTTGAGCGCGGTGTCGTGCTCGAGCGCCACATCGCAACCCTGGTCATCCAGAAAACGGGCCACGGCCAACAGGGCAGCGCGCGAGTTGGCGCCGCTGGCGCTGGCGGTGGTGGTCTGGTATTTCCCGACCAGAGCGACGTTCTGGAATTTGGACTTCATCTGCAAATTACATCACTAAAATGATTCCATGCTCGACGATCGTGCCAAGTTATTGCTCAAAGCGCTGGTGGAACGCTACATTGCCGAGGGCCAGCCCGTCGGTTCGCGCACACTGTCGCGCGCCTCGGGCCTGGACTTGTCACCGGCCACCATCCGCAATGTGATGTCGGACCTGGAAGATTTGGGGCTGATCGTCAGCCCGCACACCTCGGCCGGTCGCATTCCCACAGCGCGCGGCTACCGGCTGTTTGTCGATACCATGCTGACGGTGCAGCGCGACCAGATCGGTATACCGAGCCTGGCGCACGACCAGCCGCAAAAAGTCATCTCCAACGCAGCCAACCTGTTGTCGAGCCTGTCGCAGTTTGTCGGGGTTGTGATTGCCCCCAAGCGCACCTCGGTGTTCCGGCACATCGAGTTCCTGCGGCTCTCGGAACGGCGCCTGCTGGTGATCATCGTGTCGCCAGATGGCGACGTGCAAAACCGCGTCATCTTTACCGAGCTGGACTACACCCAGTCCCAATTGGTCGAGGCGGCCAATTACCTCAATGCCAACTACGTCGGCCTGACCATCGAACAGGTCCGCGAACGGCTGAAGAACGAGGTCGACAAGCTACGTGTGGAAATCGCCAGCCTGATGAACGCCGCCGTGTCTGCCAACACCGAGGCCTTGACCGAAGCGCAGGACGAGGTGATCATTTCGGGCGAGAAAAACCTGCTGTCGGTCAGCGATTTCTCCAACGACATGAGTCACCTGCGCCGCGCTTTCGACCTGTTCGAGCAAAAAGCCCAGCTGATGCGCCTGCTCGACGTCACCGGCCAGGCCGAAGGTGTGCGCATCTTCATTGGCGGCGAAAGCCAGGTGGTGCCGTTCGAGGACCTGTCGATCGTCAGCGCGCCCTACGAGGTGGACGGCCAGGTGGTCGGCAAGCTCGGCGTGGTCGGCCCGACCCGCATGCCTTACGACCGCATGATCCAGATTGTCGATATCACGTCCAGACTGGTCAGCAACGCGTTGAGTCACCACAAATAGCGTTTTTCGGCCCCGTACAATCCGAAGTCCGGTCGGGCCGTTAGCTCAGTTGGTTAGAGCAGAGGACTCATAATCCTTTGGTCCACAGTTCAAGTCTGTGACGGCCCACCAAGTAAATAAGAGAAAGCTCGCTATTTAATCAATAGCGAGCTTTCTCTTGCTCGGGTCTGTTTAGCTGCTGTGTGGCTACCTGTACCGGGTTTTGCCCCCATTTCAGCGTCAGCGCGTGCCTCCGTTCGGTGGCATTTCGTGGCTGCGCATGGAACACGAACACTGCAGCGCAAAGGCGCGCCGCGTTTCCCATGACTGTCAAAGGGCGATGCTGCGCTGCGGTAACATCGCCTGCCCAGCCATAGCTCGCCTGTTTCAGGGCAAGAATGCCCGCGACGGTTGCTACCCCACTATCTGATGAACGCCCCCACACAGCTCAAGTCGTTGATGCCTGCTGGCGCTACTGCGCTGCATGAGACCGAGCGCATCCGCGAAATTCCGTACAACTACACCTCGTTCTCTGACCGCGAAATTGTCATCCGGCTATTGGGTGCGCCGGCCTGGCAATGGCTCAACAACTTGCGTGAGGAGCGCCGTACCGGTCGCTCGGCGCGCATGTTGTACGAGGTGCTGGGCGACATCTGGGTGGTGCAGCGCAACCCCTTTTTACAGGACGATCTGCTCGACAACCCGAAGCGCCGGGTATTGCTGGTGCAGGCACTGCAACATCGCCTGAGTGAAATTGAAAAGCGCCGCACACCTGCCGATGACCCCGAGCGCGATGCGCTGGTAGGGCAGTTGCTCGATGCCGCGGGTCGGGCCGTGCAAGTTTTCGATGCCGATTTCGTCGAGACGGCCGCGCTGCGTCGCCAGGCTCAGAAGGTGCTGGCCAGGCTCACCGCCAGAGACAACATCAAGTTTGACGGCCTGAGCCGCGTCAGTCACGTGACCGATGCCACCGACTGGCGCGTGGAGTACCCTTTTGTGGTGCTGACACCCGATTCCGAGATCGAGATGGCGCATCTGGTCAAGGGCTGCATCGAGCTGGGTCTGACCATCATCCCGCGGGGTGGTGGCACGGGTTATACCGGCGGCGCCATTCCGCTGACCTGGAAGAGTGTGGTCATCAACACCGAAAAATTGGAGGCCATGAGCGAGGTCGAGATGCGCACGCTGCCTGGTCTGGACCATGAAGTCGGCACGGTCTGGACCGAGGCCGGCGTGGTCACCAGCCGTGTGGCGCAAGCCGCAGAGCGCGCCGGTTTCGTCTTTGCGGTCGATCCCACGTCTGCCGATGCCTCGTGCATCGGCGGCAACATTGCCATGAACGCGGGTGGCAAAAAGGCCGTGCTGTGGGGCACCTCGCTCGACAATCTGGCCAGCTGGCGCATGGTGACACCGCAGGCCGAGTGGCTGGAGGTGTCACGCCTGAACCACAACATGGGCAAGATCCACGACGTGGATGTGGCCAGCTTCGAACTGCAGTATTTCAAGGTGGATGGCAAAACCCCGATCCGCACCGAGCGTCTCGACATTCCCGGCAAGACCTTCCGCAAGGAAGGCCTGGGCAAGGACGTGACGGACAAGTTTTTGAGTGGCCTGCCGGGTATCCAGAAAGAGGGTTGCGACGGCCTGATCACCAGCGCGCGCTGGGTGGTGCACAAAATGCCAAAGCACACGCGCACCGTGTGTCTGGAGTTTTTTGGCAATGCCAAGGATGCGGTGCCCAGCATCGTCGAGATCAAGGACTTCATGTTTGCCGAGAGCAAACGCAGCGGTGTCGTGCTGGCCGGTCTGGAGCATCTGGACGACCGTTATCTGAAAGCCGTGGGCTACACCACCAAGAGCAAGCGCGGCACCGCCTTGAGCGCGGGCGGTGTGCCCAAGATGGTGTTGTTTGGCGATATTGCGGGCAATGATGCCGACGAAGTGGCGCGCGTCACCAGCGAGGTGGTGCGCATGGCCAACACGCGCCATGGTGAAGGCTTCGTTGCCATCAGTCCCGAGGCACGCAAGAAATTCTGGCTCGACCGCAAGCGCACGGCGGCCATCAGCCGCCACACCAACGCGTTCAAGATCAACGAGGATGTGGTGATTCCGCTGCCGCGCATGGCCGAGTACACCGATGGCATCGAGCGGATCAACATCGAGCTGAGCCTGCGCAACAAGCTGGCGCTGTGCGATGCCTTGCAGGACTATTTCACCCAGGGTCATCTGCCCGTGGGTCGGCAGGACGATGCCGGTGAAATTTCTGCTGCCGAGTTGCTCGAAGATCGCGTGGCCCAGGCCTTGGCGCTGGTGGACGGGGTGCGCACACTGTGGGCCGTTTGGCTGCGCGATGTCGAGACGCTGTTCCCTCAGCTCCAGGACCATTCGCTGCGCGCCAGCTGGAAGACGCAAATCCGCCAGCCTCTGCAGCAAATTTTCAGTGGAGTGGCCTTCGAGGCGATTCTGAAGGAATGCAATGCCATCCACCAGCGCGTGCTCAAGGCCCGCGTTTGGGTGGCGCTGCACATGCATGCCGGTGACGGCAATGTGCACACCAACATCCCGGTCAACAGCGACGACTACGCCATGCTCCAGGCGGCCCATGGCGCGGTCAAGCGCATCATGGCGCTGGCGCGCAGCCTGAACGGCGTGATTTCGGGCGAACACGGTATCGGCATCACCAAGCTGGAATTTTTGAGCGATGCTGAACTGCGGCCGTTCACCGATTACAAATCCAGGGTCGACCCCGAGGGGCGTTTCAACAAGGGCAAGTTGCTGCGCGCCACCCAGGCACCAGATGCCTTGTATGCCGACCTGACCAACGCCTATACCCCCAGCTTCGGCCTGATGGGGCACGAGTCATTGATCATGCAGCAGTCTGACATTGGCGCGATTGCCGACAGCGTCAAAGACTGCCTGCGCTGCGGCAAGTGCAAGCCGGTGTGCGCCACCCATGTGCCGCGCGCCAATCTGCTGTACAGCCCGCGCAACAAGATTCTGGCCACCAGTCTGCTGGTGGAAGCCTTCTTGTACGAAGAACAGACGCGCCGCGGCGTCAGCATCAAGCACTGGCAGGAATTCGAAGACGTGGCCGACCACTGCACGCTGTGTCACAAGTGCCTGAGCCCGTGCCCGGTGAATATCGACTTTGGCGATGTGTCGATGGCCATGCGCAACCTTTTGCGCAAGATGGGCAAAAAGTCGTTCAACCCCGGCAGCGCTGCGGCCATGTTCTTTTTGAACGCGACCAACCCCGAGACCATCAAAATGGTGCGCGCGGGCATGGTGGGTGTCGGTTTCAAGGCGCAGCGCCTGGCCAACCGATTGCTCAAGGTGGTGGCGCGCAAGCAGACCAGCGCGCCGCGCGCCACGCTCGGCACCGCACCCGTCAAGGAACAGGTGATCCACTTCATCAACAAGAAGATGCCAGGCGGCCTGCCCAAGAAAACGGCGCGCGCCCTGCTCGACATCGAGGACAAGGACTACGTGCCCATCATTCGCAACCCGCAAGCCACCACGGCCGAGACCGAGGCGGTGTTCTACTTTCCGGGTTGTGGCTCCGAGCGCCTGTTCAGTCAGGTGGGCCTGGCCACGCAGGCGATGCTGTGGCATGCCGGGGTGCAGACCGTGCTGCCGCCTGGTTATTTGTGCTGCGGCTACCCGCAGCGCGGCAGTGGCGACTTCGACAAGGCCGAAAAGATCATTACCGACAACCGCGTGCTGTTTCACCGGGTTGCCAACACGCTGAACTACCTCGACATCAAGACCGTGGTGGTGAGCTGCGGCACGTGCTACGACCAGTTGCAAGGTTACGAATTCGACAAGATATTCCCGGGCTGCCGCATCATCGACATTCACGAGTTCCTGCTTGACAAAGGCATTACCTTGCCGGCCGGGCAGGGCGGCTTCCTGTACCACGAGCCCTGCCACAACCCGATGAAGCGCGGTGATTCCATGCAGACGGTGCGTGCGCTGGTGGGCGACAAGGTGCTCAAAAGCGAGCGCTGCTGTGGTGAAAGCGGCACACTGGGCGTGACACGCCCCGATATTTCGACGCAGGTACGTTTCAGCAAGGAAGAATCCATCCGCAAGGGTGAAGCGCAGTTGCGCCAGCTCCCCGGTGTCGGGGCCAAGGACAACGTCAAGATTCTGACCAGCTGCCCGAGTTGCCTGCAGGGCCTGAAGCGCTACGAGGATGATCTGCAAAACGGCCTGCTCGAAGCCGATTACATCGTGGTGGAAATGGCCAATCAGATTCTGGGCAAGGATTGGATGTCCGATTACGTCAAGCTGGCCAACGACGGTGGTATCGAGCGGGTGCTGGTTTGATGGCATCAACAATTTTGAAGAGGTGACACAACATGGCAGGTTTGCAAAGCGGCGCACCAGCGCCAACAGACATCACGGTGCACAGCCAGTCGCGTGTGCTGGAAATCAGTTTTTCTGATGGCGCGCAATTCCGCATCCCGTTCGAGTTGATGCGCGTCTATTCGCCCTCAGCCGAGGTGGCGGGCCACGGGCCGGGCCAGGAAATCCTGCAAACCGGCAAGCGCGACGTCACCTTGACCGGGCTGGAGCCGGTTGGCAACTATGCCGTACAGCCCCTTTTTTCAGACGGCCACGACACGGGCATCTTCTCCTGGGACTATCTTTATTTCCTGGGCTCGCAGCAGGACAAGCTGTGGGCCGACTACAACGCACGGCTGACGGCCGCCGGTGTGGATCGTGACGCGCCCATGCCAGAGAAAGCGGGCAGCAGTTGCGGCCACCACTGATTCCCGTCAGGTTCTTCGGGATTAGCGCTTTGCGTTCGCGGGTTTCATCATTACCATCATCGCCATGAGCACCACACATTTTGGTTTCCGTACCGTCGAAGAGGCTGACAAGGCCAGTCACGTCAAAGGCGTTTTTGATTCTGTTGCGCCCAAATACGACGTCATGAACGACCTCATGTCGATGGGGCTGCATCGGCTCTGGAAAGCGTACACCGTGACGGTGGCCAACGTGCATGAGGGCGACAAGGTGCTCGACATTGCGGGGGGCACCGGTGACCTGGCCCTGGCGTTTTCCAGAAAGGTGGGAGCCAGCGGCGAGGTGGTTCACACCGACATCAATGAAGCCATGCTGCGCACCGGCCGAGACCGTCTGGTCGATGCCGGGGTGGTGTTGCCCACACTGGTGTGCGATGCCGAAAAATTGCCGTTCCCCGATGACCATTTCAACCTGGTCACCGTGGCCTTTGGCCTGCGCAACATGACGCACAAGGATGTGGCGCTCAGGGAGATGAACCGGGTGCTGAAGCCGGGTGGCAAGCTGCTGGTGCTGGAGTTTTCCAAAGTGGCCAAGCCGCTGGAAAAGGCTTACGACTGGTACTCTTTCAAGGTGTTGCCCAAGCTGGGCGAATGGGTGGCCGGTGACGCCGCCAGCTACCAGTACCTGGCCGAGTCGATCCGCATGCACCCAAGCCAGGAGGAACTCAAATCCCTGATGAAGGCTAATGGCTTTGGCCATGTCGATTACCACAACCTGACCGGAGGTCTGGTAGCCTTGCATGTCGGAATTAAATGTTGAACTCTTTTTTGGCAAGGAAAATGCAATGAAACGTTGGTTTTGGTTGGTGACGATGAGTCTGGCCCTGGTGACCGGTCACGCCGATGCCGCCAAGCGCTTTGGCGGCGGCTTGTCGTTTGGCAAGCAGTCCAGCAACGTGACGCAACGTCAGAGTGCTCCTGCTCCAACACCAACACAGCCGACTGCCAACAAGTCGCCGGCCAACACCGCGGCCCCCGCTGCTCCTCAAAAGCCCTGGGCAGGCATGCTCGGTGGTCTCGCCGCCGGCTTGGGACTGGCCTGGCTGGCCAGCTCGCTGGGCATGGGTGAAGCCATGGGGCAGGTGCTGATGTTGGCCTTGCTGGCCATGCTGATCCTGGTGGCAGTGAGCTGGTTCAGGCGGCGTAACAATGCAGTGTCGCAGTCGTCTGCTTCGCCTTTTGCGTTTCAGGGCGCTGGCGCTGCGAAGTCAGCGAGTTTGCCCGCGAGTTACCGACCTGAAAACGTCGGCAATGACGCTTCTGCGCGCCCTTGGGAGCGCAACACGGCAGCCTTCGACAGCGGTTCAGCAACACCTGCCGAAACGGGGTCCATGATCGGCTCCGGCCTGTCCGGTTCTCAGACCTGGGGCATTCCGGCTGGTTTCGATTCAGCCGGGTTCCTGCAAGCTGCCAAGGCCAATTTTGTCTCGCTGCAGGCAGCTTGGGACAAATCCGACATGCCCGCCTTGCGCGTCATGATGACCGACGCCATGCTTAAGGAAATCCAGGCGCAGCTGGCCGAGCGTGAAGCCCATACCGGCGGCCCGGTGAACCAGACCGAAGTCGTGATGATCGAGGCGCATTTGCTCGGCATTGAGGACCTGGGCGACGAATACATGGCCAGTGTCGAGTTTTCCGGCATGATCCGCGAGGAGCCTTCATCAGGCCCGAGCCCGTTCCGGGAAGTCTGGAACATGACCAAAGCCAAAAACGGGCGCAACGGCTGGCTGGTGGCGGGGGTTCAGGCCTTGCAGTAAGCGAAGTTTTGCGATTTCAGGGAATAATGGGGGTCTATGGCAACACAGACCCCTTTTGCATTTTTGGAGAGTTTTGCAGAAAAACTCCCGCTTCCCAAATTCGCTCCACCGGCCTGGGCCGTCAACGAGGCCCAGCGCCGTATCGTTTTGCTGCTCAACCACGTGTTGATGCAGGAAAGCGAGGCCATGACGCGGCTGGCGCGCCACACGGACCAGATCATGCTGGCGCAGTGGCGAAGCTTCTACCTCAAGCTGGTCGCCACACCGGCCGGACTGCTCGATCTGGCAGACCCCGAGGCCAAGCCTGACCTGGTGTTGACGCTCACGGACGAGTCACCGCTGGCGCTCGCGCAGGCGGTCTTCAAGGGTGAAAGGCCGGCGGTGCGCATCGAGGGCGATGTGCAACTGGCGGCCGAGGTGAACTGGCTGACCGAGCACGTGCGCTGGGACATGGAAGAAGACCTCGCGCGCATCATCGGCGATGTGCCGGCCCATACCTTGGGCGAGATGGCCCGCACCATGAGCAGCAGTTTGCGGGAGTTCCTGGCCAAGGCAGCAGCGTTCGCGCCCGGCAAGTCGGCCAAATGACCAATATTTTCCGAGGCGCCTTCATCCTCTGGGTGATGTTGCGCAATGGCCTGGATGAGCTGGTGCTCACCAGCTTCAAGAAACCGTGGTTGCTGCGTGTTGCCCGACTTCTGACGCTGGGGCGCAAACTCGACGCACCGCGCGGTCAACGCATCCGTCAGACCCTGGAGAGCCTCGGCCCCATCTTTGTCAAGTTTGGCCAGGTCTTGTCCACGCGGCGCGATCTGCTGCCGGTTGACATTGCCGATGAACTGGCCATGCTGCAGGACCGCGTGCCGCCGTTTTCCAGCGAAGTGGCCATCCGCATGATCGAGCGCGCTTTCAAGAAGTCGGTCGATGATATTTTTGTCTCGTTCGAGCGTCAGCCGGTGGCCAGCGCATCGATTGCGCAAGTGCACTTTGCGGTGCTCAAGGACCGCCACGGCCATGCCAGGGACGTGGCCGTCAAGGTACTGCGCCCGGGCATGCTGACCGTGATCGACAAAGACCTGGATTTGTTGCGCATGCTCGCGGTCTGGATCGAAAATCTGACAGTAGACGGCAAGCGCCTCAAGCCGCGCGAAGTGGTGGCCGAATTCGACAAGTACCTGCACGATGAACTCGATCTGGTGCGCGAGGCCTCGAACGCGGCGCAACTGCGGCGCAACATGGCTGGCCTTGACTTGGTGCTGGTTCCCGAGATGTACTGGGATTACTGCACGACCGACGTGATCGTGATGGAGCGCATGAAGGGTGTGCCGATCAACCAGGTCGAGCGCCTGGTTGCTGCCGGGGTGGACATCCCGAAGCTGGCGCGCGACGGCGTCACCATCTTTTTCACCCAGGTGTTTCGTGACGGCTTTTTCCACGCCGACATGCACCCCGGTAACATCCAGGTGAGCCTGGATGAGGCCACTTTTGGCCGCTACATTTCGCTCGACTTCGGCATTGTGGGCACGCTGACCGAAGGTGACAAGGAATATCTGGCGCAAAACTTCACCGCGTTTTTCCGTCGCGATTACAAGCGCGTGGCCGAGTTGCACATTGAGTCGGGCTGGGTGCCTGCCGCCACCCGGGTTGACGAGCTCGAAGCCGCGGTTCGTGCGGTCTGCGAGCCCTACTTCGACCGGCCGCTCAAGGAAATTTCGCTGGGCATGATACTGATGCGGCTGTTCCAGACCTCGCGCCGTTTCCAGGTCGAGATTCAGCCGCAACTGGTGCTGCTGCAAAAGACCCTGCTCAACATTGAGGGACTGGGGCGCCAGCTCGATCCCGAACTGGACTTGTGGCATACCGCCAAACCGTTTCTTGAAAAGTGGATGGTTGACCAGGTTGGCCCCCAAAAATTGCTCAAGGAATTGCGCAATGAAGCGCCACGCTACGCCAAGATGCTGCCTGAACTGCCACGCCTCCTGTTCGACTTTTTACAACAAGCGCCTTCCAGGACCAGTTCGCCGGAACTGCAGGCCTTGCTGGCCGAGCAAAAGCGGACCAACCGATTGCTGCAAGCCATCGTGTACTGCGGCATTGGCTTTGTGCTGGGCCTGATCGTGATGCAGATTCTGGTGCGGGTGCGGCTCTTCTGAGTGCCGGCTGTGAATGACTGGTGCGCCGGGAGGCGCACTTTATAATCACCGGCTTTGCGGCCCATTCTTCGGATTAACACCATGCCCATTTACGCTTACAAATGCAACGCCTGTGGCCTTGCCAAGGACGTGTTGCAAAAAATGTCAGACCCCGCGCTCACGCAGTGTCCCGCTTGCGGCCAGGCCAGCTTTGCCAAGCAGGTCACTGCCGCAGGTTTCCAGCTCAAGGGTTCGGGTTGGTACGCCACCGATTTCAAGGGTGGTGGTGCCGCGTCTGCGCCGGCTGCTGCCGCGACGACCCCCGCCGCCGAAACGGCCAGCAACGCGGGCAAAGCTGACGCTGCGCCAGCCGCAGCTGGCCGCGGCGCCAGTTGTGGCTGCCATAGCTGAGCCAAATGAGCTGAAAGCGCCTGTGCCGTTTAAAAAATACCTGCTGACGGGCCTGCTGGTCTGGTTGCCTACCGCCATCACCATCGCGGTCTTGCTGTGGCTGATGGACTTGCTTGACGGCATTTTTGTCGGCTTGCTGACGGTGCTGCAAGCTGTGTTGCCGGCATCGCTGATGAACACGCTGGAGTTCCTCAAGCACATTCCAGGCCTCGGCGTGATTCTGGTTTTTGGCGGCTTGCTCATCACCGGGGCGCTGGTCTCCAATGTGGCTGGGCGTTGGTGGTTGGTGCAGTGGCATCGCATCCAGACCCATATTCCGGTGTTCAAGACCATCTACAACAGCGTCAAAAAGGTCTCGGACACGCTGTTTTCCAGCAACGGTAATGCCTTTCGCACCGCACTGCTGGTGCAGTATCCGCGCCCCGGTGCCTGGACCATTGCGTTTCAAACCGGCACGCCGGGTGGCGAGGTGGCGCAGCACCTGGGCGTTGACTTTGTCAGTGTCTATGTGCCCACCACGCCCAACCCCACCAGCGGATTTTTCCTGATGCTGCCGCGCAGCGACGTGGTCGAACTCGAGATGAGCGTCGATGAGGCGCTGACCTATGTCATTTCGATGGGGGCTGTCGCACCCACGGCAGCGCTTGATTTACCCC
>Ga0172367_10004347_pt1 | contig 17715 bp, 15 predicted proteins | sample Lak10m_FD_114542 | JGI IMG/M metagenome (GOLD analysis project Ga0172367, IMG submission 114542) | Freshwater microbial communities from Kabuno Bay, South-Kivu, Congo - kab_022012_10m | ecosystem: Environmental > Aquatic > Freshwater > Lake | place: Democratic Republic of the Congo: South-Kivu...
GCTGACTACTGTTCCAATTAGAAATACATATTTGAGTATAGTAATGAAGTGGTATTTACCTGTGATATTTTTGATCAGGATCAGGTAGGATGAATAGCATACAGCTGCGATCAAAACCATTGCGTCACCTAACACAGTTGCAGAGTTCTGTGATGTTGCCGCATTTCTAGTAACAATCATCAGCCAGGCTCCTGAAATCCCAAGCAGGAGTCCCAGGATTTTATTCCAACCAAATCTCTCTTTTAAAAATACTGTTGCCAGGATGGATACAAAAATGGGTGTTGCCATGTTCAGCAAAGAGGCATGAACGGGATTGGTATGTGCAATGCCATTGATCGACAAAATCTGGTTCAAGGAAATTCCAGTGATGGCTGCCAAGAAAATAGTGAGCAAGTCGCCTCTCTTTATTTTTTCATTTTTACCAATGATATATGGAATAAAAAAGAAAACCACTGTAGCAAAAACCATTCTCAGGTATCCCAAGGAGATGGGGTCAATGAAGATGGGAGCTATTTTTTTTACTGCAATGACGTTGGTACCAAAGAAAAAATTGGCGGCTACCAAGGCAGCCGCCGTTTTAAATACATCTGACTTGTATGAATTAGTATTTGAATACTTTTCCACCAGCCATTACTTCTTGTGTCTTTTCATCGAATGTTACTTTCTGACCTGTTCTTGCAGCTGCATTGGTCATGATGGTTGCAATCGAATGCGTATAACCTGCTTCTACAGGGGCATTGGGCTGTTTTCTGCTTCTGACACATTCCATCCAATTGCGCACGTGTGCTGAAGTCAGCATATCACCACCCGTATTTGCACCTGTTTCAACCTTGATGGCTAAATCGGTTAAATTAACTTCTGGCAACAGATTGGCCTTCATGTTCATTGCCTTGGCTGCTCCTTCTCTGAGTCCGCCTTTGGGTGAAACCTTGTTGGTCATCAGGTTCAATTCACCTCCATTGCTATAGTAAATTTCGCTAGGATTTTCATCACCATGGTGCATCCTCGACATGAATACAACCTGGAATCCTTTGGAGAGGTCATCTGCCGGTCCGTATTCGAATACTGCCGTAGTAGTATCCCAATTCCTTCTTCCATCTTGCCACTGATAAACTCCGCCATTGGCAACCACGCTTCTTGGATGTTTCAATCCTGTGAACCAATGCACGGTATCAATTTGGTGACTCATCCATTGTCCGGGCATGCCTGATGAATAAGGCCAGAAGAGACGGTATTCCAAATATTTTCTTGGATCAAATTTTTCGAATGGTCTGTTCATTAAATAACGTTTCCAATCGAGATCCTCTTCGCGGCATTTTGAAACAAGTTCAGGTCTTCTCCACCTGCCTGGTTGATTCACATTCCATGTGAGTTCAACCATCGTAATGTCTCCGAACTTTCCATCTTGGATAAATTTTGCTGCAGCATGGTAGTTGGGACCGGATCTTCTTTGTGATCCTACCTGTATAATTCTGTCTGATTCTTTTGCAGCTTTCAATGCAGCACGATTGTCTTCCATTGTTTCCGCAAAAGGTTTTTCAACATATATGTCCTTTTTTGCTTTCAATGCTTCGATGGTATGCAATGCATGTTGAAAGTCAGCCGTTGAGATGAATACCGCATCAATGTCTTTGAGTGCATACAATTCTTCGTTGTTCTTGCAGCCAATGATGTCATGCTCCATTTTCTTTTTTAAAAACTCAACACCTTCTTCTCTTCTGTATTTCCAGATATCTGATACTGCAACAATATCAAAATTCATTTCCTTGTAATGATGCATAAAGGCAGGGATATGTGACTGACGGTGTCTATCTGAAAATCCGATAACACCGCAACGCACCTTGTCGTTTGCGCCAAGGATATTTCCGTAGGATTTGGCAGTCCACCCCATGGAAACCAATGCGGTAGCCGCTCCAGCCTGAGCTGTTTGTTTGATAAATTTTCTGCGAGGAGTCATATGGTTTGTTTTTATAGTTTGATAAATAAGCAATAGTTAATTATATACCGCTGAAAGCAACGAGTCCGCCGTCTACATAGATATCCGTTCCATTCACAAAAACCGATGCGTCACTCAATAGATAGATCAATGCGCCAACAAGTTCTTCAGGTTTGCCCATCCTTCCACCAGGTGATTTTTTAATGACGAGATTTCCTCTTTCTGTCAGTGAGCCATCTGGATTGGTAAGCAGGGTTCTGTTTTGCTCGGTGAGGAAAAAGCCGGGCATAATGCCATTAACCCTTACTTTGTCACCATGTCTTTTGGCGACTTCCACTGCCATCCATCTGGTGAAGCAATCTACGCCTGCTTTACCAAGACTGTAGCCCAACACTTTCGTGATGGATTCTTTTGAACTGACAGATGAAATATTTACAATGCTTCCACCACCTTGTTTGGCGATCACAGATCCAAATATTTTAGTGGGTATGATGGTGCCCATCAAATTCAAATCCAATACCTGTTGGAGTCCCTCGAGGTTCATGTCAAACACGTCCTGATCAGGTTGGATCACTCCCTGAGGCATGTTTCCGCCGGCACCATTCAGCAATCCATCTATGCGTCCGAATTTTTCAAGCACTGCATCTCTCACATGCTCCATGTCTTTTACATCCAATACATTTCCTTTCACAAAAATGGCTGAACCACCATGCTTGTTGATTTCATCTGCTCTTTTATTTCCCTCTGCTTCATTCCTGCCAATGATGGCAACTTTGCCTCCAAAAGCGGCAATTCCCTCAATGAATGCCTTCCCAAGTATACCGGTTCCTCCGGTCACGACGATTACTTTGTCTTTTAGGCTGAATAGGTTGTTGTAGTCCATGGTATGAGTTGTAGGTTGTTGGTTGTAAGTTATGTTTTTTGTTGACAGTTGACGGTTGTCAGTTAACTGTTATCTGTTAACCGTTAACTGTTAACTATTAACTGTCTTTCATCGCTCTCAGAATTCCCATCTGCAATCCTCTGATCTCTGCTAGTCCGCGCAGTCTTCCAATACACGAATAGCCCGGGTTGGTGACTTTCTTCAGGTCATCAATCATCTGGTGACCGTGATCGGGTCTGAAAGATATCTGATAGGGGACTTCCTGCTGAATTTTTAAAAGTTCTTTCAGTACAGTGTACATGTCGTTGTCACCTGCCAAATGATCATCCTCAAAGAAATTTCCTTGCTTGTCCTTTTTTACATTCCGCAAATGTGTAAAGTGTATGCGTTTACCAACCTGTTTTACCATCTCAGGTAAATTGTTATTTGGATTGGCACCAAGAGAGCCTGTGCAGAAACAAACACCGTTGCTTTTGTTGGGAACGGCATCTAAAATGAATTGTAGATCTTCCATGTTTTTGACAATCCTCGGCAATCCCAAAATATCCGTCGGAGGGTCATCCGGATGAATGGCCAATTGGAGTCCCAATTCATCACAAAGCGGTGTAATCTGCTGAAGGAAGAACACCAGATTACTTCTCAAAACATTCGCATCAATATTTTTATAGCGTGCAAGTTTGGTGCGCATCCCTTCAATGGTCTCTTTCTTTTCTCCGGGAATGCCAAACATTACTACACCAGCTAGATGGTCCAATTGTTCTTTAGAATAATTGGCATGACGTTTTTTCGCTTCCTCTTTGATTTCCTGAGAATAGTCTTTCTCTGCATTTTCTCTTTGCAACAAATAGATATCGAATACTGCCAGGTCAACCCAATTGAAATACAAAGCCTTTGAGCCATCATGCATTTCTAAATCCAAATTGGTTCTGGTCCAGTCATTCACCGGCATGAAATTATAGGTAACCACCCGGAGTCCGGCTTTTGCAATATTTCTAAGGCTCTCCTTGTATTTTTCAATCCACTGCAGGTAGTCGCCTGACCTTGTTTTGATTTCTTCGTGGATGGTAACACTCTCAATCACATCCCATGTGAGTCCGTATGATTCAATCAGTTTTTTTCTTTCCATGATTTCATCATAAGTCCAAACCTCCCCATGTGGTACATGATGCAATGCGGTGACAATTCCAACGGCACCAGTTTGTTTGATGTCTTGCAAGCTGACCGGATCGTCCGGACCAAACCATCTCCATGTTTGTCTTAGTTCTTTCATCATTTATTGTGTTACGATTTCAACTTTCTCTATGCTATTCTTGGGTATTTCTTTTTTGCGGATAAAAATAGATTCATTTGTTTCTTTTGAAATCACTCCTGTTGTAATGGTCTTTCCATCTTTTCCAATTACTCTTATTTCAATGGATTTAGAAATAAAATATTGATAAGCAGATTTTTCATAGCTGTTTACCTGAGGTGGAATGACTCCCTTGCCATTTTTGGTCGTGATCAATATCACCCCTCCAAATCCCCTTGCACCATAAAGCGATGCAGCTGCATTGTCTTTGAGAACAGTGATTTCTGCCACATCCAATGGATTGATCAAACTGATGTCACCATCGTACATCACCCTGTCAACAACAAAAGCAGCGGGGACTTTCCCTTTCATGTTTCTAGCATCTCTGATATATACCTGTTGTTGACTTCTTATGCCGGTATTGATGCTGACATCCACACCAGGTACCGTTCTGAGCATATCATAAATATTCCTGACGGTTCCTGCACTGGGATCCTGTGTGGTTTGTGCAAAGCCGAATGAAAGCAAATGCAATGACAATATGGTAAGTAATGATCTCATTTGCCTTTGTTGGCGAGCGCTCTTGCTGCTGTTGTTGTATAATACTTGGCAATCATGTTGGGGACTTCCCAGGAGGGCATGTTGTTGTTTTTCAGGTATTCAAGATATTTCTCTGTAACTCTTGCAAAGTGGGTCTCGTGACTTTCCTTGTACTGATCCGGGATGATCACTTCCCAACCTTTGCTGTTTCTTTTGAGGGAAACACCCGGAAATTTCAAGTTGATTTTTTGGATGGATGCATGGAGGCTTTGCTCAAATGCCTGGTCAGCCGAACCCACAACGTAAAGAGTCGGTTTAAAATTTTCTTCCTTGCCCTGGCGAATGATCAAGGATGATTTAGTGCCCCTCATCAGCGAATAATGCGTATCACCTGTTCCCTCCGGAGCTTTGTAATTCCAAATCACAGATACTTTGGCATGTACTCCGTTGATGGTATAAGTGAATGCTCCATTGCACAATACTTGCAGGTTGCCATCATTGTTGATATTGCTTTGCAGGTAGGATGGGATTTCTTTTTCTTTTGTCACCAACTTGAACTCATCCTTGGTCATCAATGTATTCCAGCTTTTGGCATCGAGGATTTTTATATTTTTTTTATAGTCAATGATCTTTTCTGGAAAGCATTCCCATTGAATCAGATCAACCAGATGGGTAGTGACATCTACAATTCCTTCCCCCTCTTGAGTTACATCAAAAAACCAAGCTGGGCGAGTCAGGACACTGCCCGATACATATTTGTAAAAATGGTGGACACTTTCCTTTGTTACAGAGGGGTTATCGGGACTCCCTTTTTCGAGTGTTCCAAAAACGGATGGATCCATGGACAGTTCACGCTGCAGCATGGTGGTGATTTCATAACGTTCTGTCATGATATCGTATAGCTGCAATTTTTTTTGTTTTGAAATTTCAAATGCTTTTTTCAACTGCTCGAAACCATCTTTATTGATCACCATTGGCTTGTCGGCAAAAACATGGAAACCATTTTGAACAGCATTCAAGATGTAGCTTGTCTTTAATTGATTGTTCCCAGCCAATACCACTACATTTCCTTTTCGATCATTGATCATTTTTTGGAAAAAATCTTTTCCCTCGTAAACAACTTCATTCCATTTGGTGGGTTGATCTGCTCTTGAATTGTATCCTTTTATTCTGTCAAGGTGCAGCTGAAGGTCATTTCCTTTTTCAGCATACACATGAACCGTAGAATCTACTTCGGGATACATTGTTTTTTGAACAAGTGCAGCATGGAAATGTCCGGGATCTACCGTGACCAATTTCACTTTTTGTTGTGCTGCTGTAAAAAATCCAGATAGGGTTAGCAACGGCATCAATAACAATTGTGCTTTCATCTTCATTATGATAATCCTTTAATCAGGTAGGGGAATCGGTGTGGTCTGTTTAATAAACTGTTCGCTTCATCGTCGTTGATAAATCTTTCATTCATATGATCCCACTTCAGTGTTCTGGGGAGTCTCATCGCGATATGGTGTATGAGGCAAGTGCTGCAGGAGCGATGTCCCACTTCAACCGGAGCGATGGGTTGTTTGCGTGTGATCATGCTGTTCAGCCAATCTCCATGGTGTTCCTCGCTTCTGTAGAGGTTGATTTCATTTGCACCGATGACTGATTCAATGATTTTGGGATTGCTTGCAGTGAGTGCTTTTTGATTAGGGATTGCAGGTTCATTCGGACTCGCTTTGTATTCGCCACGGGTTACAAATATCCAACCCTCTGTTCCAACAAACTTTATTCCATTTGGCAGTTCCGTGCTTACGGTCATTTTCACTCCATTGGCATACTTGCCGTAGGTGGTGAAAATTCCGTGCACATCCCACATGCCTGATGTTGGAAAATCTGCTTTTCCCCAGACTTCAACAGGACCCGCATATTCAGTATCCATTGCCCAGTGCGCACAGTCGATATGGTGTGATCCCCAGCCGGTTATCATACCTGCTCCAAATTGTTCGCAACGAAGCCAACCTGGACGGCTATAATCATTTTGTGGATGAACTCTTTTTTCAGTGTAGTAAACGTATGGTGTTGAACCCAACCATGCGTCATAATTAAAGGTGGATGGAATCGGCATTTCAGGTTCTACTTCTCCACCGGGATCGCTGGGGAGTCCGATATAAACTTCTTTCAATTGTCCGATTCTGCCATTTCTAACCAGCTCTGCAGCATATCTGAATTGTGATGATGAGCGTTGCTGACTTCCTATTTGCAGAATCCTGCCTGATTTATGTACGGCATTGCTCAATGCCCTTCCTTCTGCGATGGTCAGTGATGCTGGTTTTTGCAGATATACGTCTTTTCCTGCCTCAACGGCATGTATGCCCAAATATGCATGAGAATGATCAGGGGTGGAAATTAGCACGCCATCGATGTCCTTGTTCAACAGCAACTCACGGTGATCATCATACATTTTTACACCATCATAGGATTTGCCCGTTTTGGCTGTATAATAATCGTTCACATATTTTTTTCCATCCTGCAGTCTTTTTTTATCAAGGTCACATACAGCAATGATTCTTGCATGATTGTATTTCAGTGTTTCACGCATATCGTGATCTCTTGAAATCCTGCCTACGCCGATGGCTGCAATATTGAGTGTATTGCTTGGTGCATTTTTACCGAATACGCTTGCAGGCACAATGGTAGGAAATCCAAGAGAAGCAATGCCCGTTGCAATGCCTGTTTTGACAGTTGATTTGACGAAATCTCTTCTGTTGAATGGTTTTTTCTTTTGCATGATTAATTTTTTATTTGATCATCGCGGTGGTTTGAGAATGACCGATTAAAGTCAATCCCTTTGGATTGAGAAATTACAAATTTTATCCCTTGCAGCATGTGGTTTTTATAAACAGGGTCCTTGTATGTTTCCTTGCTGTGTCCAATCGTTGAAATCCATGCCCTTCCGCCCTGAAATTCATTGTACCAAACTGCAGGGTAGAACTCGGCATAGGTGCCGGCATTTTTTTGTATGAGTTCTTTTTGAGAGGAATCCAGGGTAGTAAATCGGTGTGTCATCAATACATTGGTCACTGGATAAAGCTCTTTGCCAAAGTAACATTCATCCTCTCTTGTCCAGCTGAGCGGCACATTTTTCATTGAAGGATGTTGCCGGTCCAATACCTGAAAACTGAATGACTGAAATTTGGCATGCCATGAAAAAGTACATCCGATCAGCATTTTAAACCATTTCCAGTTTCTCTCTGTGCCGGTAATTGAATGGAGTCCAACCAACGCTCCACCCGCCTCAATATATCTTCTGAAAGCCAATCGTTGTGCATCGGTATCAAATATATCATTGTTGGTGCTGGGGAAAACCAACAGGGTGTATTGTTTTAAATTTTCTTCTGTAAACATTGAGGGATCGTCTGAGACAGTGATATTGATTTTTTGTTCTTGGGCAAGCAATTTGAGAGCTTCTACTGCAGATGGGATGTTGTCATGCACATATCCTTTGCCGTTTTTGGTATAGACCAACATGGAGATGTTTTTCTTTGCATGTTGTGACCAGGATGACTGGATGAGCAGTAAAAAACATGCAGCGAAAAAGAGGTATTTGACACGCATAACAACCGTTGAATTTGGTGCTTGTAATTTACGCAAAAAAGAACCTCTACAAGGGTTTGGTTTTACGAAAACGTTGTAGGGGTGCCACGAAAATATACGCCAGATCAAATGATAAATTCATTATCTTGAGTGATACAAAACTGCTGCCATACATGAACAATAAAATGACCAATTACAGGTGGACTGTTGTTTCGCTTTTATTTTTTGCAACAACTATCAATTATTTAGACAGGCAGGTTTTAAGTCTATTGTATCCACTGTTGCAGGAAAAATTTCATTGGACAAATTCTCAATATGCCGACATAGCATCTGCCTTTCAATTTACTTATGCAGTTTGTTTGTTATTTGCAGGAAGGGTCATAGATAAGTTGGGTACAAAAAATGGATACTCGCTGGCAATCATTATTTGGTCTCTTGGGGCGATTATTCATGCATATGCAAATCCAATTGGTGATTTTATATTGGGTACGTTCGGATGGATCGGAATTGCTGCAGTACCAGCCTCTGTTTTGGGGTTCATATTTGCCAGGGCTTTTCTTGCTCTTGGTGAGGCTGGAAATTTTCCAGCAGCCATTAAGGTTACTGCAGAGTATTTTCCAAAAAAAGAAAGATCTTTTGCAACCGGCATATTTAATTCAGGAGCCAATGTAGGCGCCGTGCTTGCCCCTCTGAGCGTGCCCTGGATTGCAAAAGAATGGGGTTGGGAATTGGCCTTTATCATCATTGGCGGCATTGGATTCATATGGTTGATTTTTTGGTTTATTTATTATGCTCCCCCGCGTGAACAAAAGCGACTCTCTAAAGAAGAGCTTTCTTATATTCAACAGTCAGAAGAGGGAGAAGAGATTTTGTCTGCAAATCCAAATGAGAAAGTAAAATGGACAAGGCTTTTTGGTTACAAGCAAACCTGGGCTTTTTCATTTGGAAAATTCATGACAGATGGTGTTTGGTGGTTTTTTCTTTTCTGGTTGCCAAAATTTTTGAAGGACAAGTACCATATGACAGGCACTGATACAATGATTCCATTGGTTGTTTTATACAGCATGGTCATGATTGGATCTGTTGCCGGTGGTTGGTTTCCTGCCTATTTTATGAAAAAAGGCTATTCGGCATATGACGGCAGGCTCAAAGCCATGTTTATCATAGCACTTTTCCCTCTCGTTGTGCTTTTTGCTCAACCATATGGTAGTATCAGCTATTGGGTGCCGATCTTATTAATTGGAATCGGTGCCTCCGCACATCAAGCATGGAGTGCCAATATTTTTACGACAGTATCAGATATGTTTCCCAATAAAGCAATCGCATCCGTTGTGGGAATCGGTGGAATGGCAGGTGGCATAGGAGGCGTGATGACAAGTAAAGTAGGAGGAGCGCTTTTTGATCATTTTGAAGCGCAGGGAAATATTGAATCAGGATATACCATTATGTTTACTTTTTGTGCACTCGCTTATGTGATTGCATGGTCAGTAATGAAACTGCTTGTACCAAAGTATAAAAAAATTGATGATCTCTAATATGTGATTATGAAAAAGCAACGAAGAGAATTTCTGCAACAATCTGCTGCCGCTACACTTGGATTTTTCATTGTTCCGCGTTTTGTCATCGGTGGAAAAGGATATACCGCACCCAGCGATATGATCAATCTTGGTTTCATCGGAACAGGAAAGCAGGCGAGGGGATTGTTGAATTCATTCAAGGACAAGGCAAATATCATTGCAGGATCAGATGTTGATCTAAACAAATTGCATTATTTCCACTCCCTTGCCAGTAAATATTATACACAGGCACGTGCAGAAGGAAAAATTTCTGGTTACAAGGGATTTACTGCATATGATGATTACAGAGAGATCATTGCAAGAAAAGATATCGATGCAGTGGTGATTGCAACACCTGATCATTGGCATGCTAAAATGTCAATCGAGGCGGCCAATGCCGGAAAGCATGTGTATTGTGAAAAACCGCTTGCGCACAGTGTTGAAGAAGGACGTGCCATGGTCAATGCAGCAAGAAAGAATAAAATTGTATTTCAAACGGGCAGCATGCAGCGTTCCTGGAAAAATTTCCGACATGCATGTGAACTGGTGCGCAATGGGTATCTCGGTAAAATCAGTGAAGTGATTGTAACAGTGGGAGATTCTCCATGGACATGTGATCTTCCTGCACAGCCTGTTCGTCCGGGTGTGAATTGGGATCAATGGATCGGACCTGCTCCGTTTCATGATTTCAATGCTATTCTCTCACCACCCGTGGAGGAAGATATTTTTCCCCGTTGGAGAAATTACAAGGAGTATGGCGGTGGCATCATAGCAGATTGGGGTGCACATATGTTTGATATAGCACAATGGGCATTGGGAATGGACGATACAGGTCCGGAGCAACTCATACCCCCTCCTGGAAATGCAGCCAAGGGACTCAAATATGTTTACGCAAATGGTGTGGTGATGAAGCACGAGGATTTTGGTAGGGGATCTGCAGTGAGGTTTATTGGAGAGAAGGGCAAGCTGGATATCAGCAGATCATTTTTGGAAAGTGATCCTGCCAATCTTGTTACCGCAACCATACAGCCCAATGAAGTTAGATTGTACAATTCGAATGATCATTACCTGGATTGGCTGGGATGCATCAAGACAGGCAACAAGCCGATTTGTGATGTTGAAGTAGGTCATCGCACCAGCTCTGTTTGCTTGATTGCAAATGTAGCATATGAATTGAGAAGACCATTGCAATGGGATCCCAAGAAAGAGCAATTCAAAAACGACCTTGAAGCAAACCAGCTGCTGAAGCCCGTGTTCAGAGAGGGTTGGAGCTTGACTTCAGAAAACTAATGCTGCTTCATGAAAGGAATTAATATGATTCAGCTCGCAAAGGAGCTGGGACTCTCGGTCTCAACTGTTTCCAAGGCATTGGGTGACAGTTATGAGATCAGTGCGTCTACCAAAAAGCGGGTATTGGACCTTGCAAAGCAGTACAATTACAAACCCAATCCTTTTGCCAGCAGCCTGAGAAAGAAAAAAAGCAAACAGATTGCGATTATTATTCCCGACATCGTCAATATTTTTTTTGCATTGGCAGTGGATGGCATTGAAAGTGTTACGATGAATAAACATTATGATACGTTTATTTATCTGACCCATGAGAACTTAGAACGTGAAAAAGCAGTGTTGGAGCATTTGGAAAGTGGACTCACATCCGGTCTAATCATTTCGGTTTGTACCGGTAGGGAAGGGTATGGACATTTTCAGCAGTTCTATGAAAATACCAAACTGCCCATCGTATTTTTTGACCGTGTACCGGATTTGCTGCAATTTCCCAAGGTGATATCCAATAATTATGATAGTACTTTCGAGGCAACTCTTCGCTTGGTAAAGTCAGGTGTCAACAGACCTGTATTTCTAACCACAGAGGAGCCGTTGTATACTTCCATTGAGCGGAGACGCGGATTCCAGGCCGCATTGATCAGTCAGCATATTCCCTTTACTGATGATATGATCATTGAATGCAGTGATGATATGGATAAAAATTATTTGATCATGAGAAAATTATTGTCAGGCAAAAAGCGTCCAGATGGCATCTTTGCTTCCATTGAAAAATATGCCATTACAACTTATCAGGTCTGCAAAGAATTAAAAATCAATATCCCCCGTGATGTTAAAATCATCGGAATGTCCAACCTACGGGCGGCAGCATTGCTCAATCCATCTTTGTCAACACTTTCTCAGCCGGCATTTGAGATGGGCAGAGAGGCGGCTTCACTCTTGATCAAGATGATTGAAAAGAAGTCATATGCTGCTGCCAATGACATCATTGTACTCAACAACGAAATGACCATACGCGAATCGGTTTAGAGCAATCGAAATCCTTTGCGTAAAATATGTTATTGTTATCCCGGTCTTTTGGATTGTTTTACGAATTTTAAACACAATTTATTTCCATGTCAGTCCACGCTCATTCTTTTATAAACGATCATTTTCTATTGTTATCACCTTTGGCAGAGCGTTTGTATCATACGTATGCTGCACATCAGCCCATCATTGATTTTCATTCTCATTTATCTCCCTCAGATATTGCAACGAATAAAAGATTCGATAATATTTCACAGGTATGGCTGGCTGGCGATCATTACAAATGGCGTGCGATGCGCACATATGGAATATCAGAACAATATATCACGGGCAATGCCAGTGACCAGGAAAAATTTATGGCATGGGCAAAGACGGTCCCCCACACCCTGCGCAACCCCTTGTTTCATTGGACGCATTTGGAGTTGAAAAATTCATTTGGCATCGATCAGCTCTTGAATCCGGATTCAGGCAGTCACGTATATGATTATTGCAACCAATTGTTGGCGGGAGATGAGCATACTTCCAGGAAATTTCTTGAAAAATACAATGTGGTTTATCAGGCTACGACCGATGATCCAACGGATGATCTTCGGTTTCATCAAATGGCCAAAAACGATCCTTCGTGCAAGATCCAATTGGTGCCCAGCTTTCGTCCGGATAAGGCATTTGCCATACATGATGCTGCTTCATTTCTGGCATACATGGATTCCCTGTCTGCTGTTTCGGGTATTCAGATCAAGGATATGGACTCGCTGCTGACAGCATTCCAAAGACGAATTGAATATTTTCATTCGCATGGTTGCAGGATTGCTGATCACGGCTTGCAGCAGCTTCCCCTTGCAAATACTTTTACTTCAAAACTTGATGCTGAATTCAAAAACTTTTTATCTGCTCGAGGAGCTCAATCCTTCTCAGATCCAGATGCTTTTGTCTTTCATGTCTTGACATCCCTTGCAAAAATGTATCACCAGCGAGGGTGGGTACAACAATTTCATTTGGGTGCCATTCGAAACAACAATTCAAGATTGTTGAAAACACTTGGCGCAGATGTTGGAGTGGATTCCATTGGTGATTTCAGCCATGCATCCAGGCTATCCTCATTTTTAAATACTTTGGACTCAGAAGATACCTTGGCGAAAACCATCATTTATAATTTGAACCCTGCCGACAATGCAGTTTTTGCAGCCATGATAGGGAACTTCAATGATGGTTCAGTAAGGGGCAAGGTGCAATATGGACCCGCATGGTGGTTCCTGGATCAGAAAAACGGTATGGAAGATCACATAGATGTATTGTCAGACATGGGACTCCTTTCCTGCTTCGTTGGAATGATTACGGATAGCAGGAGCTTGCTTTCATTCTCCCGCCATGAGTACTTCAGGAGAATACTTTGCAATCTGCTTGCTGAAGACATGCTCAAGGGAATTATTCCAAACGATGAGAACTGGATCGGATCAATGGTGGAGGATATTTGCTTCAGAAATGCAAAAGCTTACCTCAATATATAATTCAGCACTAAACTGAACCACGGAAGGGTAATGATGGCATATGTGGAATATTGTGTAACTTGAAGAAAATTCGGTTATGAAATACGTATTGATGTTTCTTACGTTCTTGTCTGTTTGTACAACGGCAGAATTATTGCAGATACCTTTAACGCTTGATACCACTAGGACTGTCACAATACCTGCGGGAGTTACTTTTGTTGAAGAAACAATTACTGTAAAACCTTCAGATGATCCTGACTTTCAGAAGTATTTAGATAAAATCAAAGGTTATACAATTGAATCAGTAAGTTTATCTGCAGATAACGCTGTGTTGTTTTCAGGATTAATTGCACTTCCAAATTTTGCACTTGGATTTATTCAAGTTGAGTTTCCAGCCTATAATTTTACTACAACTAAAGTAGAGGTTCTTCATAATGGTAAGGACATTTATCTTGGGTTAACTGGAGACCAATTGGCAAAAATGGCAGAAAGTATTCAAAAAAATGGCAGCATGCAAATGAAAATTAAGACTTTCACAAGTAGCTTTTATGGTAAGTTTGATTTAAAAGTTAAAATCAACCTTAAGGCTAAACTATAATTCTAATTGATCTCATTTTAAAGAGCATCAGATATCTGATGCTCTTTTTTTATGCCTTTATGAAACTTTCAACCTCATCTATTTACTTGTCCTCGATTCTGACAGTTGTATATTTTTTCAAACCTTCCAGCTTGACAACCCATATATCTCTGCCACCGGTTTTGATATTGATGGCTCTGATAATCTTATAGTCATCGTAGTTTCTTGTAACAAGCTCTTTGGTTTCATCCGGCAAGTTGTGCTCGTATCCATAGCTGATATCATACACCATTGACCCTCTTTGTCGATAGAGCGCATTGTGACCCATATCTTTCACAATGAATTTTGCCAGATAATCCTTGTCATACTTGTACCAAGTGAGGTTTTCTGCCTCCGGGAATGATTTTCTGAATGCATCATAGAGTCGTTGGTTGACTTCCGTAGCGGCTTTGACTTTCACTTCAGGCAGGGAAACAACTTTCTCTTTGTCTTGTCCAATAGCCATTTTCATCATCAACAATGAGAATGCTACAATGCGTATCCATAATTTGAACATAGAAATGATTTTACGTGATCAATGATTGATCAAAGTAAAATCAATAGATTTCTCACAGAAATGAGCCTAGTCAACAAGGTGTATGACATTTGCCCAAGCAAATGTTATTCAAGTATTTTGGTTGATCTGGTCATTTTTCCATCTGCATTGACTCCCTCCAAAACGATAAGCAATCTTTTGCTCAGGTCGTTGTTGAAAAATTGGATGCGGTAACGTGGGCTCTTTTTGTTGGTGATGACAAATGGGTTCCAGTAAACGGTTGTTCTGATGTCCGTCTCAGGATTTTCACCTGTATCGTATGCTGGGTTATAAAATTCCTTGAACCTGGAATATCCCCCGAGCACGGTAGAGAACATTTCCTTGTTGCTCTTGCTATTGTTTCCGGAAGATCTGCTGCTTCCTTTTTTTGTATAGACTGCAATAGCACCACCTGCACCTCCTCCGATCGAACCGAAGAAGGGGGGTCTGAATACCTTTACCATAGCAATATCTTGCATGGTGATGGTTTGAAGAACATTTACCTGCGATGGCATTTGATCCAGAAATAGATCAGGCGTGGCTCCTCGCCATGTCATCCCCACATTTATACCGCTTCTTGAGATTTGGAGTCCGGGTACCCTGCTTTGCAGATAATTGAATATGTCAAATCCCGTTTGTGCCGCTGGATCATTCATTACATCAAATACAAATGCATCTCCGCCGGAGAACATGCCGGTTGCGTATTGTTTCTCAATTACATCCTCTTTGGGTTTGGTTCTTGATTTTACAATTACCTCCTGCAGGGTTTTGAATTGAGATCTTTTTTTCCAATCCTCCTGCAATTTGAGGAAGTAAGCCATCCTGGATTTGGCAAGGCTATCGCTCCAGGTATATAATTTTTCCTGTTCGGTTATGACTGAGCTGATATCATTTGATTTAAGCAATCCATTGTCAAATTGAACGGTGGCTACTTCATTCAATTTCTGATTTTGATTGAAGCTATAATAAATTCTTACGGTATCATAAAAGAACAAATCGCGGTTTTCAAAATACCCATCTTTTGAAATGGGCTGGAACATAAAATTCTTGCTGCTGTCTTTATATTGAACAATCATGTTCATCAGCATATTGTCGGTTCCATTTGCCATTTTCAATCCATATACCTTCCCGGATATCTTCATGCGTTCCATTTCGGGCATGTATTTGAGGGAGGGGGGGATGCCTTTTTTTAATTTTTCCCAATCTATTCTTCTCCATCCGTGTGTGAGCATTACCAGGTCAAGATGATTCAGGACAGTCTCTGCATCGCTGGAAAGATAATAGCCTGGATTGTGAATTTTCCCTTTGATCTGATTGCTTAAAAGCAAATCCGAATATATGGTAGCATAGGAGAGTGATGTGTCAACGGATGCATCTATTACGGCTACTGACATGTTGGTTTCGGTGGTATCTGAAACGTACACATCAAAAACATTTTTACCTCTTTTGTTCAGCGAGGTCAATTGCGTGATGATTTTGGCGCCAAATTCATGGGTTCTGTTGTTCACATACATTACTCTTTCGCAAACAGGCAGCCAGTCGCTCGTAAACAATGTAAACTGAACAACTCCGGTATTCAATTCTGCGATGGGAATGCTGGCATTGGTGATCAATTTTTCGCTGGCATTGATGTTGACGCTGTAGAGCGGCAATTGATTCATGTGGACGAGCAAGGTCAGTTGTTTGAAGTTGTCTGGAACTTGTGTTGTTCTCTCAATTTTTACAAGGGCTGCTTCATTGGTTGATCGGACAGAAAGCGTGATGCCTTGTGGTTTTGCAGCAGGTAGTGGGGTTGTATAAGAAACATTGGATGCATCTGTCCATTTGATAAAATATTTCTCTGCAGGTTTTGGATTCAGATAGAAACTACCCATGCCATCATGCATCGTTTTCAGTGTATCCAGCACTTTGTTTTTATCATTCATCAAAAAGCCTTTGATGTTGACGGGTTTTCCGTAATTGTTGTTGGACTTAAAAGCTACCCTCGAATTGATGCCAATTACCAAATCACCACCTTCTGGAAAAACATTCAGGACAGACACGGGTTTTGGCAGCTGATCAACTTGTATGATATCATTGTTGATGACGATATCCTTGGTAAAGAGAAAAGCCGAATCATCATTCAACGCCCATTTGGTAAATACTTTCATCCTGATGAAGTTGCCCTGATAGTCGGATGGAAGTTCAAATGAACCCTTGGCAGTCGCTTGAAATAGCGGAGAAACAGTCTGGGTAAGTATTTTGCCTTTTGTATCGAACCATTGTACATAGACCGACTTGCTGAGTCTTGTCAGTCCCTCTTCATCGAGAATATATACTTTGTACCAAATGGTTTCTTCTTTATTGTAAGTATTCTTGTCAAAGTGAACATGAAATCTTTCTTTTGGGGAGTAGCTGTAATAAACATTGAGCATGGAATCAACTCGTTGAGCCATGACCTTGGGAATCACATTCAAAAAAATGCAGGACAGTAGAATGATCTGAAAGTTCTTTTTCATCATAACCAGAATAATGCTGAAAGTTAGTCCACTTGCCAAATACAACAAAATGGATATTAGGTTGAATTGTTAATGAATTGTGTATCTAAAAGAAAAAACCACCTGCTCATGCAAGTGGTTTTCGTGACCCCGTCAGATTTGGACCCACTTCATTTTTATTCGTTTTATTTCGCATTAATGCCTGATTATCATGTGTTAACAAAAAATTAATATGGCAATGAAATGTAATGACATGCATCAAAGTGCATGTGCTGTTTTACCTATGTTTTACCTACATTATTCATTTTAATTTTGAAAAATTATGATACCAGGAATATCTACCTACGTGTTTAGCAAGAAGGTTAACAAAAGAGGGGAGGTCAAAATTTACTTGTATGTATTCAAATTAAAGTGTACTAATTGTTAGATAGTGTTTCAGTTTCTAAATTTAGAAATTTTTCTTTAAAATAAATCTGTTTTCTTTTCTTTAAGGTTGCTTTTTTTATTTGTTCCC
>Ga0172367_10004348_pt1 | contig 17713 bp, 32 predicted proteins | sample Lak10m_FD_114542 | JGI IMG/M metagenome (GOLD analysis project Ga0172367, IMG submission 114542) | Freshwater microbial communities from Kabuno Bay, South-Kivu, Congo - kab_022012_10m | ecosystem: Environmental > Aquatic > Freshwater > Lake | place: Democratic Republic of the Congo: South-Kivu...
CCACGAATATACTTATAATTCATGTTTTAACTGTTTTAATAAGTCTAAACCCAACATAATTACAACAATATTGTTGATGACTCCACAATCGATCTGATGATTTACACGCTAGATTATTACTAATCCACGATCCACCATAATTAATAAGATAATTTTTCATGATTTTAATGATTTAGTTAAACGAAAGCCAATGTATTGTGTCCTGAATGACGGTCGATAAGTTGTGCGAAAATCAGTACGGCAAAATTTTAGATTAAAATTATCCCAACAACCTCCAAAAATAATAAATGTATTCATGATTTTAATATTTTAATTAATCGAAATCCAACATACAAATATTTGTAAATTGCTTTATTTCTAACATGTTCTGATGAACGATCAACTATTAAACAATTTTGATGATAAACACCTGTTCCTTTTATAGTTATTTGGTTCATAATTTTAATGATTTAGTTAAACGAAATCCTAAAGCGTTAGCATGATAATCCAATATACTAAGATTGCGATAAACTGTAAGACAACCGTAGTTAAAACTGCTACATCCACCGCCGCGAATGTTAAAATATTTTTGCATTTTAATGTTTTAATTAGACGAAAACCAACTATGTTGCTACGACACTCATGTACACCGATGTCACGATATAATACTCGACAACGCTCGGGAACGTTAATCCAGCTACCGCTACAAAGAATAAAGGTATTCATTATTTCAGTTTTTTAATTAAACGGAAGCCAATGCTGAAGTTGCGGAAGTCCGAATCGTCCCAGCCCCGAAACGCTACCCGGCAGTACTCCGGGGAGCGGTTCCAACTACCTCCAACAATATTAAAGTATTTCATTATTTTAATGTTTTAATTAAGCGAAAGCCCAAAAAGTTGAAGCGGTTGACCGGCCCGCTGCTGCCGCGACTCGACGCGCGGCAGCTCCCGGCACCGTGGTCCCAGCCGCCGCTAAAAACTACAAATGTATTCATTATTTTAATGTTTTAATTAAGCGAAAGCCGAGATGGCTGAAGCGGTAGTCCGGCCCGTAGAAGTTGCGATACGAAGCGCAGCAGTACCCGGCATTGATGACCCAGCTGCCGCCTTTTATAATAAAGTATTTCATTATTTAAGTTTTTTGATTAATCGAAAACCAAGATATTTTTCGCAATATCTTAATTTATCGTAACTAGATATTGTTATACGGCAGTTTGTAATACTATTATAACTACCGCCTTTAATTATAATTTGTTTCATTGTCAAGTAGTGTTAAAATTTAAAAAGGGGGCTGCTGTTAACAACCCCCTTAAAAAATTATTTAGGTAGTGGCATGTTTTGATCTACGGACTGAGGAATTCGTTTGTTACGATAAAAATCAATAAAGTTTTGATTTGTAACGTTTGGAACAATAGGTCCATAGACACTATTAGTCCATTCCCACACGTTGCCGCTCATATCATACAGACCAATTGAATTTGGTTTTTTCAAACCAACAGGATGTGTTTCTCCGCCGGAATTTCCATAATACCATGCAACTTCGTCAATATTATCAGAACCTGCGTATTTATGTGAAGTCATTTCATGACCTCCCCTTGCAGCATATTCCCACTGTTCTTCTGTTGGTAATTCATATTTATACTTAGGATCTAACTCATTAAGTTTTGCAATAAATTTTTTGATATCGTTGTAAGATATATTTTCAACAGGTCGATTTTCCCAATCAGGACGATTTTTAAAATACGATGGATTTTCACCCATCACATCTACCCATTGTTTTTGGGTAACAAGAAATGTTGTCATTTCAAAATTTTCAGCAATCTCAACCATTTTGTTACGATTGGGACCGAAAAGAAATTTACCAGCAAGTACTTTTATAGTGCTGAAATTTGGGAGTGTTGGTTTAAAACCTTTTGGTTTAGCCATTTTGAAATTTTTTTAAAATAGTGAATGTTTTGGTTTAAATTTAACTACTTCGTTATTTGCTTGAACGATGTAGTATTGATAATTAATATTATAATCTTTTGGATTAGTACTTTGAACTTGATTTAATAATTGACTATAATATGATTTTCCTTTTTGAGGATGCGCATTGAGATATTCATACGATCCTTTTGAATATACTTTTTTAAATATCATACCTGTTTTAGATATGATATATCTTATTGTCTTTGGTAATTTAGTTACAGTATTATTATTTGTGATACCTATAAAAGAACTATCTTGTTTAGCCCTAACGCCTATACAATAATCAAAAATATTATCACCATTAATAATTGTATCTTCTACAGGTGTGTTATACAAAAAATAATTATAAATAGCTTTTCTAACTATTAATTCAGATTTATTTTTATGTAACGGTAAATTTTCAAACTCAAAACTACCTTTACATTTTGCTTTACCATTAGTATAAATTGCAATATAATTGTTGACATCTCGAATAATCATTTTACTATAATAAGCGTATTCTAATTGAAGTCTAGTTATAGACTCCCATTGTTTACAAATATTATAATATTCTGATTCATGTTGTTTTCTAAGTTTACAAGTTAAACCGTCTGTATTTATTTGAATAAGTGTCAAATCAGGTATTTCCATTAATTGTTCAGCTAACATTGTTAACATTAACTGACCATTAATAGTTGTAGATAATGTATATTTAAAATCACGTAACCAAGAAGTTTCTTCATTACTTTTACCGTAGACACTATTAGCAGCTTCTTTATAACCGGCAACAATAACAAAATCTCCATTTTTACCTTTTGCTTTTTCACGTAATCTTACATCTACAATATCTTCTTTGTAAACTCTACTAAATTCTTCTCCTAAATGTTCAGGATATAAATTATTTACTGTAGCTATACTTGGGTATAGTGCATACCCTCTGAATATTTCTATTCAGTTTGGACTTTATCATCAATTAAAACCTTATTCCACCAATATCCATACATACTTGGTTTTTCACCACTACATACTGCATAAATATTGTGTCGTTTGTAATCAGGGTTTTGCTCTAACAATTCATAAACGGTATTCCATCTTTTTATTAAAGTTTGTTTATCTTTAGTATATTGATCTATATAATATTTAGTTATTTTTTGAGATTGCTTTAATATATCCTGTTTTTTAATTTCAGGATTATTTTCATATTTTTGTTTTCTAGTATATACACCTTTTACTTGAATTTCATATGGAACTTTTTTTCTATTACCTTCTTTAAAAGTTTTTAATATCTTTTCTGACATTATTTTCTTTTGTTCTTCTGTCCATTTATTATTAAAATTTGGATTGAGTTCTCCTTTCATTCTTTTTTTTAATAATTCTCTTGTTTTTTCATGAACAAAAGATTGGGAAGAAGAATCTTGTCTAAGATTATATCCATAATTTAAATCAGTAGTATTGTAATACTTCATCCAATATAATTCTCTGTCTTTAATATTATTTTGAAAATTTTCTGAATGAATATCTATTTCTTCTAAAATTTCATATATAAAATTATTTTTTCCATATTTATGCCAAGAATTAATTAAATATCTATTACAATCTTTAGATTTACTAGTTAACCCGCAAATATGATTTGCAATTCTATTATTAATATTAATTGATTTTCCAATATACCTTTTTCCGTTTATTATATTGATAATGCAATAAATTCCCGATTTGTTTTTAAGTTGTTTGTTTATCTTCATATCTTTTTTAAATTTATTACAAAGATACGACGTTTCTTCTCTATATCCAAATATTTTAACAACTTTAACAAAACTTTAACGTTTTAATGCTTCCTGTTAAGTCTCTGAACCTTATTCTCATATTTTTGTGAGAATCTTGGCTGCGGATTGACCAATACTTTCTCTTTTTACTATACTCAATTGATTAGATTGACCACTATATACATCACTGTCATAGTTTAGTAAGAAAGTCTCTAAGGTTATTCCCGCAATTTAAGAAGTTTTAGTTGCGCCACTTTAACGCAACATCGGCATCAAGAATTATCCAATCATTGTCAGCATTTACAATTTCAGTATTTACACTACCATGTATACCGCCTTTACCATAATCAAATTGAAATCCTTTATAAATAAAAGATTTATTAAATTTTTCTGTTGGTTCAATATTTTTATCTTTAAACCAATTTAATAAACCTTGTAATTCTATATTTTTAAATTGTATATACGGAAAAAGTATATCTTTTACATATACATTTGTACGTATAGTTTGTTTTTTACTAATTTCTTTTTTATTAGCTTTAACTGCTTTACAGTATAAATCTAACATTAATTCTGATCCTATTTTACTATTACTAGCATTTATAAAATTTATACCATATTTGCTAGTTAAACTTATTCTTAACTGTAATTCTTTTTCATACAGTTTAAATAATTGATCTGTAGCATTTACATCATTAATACAATATTTTATAGTAGCATCAGCTTCTTCTCTTGAATTAACATGACCATGATAAGGCATATCTTCAAGATTTGGCCAATCAACCATAAATTCACACCATTTTAAACTTACCATTCTGTTTTTATTATCAAGATGTAATATCTTGTAAATATCAACATTAAATATAGTTCGTTTGTATATAGGAACAATTATTTCTTCTTGTTCAATTATTCTTACTGTATATTCATGAATTTGTTTAGCAGTTAACTTTCTTAATTTTAACAGTTCGATAATTTGACCATCAAAATTTAAATTGTTATATCCGCGTAAAGAATTAACAGTTTTTAAAAAAGCTACTAATTCATTATACTCATTTTTCCAATCACTTATTTCAAAGATTTTATAATTATCTTCATTTTTAAATACAGCACAAAAGAAATTAGGTAGAGTTTCTACATCATAAGTCCAATTTGCCATAAGAAATATTGACTATCTTTAATTGCATTGCAAAATTATTTTTACAATATTGTTTCCAATATTTTGATGTATAATGATCTGGAGTTTCCAATCGTCTAAGAAATATTTGAATTCCTAACTTTAACTTTTTGTCTTCAGTATTTTTAAATACTTCTTTTAGATTAGCAATTCTTAACCTTAATTTATTAGTTTCTAGATTTAATTGACGTTTATCAATTAAACCTGGAATACCAGTAGTATATGCTAATATACCATCAGTATGATAATTTGGAGGATCTTTGGGTTCATTTACTGATTGCTGATAAGGTTTATTACTAGCTTCCTCTGCGGGAATGCGAAATACATAGTGTTTTCTAACACCACTTTTAGTTTCACATTCCCAAACTTCTCCAGCGTATTTAACTCCATCATTCATTTTATACATAATGTAGTTATTATAACCTCTAAGACCTAAAAATTTAATTTTTTTAACTAATTCACCAGCATTATCTCTATGAGATGACCAATATGTATATGCCCATTCCCATTGTATTTTACTCATATTATTATTGAGTAGTATAGATCGCGAATAAACTTGTTTTTACTATGATTTATTCTAGCATCTTGAAATAATACAAAATCAATAGCAGTAATTAATTTGTCATGATTTTTGTCTAATGCTTTTAAATATTTATTACTTGTAGAAGAAAGAATATCTTTACCATAATTACTAGGTGAAAAATTAATAATATGAAAGTCAATAGGTGTTTTCATAGATTTTAAAAATCTACGATTTACACTTCTTAAAAACTTTTCATGAATTTTTATTTGTTCACTTACATTCATATTAGTATATTCTTCAGGATTTGTTTTTAAGTTTAATAAATTTGTTACAGTTATCTGATGAATACCAACACTATTATCTCCTGACTTAACATTAGTTTTTAAACCAGATTCACAATAAGCTACAATAGTAGCTGCTCTTGCAAATTCAGTTGGTGAAATACTAATTAGACTATCTTTTAATAATCTTTCCCCACATTTTGTGTATTCAAAAAATACACGTTCTTCAAAACTTATAGGTTGAATTGAGTCTGTTTTTATTGTTCTGGCGGGGATCTCATAATGATAATTTTTTACAACAGTACAGTTTGTAAGCACTATTGTAATAAGTAAAATTAAATGTTTCATAAAAGGTAAAATTAAAAGACTGGAGATTTAAATAAAAAACCTCCAGTCTAATAAATGAATAATTATTCAACGTTTTCGTTCAGCCAATTTTTCAAGGCAACTGCACGTTCATACATGTCAGTTTTACCTCCCGGGGTAATTTTGTTTTTGATCATTTCACGAAGAGCGTCACCTGCTGTAAAGAGCATTGCAAAAGCAGCATTTACATTATTTGATGCAATTCGTCTGTAATCGGGACTGTTTTGAATGGCTTGAAGTGCTACTTTTTCTCCAAACGGAGTAAGTTTACCTTCAGGTGTTACATACCCTTGTTGTGTCAGTTCTTCTAAACCTTTTGTAAAGATTTCGGAACCTGTCCAATTAGGGTCAAACAGCGTATCCATAAATGGAGATGCTGCTTTTTCTTCGTCACGACGTGGAGAAGTGCGAATCATTGTGGCGATTAACACCATTGTAGAGATCAATGATCTCTTAGTACTTACTGGAACTTGATTGTCTGTTGTTGACATATAAAAAAAGTTTTAAAATTACAAAATTAAAAAAATACTGCTAGAAACCCACCTTCTAGATCAATTCTATTTGCAAACCACCCTTCACAATGATAAGATATAATAGAATTGGTTTTTCTTAAACTACAGTATTTAGCTATACAGGTCATCTTCTTGACTAATAGGCCAGCATAATGTTTACATCATGTTCGCCCGGAATCGCACCGTATTTAAATCAATGCTGTATAGTTGGTAGGGAGGGAAGGACTCGAACCTTCAATTAAGAGCTCTACCTTTGAGCTACCTCCCAATAAAATTAGCAATCTCCGTTACACGGATATTCACAAGTACCAAAATAACTACATTTTTGAGTGTAACCAGTTGGTGAACTTGAATCTTCCCATGCACCTGAAATAATAAGCCATGAATTACCATATTTTTTTGCTGATGATAATGGTAATAAATTACACCAATTATCTTCTTGTCGAACTAGATTAACTCGATCACGATAAGATTTATTACGAGCTTCTTTACGTTTATTAGCTCGTTCTTTACGCTTTTGAATCTTTTCGCTACGTTTCATAACTAATTAATGATTTTATAAACTAAACCCACATTAATAGCAAAGTTTGTCATTCTTGCTGGTTTTGTTTTATAAGCACTAACATCAATTTCCCAAATTCCTTCTAATTGTACAGCACAATTTCGAATAAAAGTATAATTAATACCACTATTTACTCTTAAAATATGCCCGTAATTGATACCTAAATCATTTGCAACAAACCATTCTCTAAGAAGATTTTTAGCTTTTCGATTGTGCATACTGTTAATTAGAGTTTGTGTTCCCCAACCCCAGTCTTTTACAAACTTGTATCCGCAAAAGAAATTTATAAACAAATCATCTTCAATATAAAATTTATCAAACAATCCTAATTCAACTCCAACACGTGGTGCAGTAATAGTAGATGGCGATGTTGCTATTTCTACGTTTACAGAAAATGGTAAATTTTCAGGTTTGACAAATATTTTAGCTCCTGCACGAGGTTGATATACATTAGTATTAATACGATATACTTCTTTAAATTTTTCAAATGTATATTCTTCAGTATCTGGTACAAAAATTGAAATAGATTTGTACAACGGATAATAATTAGTTGTTTCTAAATTTGCTTTATGTGTTAATACACCTACACCTCCAAATACACTAACATAACTTTTAATTTGAGCATTAACTATAGTAGATAAAAAAAGTAAAAATAAAAAAAGAATTTTTTTCATTAATTTAATTTTTGTAAATTGAATTTATTAGTGACCAAGACAGGATTCGAACCTGTACGGGATTCTGAGTCATTACTTCCTCTCGATGTTCCTCCCAGTATATTTCAACTTACGTCTACCATTTCGCCACTTGGTCAAATTAAAAAATAAAATAAAAACCTTTCCGGTGGGTCACAACTCCCACGTCTCTTCACGTTGTTTGAAGTATTCTGTGTGTACCATACTTGAACTACGGAAAGATTTGAGGATGAGAAGTCCTCTGTGTTGTAGTGAGTCTTTTACGTAGAGCTACTACTTCATAAACTTACACTCTGAATAACCATTCCTTTCTCAAGGGAACAACACTTTGTGGTCAGGGAGGGATTTGAACCCTCAAGCACTTTTCTGTGTTCTCTTTACCCAAGCTGGCCTGCTTTGGAGATACTTACTGTGGCATGAGCAGATTAAATCTGTCGATAGGGTGCTTACACCAGTGCGTCTATATTCCGCCACCTGACCATATATTATCTTGTTTCTACTTTTATGTGAAATAATTTATCAGATAAATTTTTTTCATCAATAATATCACGAATTTGTTCTGCAACTTTTTTATGGTTATAACCAAATACTTCAATACAATACTTTGCTTTACCATAATTTTTACTTTTCCAAGTAGGGTTAAAATATGATAATAAATTATCATTTACATGTTTAACTTCATTAGTTTCAGTTGATACATAAAATGTTTCTGAATGTGGCATATTATTTTATTTTTTTATTTTATAAACAGTTTATAAAGTAAAAATCCAACAGTAGTTAACCAAGCTGAAAGTATCATGCACAAGGCTATAATTGCTATTATTTTTATATATATTGCAGCAAATATAAATATAGTTAAAACTATAAAAATAATAATTAATGTTAAGATATTTTTTTTCATATTGATAATGTTAATTAAGGCTGTTTTCCAACGATCACATTTAACATTACTTACACACCTCCTAGTGGAGATGCGGGATTCGAACCCTATTGTAATGCACCTTGATATTATTATAGTCAAAACAGGATTCGATACCTGTACGATGCTCACCCAATCCCAAGCCATCCAGCTACGTTGCTCTTTTTACGGAAAGTTTTATTCGGATGATTACAATTAGTATCTCATCTAATTACATCTTTGCTTAGCGTCTATCTTCCGCCACTTGACTATGTTTTGTACCCGGAACAGGACTCGAACCTACATTGTTGTACACCATCCGTAAATAGGTTTTATCTTTAATGTGGGCTTTCTCTTCCCAGAGTGCTTCTCCACAACTTTACGAGCGTCTAACCAATTCCGCCACCTGACCTTAAAATCTAATTCTATGCTGCCATCAAAGGCTCTATGAATTAGTAACAGTCTAATACCACACCAAACCCTTTCACGGGTACGGGGTCTTGGTTATACCGCGTTCTCCGGCATGCTCGGAGCGATTATATGGTGTGGATATTCGTACCCGGAACAGGACTTGAACCTGTACAACCTTTTGGGTCAAGGGATTTTAAGTCCCTCGTGTCTACCATTTCACCACCCGGGCATTAATGTGGGTAAGAAGGGATTCGAACCCTCAATCCATAATGGCAACAGATTTTAAGTCTGTCGTGTATACCAGTTCCACCACTTACCCATTGCTAGAGTATTGCTACTCTAGCTTGTGCATTTAAACTACTTCAAATGCGTCTGCAGTTGCTTTTACCAGATTTATAACTTCTGGTTTAGCATTGGCAGCTTTGCGCTGATCAGTTTCTGTAATTACAGAAACAGTTGCACGACCGGCAACAAGTTGAGTGTGACGATAGATGGGTTTACTACCAAACGTTTGTACTTCACCTGTTGCAGGATTGATTTTTGGTTGCTGATTAGGAGCCGCCGGGTTTTGTGTAGTGTTCTCGATAACTTCGATGTTTACTTCTTGACCCAGTTCAGCAACCAGTTTGTCCGGCGTAGGCCATTGATCAAAAGGAAGTTGAGAATAATCCGCATTGATTGTACCAAAAAGTGTTTGTGCTATATCCGCATTGAAGGATAAGAGCGCCATAACGATGCCAGAACCACCAGGATTACCCTGAGCGATTGCCACAAGACGATTTCCGCCTCCAGCGTTAGCATCAATCACGTCTTTCTGTGCAAATTGTACAGTGACTTGATTTTTTTTGGAATTTGAATTTTGTTTGATTGAACGGATTCTTACTTGACTAGCCATAAAATTGAAATTGAAAAATGAAATGAAAAAATGAAAAGAAATTAACGCAAGTTTAATTTTACAATTAAATTTGCGTATTTTTTATAAGCAGGCTCTAAAACTTCTTTATTACCGTCAAATGCAATTACTCGCATTTTAACAGGATAATGTTTAGTTTTAGAAAACTTTTTATTTAATAAGTTACTATATTGACTAATAATATTAGTCATTTCTTGTTCGTATTGTTTACGAACATCTTCTACAAGAGAGTCATTGTTGAGATTCTCTCTTACAACTTTGTTTTTAGCTTCTAGCGCTTCAAATTCAATTTTACGTTCATTAAATTCTTGATAAAACACTGCTTCACAAAGTTTACCGGATACGATTTTACCTATCATAGTATTTTTACTTCTAGGTAAATAAAATTTATCTTGAGATTTGTCGTAATATATAATCATAATGTTGAGTTTTAGTAGGACGTTCAGGACTCGAACCTGAATAAGACCTTTTTCGGTTATGTTACCAATTACATCAACGTCCTGTAAGAGGCTTCAGGAATTTAACCTGATAATTAAGTACCCATGACACCTCTGTTTAATGCTCGGATATAGCCTAGAATTCACCGAGTCATTGTATTTTAATTGTGCAGTATTCTATATACTGCACTAGCATATTCTTTAATATTTTCGTCAGCCGTACCATCATCAATTTTAGAAATTATTTCATGATTAATAAGCCTTCTAGAAGGATCTCTATCATTACTATTTTCGTAATTATTTACCAATTCTTTGTTAGAAATTGGTGGAATATTAATTGATTCTGGTACTCCTTTTGCCCTAAGAGCATTGTGATATTTTGCCATTACTGTTTCAATTTAAAGTAAACGCGTTTGTTTACTTCCCCTACGTAAGGGTGTTCTACTACTACGTATACTTCTGAAGGTGCTCCGGTGCTAGCGTAGAGCTGCCAATACGCTCCTTGAGTGTATACTTCATGGATCGCATTAGCTAGTTCAAAGCTGTAATCTTTCCCGTCTAACATCACTGGCGTAATTAGTATGCCAGTATTGTAGTTAAGGATTTGTTCTTCAAAATTTCCGTAACTATCAGAATGATATTTGAGAACTCTTTTGTTTAAGTCAAACTGAAAAATTACGTTGTCGTAATTTGCAGTCAAAACTTGAAGTCGGTTATCAACACTGTTGACAACATCTGTCTGGATATTAAATCCAGATTGAGCGTTTACAGTTATTACTGCAAACATTAAAATACAAAATGCTGCTATGATTTTACGCATGTATTTACTGGTTTTGTATCCTCTTCGAGGATGGTTAAAATTAACAAATCAGTTTTCTTTGGCTTTTCTGGTGGTGGTGGGTATAAATTACAAATACACAATTTATATCCACATTTTCTACATACTTCTGGATTGAAGTGAGTATAAACAAGATTTGTTGTTAATGCTTTGTTCATACCTTTCAATGCTATAGCAATCGTTCCTAAGTATATGATAAGCGAAAATGTTTTAAAAACATTAACGTATACATCAGGTATACCAAGTATACTAGGTTTAAATATTATCAACATTAATGTAATAATATTTAAAAGTACATTTACTATAAGTAATTTTTTCATGAGTTGATTAATTTAGAGGGCCCTGGGAGATTCGAACTCCCATTTCTCAAATAAGTTTGAGGTTCTACCTTGTCTTCATTGAGACTTTAAACTAAGGGCCCTTTCTTTTTATATTGGTAATTTACCAACATATCTACTTTGAACTTTCAATACCTTTTTTGCTAATTCTAGCGTTGGTATTGGTCCAATATACTTGTAAAACTTATTCGGTTTTGCAATGATTTTTAAATTAACTAAAATCATTGCGGCTGTAGTTGACACTTGATACGTGTTTTTAAAATGATTCATACTGGATACATTTAAATTATCCAGATTAATGTATAAATCATTTAACATGTTCAAGTATTTTTTTACGGTATGATCATGATTTTTTTTCACAAATGAATTTTCTTTCTATGAAATTAAAATCAAGCCATAGTGTCCATCTTCCGTCATCATTTGTCAGCTTTATAGCTAAATCATGATGATTAGGAAACTTTTTTCGAAGCATACGCCTTGTTTTGACGTATGCTTCTTCTTTCGTTTTGTAATCCACTGTGTTTGATAACACAGGATCGGGATCAATAATCCATTTCTGGAATTCTTTTACCTGGACCATATTCTTTATTTTTCAATAAAAGAATAGGTACAGTCTGATGGCCGGCTGCCTATACCCTCGATCAGAGCATACGCATGCTCTTTTTGCCAATATTCAAATCTTTTTTGGAGATTGAATTTTGGCGGCATTGGAACGGGCTTTTCTTCCAATATTGCTTTTGCTTTGGCTGCCGTGTATTCTGACATCAATCTTTTGTCAGCAGGCGTAGGCGTAAGCAACCAATCTCTTTGAAGATCGACACTTACTTTTGCCAAATAATGAGCAGTATTGGGAACACGAACTTTGACAACAATATCATTGTTATCTTCATCCTTTTGGATAGCCTCGACTATCCTCACGCCTCTTCCCGGCATCTCAATTTTGAGAATCCGTTCGGTCAGCGAATTGAAATTGATTTTCATATCTTTAATAGATGTGAACTATGATATTCAGCATCCCATTTGTTTCTTTCTTCTATAGCCGCAATAGCAGCACTTATTGAAGTATCTTTACTAACTAAATCCCACATTTTTTGTGCAATTGTTTGAATTTCTAATTGCGCATGTGGACTATTTCGTAAAAACATAAAATGAGCTAAACTACGCAAATTAAATGTAACATCAGATTGTATTTCTGAATTGTATAATTTAAAATATCTAGCAGATTCTTTAGCTCTTTGTCTACCATAAATTGGCTCTAATACTTTAATAGCATAATGATATAAATCGTTCATATATGCAGTAGCACTTTCAAGTTGTTGTTGCAACTCTTCAGGCCAATCATTAGGTATATAATATTTATCTTCTTTCAGCTCTTTATACCTTGCTGATTCAGTGTTAATAGATACTGCAATTCTATGTTTTAAGAATTGAATATGACTGGCAATATCCATATTAATAATAAAATCAATTGTAACTTTTTCGAAAGGTGTTTCATGTCTTTCAAGCCACAATCTTCTTACAAAAGCGGGTATACGCTCTTGTTTTTGCGGTGTAATTTGAGAATTTGTACTAGCCCAAGCAGCTTGTGCAATTCTTCTATCATTACCGCTTACTCCTAAGAGTTCAACTGTAATCATAATTAAGGATTAAACCGAAAATACAAGCCCGATATAATATCGAGCTTGTAAATGAAATCGGTTGTGAAAAGATATAGCACCCTAACATTTTATTAGGGTCTAGCTGAGAACTTCCTACAGTTTACTAGCAACATATCTCATACATTTGCATCTGTATCTTATATTACTATAAGATTTCAATCAGGATTTAGTTTGTTTTCATTAGCATTGCTATATATAATATAAATACAGCAAGTGCTAATGATATGGTTTTCAATAATGACCATACGAAATGAGGTTCGTATACGTCATTTTTAAAAGGGTTTTGCAACCATTTATCTTTGTGTTTATCTGTTTGATTAGCAGAAAGCACAAAGATAAGAAATAAAACTAAACTAAGTATTATCATTATTATTTTTATTTAAATTTATTACTCTTTTAATAAGAGCTTTATGTTTAAACTCATATTGTTTATCGGTAGGTTTTAATTTTTTCATACCTTTATAATAATGATATACTTGTTTTAATGTAATAAATACTCCTTCAGGAAGAATATTTTTACAAGTATCATCCAATATTATATATGTATTGTATTCAGGATACATTGATACTAATCTTGGCGTAAAACTTAGGTTACCATCATGTTTTTGAATAAGCTTTAAACACCAATCGGCAAAATCTTGTACATCTTGATGAGTCATAATTCTTTTTCTTTTTCCATGGTTTAATTTATTTATAGCAATTCATTATCATACTAACAATTAATAAAATAAAACCTGCAAGCATTTGAAAAAATAAATACACCGTAAAAACAAATACGCTAAATTTTGTAATAAACCACATGTTATGAGGTCTATCAAATAATGCAATATAATTAATAACATTATTATTTACATCACGACCAGATTTTAATGTTAATTTTGATTCTTTACGATACCAAAACCAATTTAGAAAAATGATTAAATATGTAAATGCAACAGTTCTACAATAAATAATTTCTGCTATTAAAGCATATTTACAAATAATTTCTAAATGTTCCATAATTAAAAAATATATCTTACATAATTCCAAGGAATAATATCCTTATGAATTTGTAAGAATTGGTGAATGTAATTTGTTTTTAAAATATGATGATATCTTAAATTAATACCACCATATTGAGATTGTTTAGTTTCCTGAATATCAGGATTCCATATCAAGTTTTCACCTGATAAATTATTATTTATGTTATAAAGATGTTTATCAGCATTATGAGTTAAAAATATAACTTCAGCTTTTACTATATCTTTATGTTTAACATTTTCATCAACAAGTTGGAATAATTGCTCATAATATTTTAGCCAATTATCTGTTACAATAACAGGACTAAAATTAATATGCACATCATATCCTGCATCTATAAATTTATCAATAGCTTTTATTCTATCAATAATTTTAGATGTGTTAGGTTCTAATTCATCTGCAAATATTTGAGGCATTAAACTAAATCTTACTCTAATTTTTTGTTTAGAGTTATAATTTAAGAATGCTTCATTTACATATTTAGTAGCAAAAGAACCAAATGCTACAGGATGATCTACAAAGAATTCAAATATTCTTTGCCAATCATGATACTTTGCATGTAACGCAAAGTCTTCATTACAAGATATATCATATGTGATATACTTGTCATGAGTTTGATTTGGTTTATCAACATGAGTAAAATACGCATGTTGATTAATAGCTGTTAATATATCACCTATATTAGTAGCTATTGTTAATCCTTCTGGTAGATGACGTTTCATATAACAGTATGTACAGTTATATAAACAACCATATCCAAAAGATGGACTTATAAAATCAGTGCTTCTACCGCTTTCACGTATTAGCATTGATTTTCTTTTTATGTGTTCTATCATGATTAAAATGAAAAAAGCTTGCAAGATTACCAAAGTAAGAGCTTGCAAGCCAGCCGGGATGTTATTGTTTTAAAAACGACCTCTACATTTTGAAACATTTACAGGTTTCGGTTTGTTGTCGTTTTGACCTGGACATCCTTGTTTAGAAGATGAACAGGAGCTCATAGCAATTGTAATTGCTACAAGCATTGTGATGAAAAAATAAAATGCTTTTTTCATTTTGAATTGTTTTATTTATTTATGGAACAACGTTTACCCATAAGGCAAACTTTTCAATTGAATCAAAGTTTTGTGGAATAATTTATTTATCTTCTGATACAAAACTGTTTTTTCTGAAATCTTCTCCACTTAGTTTTGGAACATGTAAATAATTACATTGCGCTACTATTGGATAAGAGTTCAGGTAAAATGTTACTTGAAGACATAACCATGGGTCATCAGTATTTTTTAAATTCTTTACTGATAACTACACCATATGTATATTTTCTTTAATCCAAAACCTAATACGATTTGGATTTTTATTGTCAAGTGAATGCATGGTTAAATATTTTTTTTGTTTAAAAATAAGACGTTTACCCGCGACGTCTCAGGACAATCTTACCCATTCTTATAGAATGTCATGTCGGCTACAGTTACAAGATTAGCCCTATTATTTAACTAAATCATTTCATCATCGAAACGATCATCATCTTCATCAGAATGATGACTTTCATGAAATTCATTAGCCATGTCACCATAAAGTTTTATTTCAACTTTATGTTTTTTTTGTGCAACTCTTTGATTATTATTTCTAATAATCATTTTAAGAGTATTTCTAAGGTGGTTAATATCCATATCATCTACAGATATTAACTCACCGTTTCGCATTTTCCAAAATACTTGATCAGACATATTTCTTTTAAAAAAATCTTTCAGCTTTTTTTTAACAATTTTTTCCATGGTTTAGAAATTTATTTGATTAACAATTATGACTACTATTTTACGCATAGTTGCGACAAGATATTGGTTATTTTCTTGTGAATCTTAAACTTACGAGTAAAGTTTCATTTTATAAACCATACCAAGATTAAAATAGGATGTCTATTTTATCTAGGTTATCAACTTGTGATATAAAGGTTGCATTCTCGTTTTAAAAAGATTTATTTAAATCTTATGTGATGGAATCGTGTCCCCATCTACTCAGTATTTTATGACTTACCATAAGATTTATACAGATTACGGCTGTATCACGGCATGATTTTTAAGTCCGCACTATAGTCTTTACCTTCATTCTTGGTCAAAATAGACCGTAAATTACCAGTTAAGATTAGCCCCACATGCTTGTAGGAATTGCTATTGATGAATGTTTTTACTCCTCCCCAGTTCCAACGCGTTTGGTGTTCCTTACTGGATGACTCTGCAGTTTGTCTGAGGAGGAGCTTTCTTTTCGATTTCTTTATATCCTAACCCGAACATTAAATATGCTCGGGTATCACATTACTTCATACCATCATCGATCACTTTTGTTATCACCCAACGGCAATTTGCATTGCCGTTTACCATGTTATTCCCATCCCATTTGTTTATAACAAAGGTTGAGAATACTGTGTCACCAACTTCGTGACCATCGAGGCCACTGTATTTTATTTTGGTGATTCCCTTATTAAGAGAATCAACTCCTACCATTTTATAGGTAGAGTTGTGTGCTGACATTCCCTCTTCGCAAGAAGTAGATACCATTGTCAGCATTACAAGCAGAATGGCAACAATGAGTTGCCCGTACGTTTTTTTCATGTTGTTGTGAGTTTAGAGATGAATAATTTTTTGCCTTAACATTATATAATGTCAAGGCTTTTATTATTACGTAAAAAATAGATTGGGTAGATACGTTTAAGTATGTTTACCCAATCTACTTTATAATCCTGTATCCCAGCTAAATACCATTGCCAGGAGTGACAACAAAAGCAACAGACTAAGAGCCATTTTGGCTAACATCTGTAAAAATTTATTTTCTTTCATGATTTTGTTTTTAAAGAATGTACATTATTCACTACAACGCCACATAGCCCCTGTTAAGGAGCGTTTGCTTGGCGTCATCGCCAGAGTCCGTCAACTTCAACCGGGTTTCCCCGCCTGCATTTACCGTTTCAACAACCGACCAGTTACGGTCGATGTTCTTGCCAATCTCGGCGCGCTCAGACGCCTTGATTGACAAATACACGTTCTCCGCCTCTTCCGGGTTGGAAGAGTTAAGAAACGTGCAGAAGAGATAGCCCGCCGCATTTTTGCGGATTGGGCTCACGAGGTCGTAACCCTTCGTGGACATGTAGTCCTTGATGGGTGTCTTAACAAAACTATTTTCCATTGAACAAAAGTTTATTGTTTTTTGAATGAAAAAATCCTGTTATTATTACAACAACAGGGGGAAAACAAAAGTATCAAATAAAATTTCAACATGAGTTTTTTGAGTTTAAAAACTCCCCCCAGTATCTATATACTAGAGGGAGACTCTCATTCTAAACTCTTCTGCTATAATACTTGGAGTCGAACCAAGACTTTTAAAATCAGTATAAAACTAATTTTAACGTGC
>Ga0172367_10004349_pt1 | contig 17711 bp, 19 predicted proteins | sample Lak10m_FD_114542 | JGI IMG/M metagenome (GOLD analysis project Ga0172367, IMG submission 114542) | Freshwater microbial communities from Kabuno Bay, South-Kivu, Congo - kab_022012_10m | ecosystem: Environmental > Aquatic > Freshwater > Lake | place: Democratic Republic of the Congo: South-Kivu...
GCAGCCACCGCAGCCTTCGCAGCCACCGCAGTCTTCGCAGCCATAGCATAAATTACAATTCTCACAGCTTGTGTCTGACATAGTTTTTTAGTTATTTAATATATTTAAGAGCTTTTAATAATATCTTGCGGGTTCCCCCTAAATAAACTTCTATTTCAGGCGTTCCAGGTATGAGGCTGCTTTGTTATCTAATAATTTTGCACGAATGTACTTAAAAGCATTATCGGGATAAGAAAACCATTCTGGATGTGCCGTTGCCTCCTCAATCTTCTTTCTCCACATTGCATTAATGCGATCTTCGAGGATCTCAAGATCTTCTTTTAAAGTGATTTTTGGTGTTTTTCCGAACATAACATCGTCATAAATTAACGCAACCACCACTTTGTCAACGATCCTATCTTCCGCCTCTTTTTTCTTCTTTGGTTTCATGTTAGTTTTTAATAGATATGACTGAAAATAAAGACATCACCACAAACATCAAGGCAGCTATGGAGTGTCCATTAGCACCAAATATTGATCCGCAAATTAAATATACACCCCAGGAAAATTGTTTATAAGATACATTCATAATGGTTTTTGATTTATTTAATATATTTAATTTTTTGGATTAAATTTTGGTCCATCCGGAAAATTAGTTAAAAAAGAAGTATTCCAACAACGACGACACATTTTTGCTCCCCTGAGAGAATCAATAAGATACGGGGTGTTTGCCAATATATCTGTCTCTTTTTGACAATAATCACATTTCATAGACAAAATATAATGGATAAAATAAACCACACACAAAACGCCGCAAGAACGAAACAAAAGGTTGCCGCTAATAGAATTAACGCCTCAATGATAATATTTCCAGAATTAGATTTTTTAAGATTGATTTGATAATATGTTTTTTCCATAATTTTAAATTTTAAAAAATATTGCCAAAACCGCAAACCAAATTCCAATCACCGTTAATTCAAGCCAGGACGAAACAAAAAACGATAAGAATACAGAGACAACCGATAAAATCATCAAATCACGATCAAGTTTTTCTATCATAAGAAAAGAGTTAAGTAACTAAATTTATTCAATTATATTTTAAACTATAATTATTTGCAAGAGAATTTGACAATTAAATCATAATTTATCTGAGTTCGAACTGAGTTCGATGATATAACCATAATTATAATTTGTATTTGCTTTTTAATTTTTCTGAGCTATTATGACAACAGAACGCATGCCCTGGGCAGAAAAAAATCTTCTATTCTGCCCTCTAGTCAATATTTAATCTCCTTGCAGGGTTTTGACGCAAGACGAAGCCCTGCAAGGGAATTAAAGCCCTACCGCCGCCAATATGAATGGACGATGAGCATATTGGATTAACCGGCGCATTGTTGAATCAATGACGGCCTCATCGACCCTTGTGCCAGAAACTTCAAAACATACGCATAAGCAAAAATCCCGCTCTCGCGAGATCTTGCTCCTTGAAAATTGGTTTACCACTACTAATTGTAGTACACATTGAACACTATACTATAGATTGAGGACTGTCAATAGCCTAGTTTTGCTTTGTCTTAATTTTTGCCCGAACGACACAACGGCAATTACCCTTCGCCATTGCTTAAAACACCGCATATAAAACAAATACTAGATTTAGATTTATTTATGCTTCAAACTCAAGAGAAAAAACTGCATCACTTCCAATATCGGCAGGACTAGAAATAGAAAAATCTGTATAGAATCTTGTTGATTGACTCACTGTGACTACCCAGTTACCCCAATTAACCAATGCCGCATCCCCCCGCCCTGCACCAAGAGCAGAACCATATGAATATGAATATATAAAATTTCGATATGTTCCATTTCCAAATTGTCCATTATTAGATACTCCAGTATTCGGATTGCCTCCCTCGGATGCACGGATTATTGAAGGAACTACCCCTAAATTATGATAAATTCTCCAAGTGAATGCTCCTGTATTTTTAATCTTAGAATTCGTATAAAAAGAAATATTTAAGCATTTTTTTGAATTATTGACATCTAGTTCTGTTGTCGATATAGCTGTGCCAATTATTATTCCTGTATCAATAGTTGTTAGGGTATAAGAATTGAAATCTTGATAATATGTTTTTCCTATCAATAGACCAGCAAAACCATTAATTATTCCAATTGATCTTATTGCTATTGAATTTCCAATTGTGACTGTTTGCAGCGCACATCCAATATAGAGATTAGAATTATCATATTCAGACATGGCCCGAGCGGAAAATGTACCATTTATCCATACAATTTTTTTCCTGTTGGAATCGATAAGTGTAATACATGAATAATCACCACTTCCTATGCCTCTAATTGAAACAAAACTACAACTTGCTCCACCTGTAATAATTTCCATAAGTGTTCCACTACTTCCACTAATAAAACTTCTTGATGTGTTGTTCGACGTAGAATCAACTTCAATACACACAATGCCTAAATATTGAGGAGAATTACTGAATCCATCTGGAGTTGTTGATAGAGCAAGAACAGATGAAAGAGTGCCATCAACTTTCAATGTTCTTGCATTATATTTAGGCCCACTATCATACCATGTGATAAGTATTTGTTCGTTTCCTGCATTCGTACAGGTTTGAGTTGCATTTACGAATTCGGCAACGCCAGATACGCCGACTGTATATGTGGCTGTGTCCGCTGGTACATCTCCCGTAAATGTGACCTTCCAGCCCAATACTGTAGCAGTTTGATAACTTACTATCACCATCGCAATCGTAGAATTCAAACAAACTAAATCTATGGGATCATTTCCAGTAGTATATCCATTAGGTTTTGTGATTTTATTAGCAATATGATTAGTACAGTTTGTGCCAGACACCGTCACGTCGAATATTCCAATTGTTGAATTTCCTCCGCCAGTCGTATCATCAGAATAAGCAACAACAAGTTTATCTGTACTCATTAGAGCCATTGAACACCCATAAATATTAGTTCCGGTATACAGATCAGATTCTGTTCCTAAAGTAATTGTTGTGCCGGAAACTGTACCAACACGAATTCGCAAATGTTTATCTGCGGTAAAATATAAAAAGGCGATCTTATTGTCTGCCATATATGTGCATTTTGCCCAAATAGTACTTGCAGTACTTGCAGTATTTAACTGAACAGGTGTGCCAAAAGACAAACCTAAAGTCTCTCTATTTATTTCTGCAATTATTGCCTGCCAATTAGTTCCATCGCTATAAATGACGGCTGAATGATCTATATCACATTTACAATTTTTATATTGTGTTCTTGTTCCACCAGGACTTACGCTACTAGGAGGATTATCATAATTATGACGAATTGTTTTTTCTACAGTATTGGCGGTTCCATCAATTAACGAGACCCTATCATTTACAGATATAGATTCGTTTGCTGTAAATATTCTATCAATACTTTTTGCCCCCGCAGAACCTTGAATGACAAATTGAGTTCCGTCATATACACAAACAATTAAAGCATTAAGCGCAATATCTCCATAAATTAAATCTTCACCGTTTGATTTTTTAATATTTTTTGTAACATCAAGAGCAAGAGAGTTTTTAAATCTTAACGTCGAAGCTCCAGTATTAGCATGTCCTGCAATAAACTTCACTACTTGTCCAGTTGCCAGAGCGGTAATTTGGTTATCACATGTCACAATGTACGCATCTGCCACACCCGTATCACTAAGCGTGTCTGCCGCATGAGTAAGAATATCCAATCTGACACTATTGTACTGAGTCGCAAGGGCTTGATCGTTCGCCGCTACTATTGATGAACTTATTGACATATTTTAATTTTATTATCATCCATCTGACCACGTGATGGTTGTTTGTACATTAAGAGTTTCTACATTTGATTTTGCAACCGTTTGAATAAATCTATTAAAAAGTTGGCCGGAATTTGCCGCACCTGTTCCATCAATAAAATTCCCATATTCCTCAAAAGTTCCGTTCACTTCTGCCGCCGTAAAAAAAGTTTCTAAATAAGAAACGTTGTTTAAAAATGTTCCACTTGACAAAGCTTTTCTGTATGTTTCTGTTCCGAGGGTAGTATTTCCAACTGCTGGGGCAGCATTACTTGTTCCTAGTGCTGTATGCGTAACATTTCCCGTATAGGTATTGACACCAGCCAATCTCTGAGCAAAAACAGATCTTCCAACCGTTGTGGTTATGTTTTCGACCCGAAACTGCCGAATCATAAAACTTTTATGTAATTTTTCTATTAAATAACTATAGATTTTCCAAAGTTCAAAAGCTGCTTTTTCGTTATAGTTTCCATTTTTTAATAATTCTTCTCGATTTATTCTTACTTTTTCAATTTGTCTTTCTAAGTCTTTTGCCACTTCACTTTTTGCATCGCAAAGCGTAAGTAAATGTAATTCTTTTCCGACCATAATCTGATTTTGTTCTTTTGTATTCATAAAAATAATTTAAAAAATCATCCCCAATCAAATAAATTCCATCTTGTTGGCAGGTCTTGTCCGACAGAAGCCTCCCAGTGCCATGTTCCTTGATTATGCTTATAGGTGTGTTCAGCCGTTTTAACTGCTGTAACACCTTCAATTTTCGTTGCTTTTTTGAATCCACCAATTGCGGCGGACTCAGATGTCGTTGTTGTTGTTACTCCTTCGGATGCCGTAACGAATGTTTCGACCACCTCGTTAATATTATTCACAACTTGTGCTTGTCGGGCAAGCAATTTTTGATAAAACTCGATTAAGCCAAAAAGTGTCGTGCCTGCGGTTATTTCATAAATAAAATAGTCTGAAAATTCACCAGCTATCTGTTTAGCAGCCACAATTTGAATTAAATAATCATTACCAATTCCACGCACCGAATCTTGAATGTGGATTGTTTGTCCTGCCCTTAATCCTTGACGATCTGTCTTGAATGTTGCGGTGACAATAGGATTTTTATAATCTTGAATTGCCGCCTGTGCCAAGGCAACCGCCGTTGCTAAGTCTTGAATACTCACATCGGAAACTGGTAATAGATCAAATACGCCATCTCCCAACCCCAAGGCCTTGAGGGCATTAGCCGAAGCCGTGTCTGTGTACTGTATTTGAATGGGTATTTTTTCAAAATAAGAAAATCTTATAAATGTTCCCGACGATAATGTAATTGTTTGGGTTGATGCCCTTACTGATTGGACCTGAGCATTTACCATATAATCAAAAACACTTTCATCATCGAGTCCTTCACGTCCATAAGTTTTAGAGATTGCAAAAAAGCTAATTGTGTCGCCATTAGTTTGTCCGACAACGGCCTCGACGGTGAAGTTGTTTGCATCTACTACTAAAATTTGTCTCACGGTATTTCCTCTGGTTCTATTTATCACATGATCGCCAGAAGATAGACCATGACCAGTTATTTTGATATTTGTGGTGATAGTGCCCACCTCTGCTGCGTGTGTTGTTGTATTGTCGTCAATTTTGATCGTCATCCCAACATCATCAAATTTATTCTTCATGAGCCATTCTCTTCGAGCGGCATCCCCTGGAACGACTTGTGCATATTGCGAAACAGAATCCGTCTCACCTCCCTGCACAATCACTCGATTTGAAAGTTGGCTTTGATCTACTTCAAGAGTTAAATATTTAAAATTGTTCGACGTATCAGTCAAACTAAAGGGAGCCGAAATAGTATCCATGCCAAAAAAATGCACATCTTTTTCATAGTCTACGTACCACATGAAAGAGAAATTTTTGGCCAAAGTTTGCATTAAGGCCGTTGGCTTTATGTTGTTCGACCTAAAATCATCTAATTTAGTTGTAGGATTAAGATTATATGCAGTGAAACTTCCAGTGGAATTTAGACGGAATCCATTAACTTTAGTTGATGATGTTGCAGTCTCGGTTATAATAATTGCAGCATAATTCATAACCGTCCAATCTGGTACGCCGACAACTGTTCCCGTCGCCAAATTTGCACTTAAATATTGCCAGTTGTTATTTGTGGGAAGAGGTAATGTCACCTCAACATAATTCACATTACTTGATCCAATTCTAAGTTTTAATGCTGTGATTTTTGTGTAGTCTAACGGCTTCACCCAAAACATCAAAAATCCCTTCGTTGGCGTTCCATTATTAACACCCGTCCACGGAGAGACGTTCTTGATTGTAGGGGTGGCCTCCCATTTAGCCGTTCCACCAGCAAATGTCCAATTCAGCGATCCTGATCCTGAACCTTCTATAAAATCCGCTAAATCAACGGTGGCGGCATTACCATCATTTGTCGGTGTCCATACCGCCTGAATTGCGCCATTTGTGCCGTAAGATAAGCTATCAACAGTAGAATTATAATTTATTGTAGTGTTTAAAAAATCGTTAATGATCTGTCGACCGTCATATGCAATCCAGCTATCTGCAATGAGTTTTTTATCAAAAATTTTTGTATAGTCAACACATTCGATCGGATATTCCAGATTTGCCAATACTTCTATGTTTTGATCTTTAGTTCTTGATATAACGCCGCCATATACAAGTTCTCCAATTTTATCACCAGGATTGACCGTAACACTCGGCGATGTGGTCAAAGTAAGAATTAGTGTTGATTCATCATAAGACAATACTGTGGCTTTTGTTTCGTCTGTTTGGCCTATTCGCAAATGAATAATTTGGCCAGCATAAAATTTATTTGTTGATTTTTCAAAATGTCCATCAAGCGTTATGACTGCCCCTGCAATGCTTTTAACCGTGTCTCCAACATATAATTTTACATCTTCATCATGACTCGGCTTTGATCCCTGAAACAACGTGAAGTTAAGCGTGTCTGCACGTTGTTGCACTTGATTTTGTTTTTCAAGTGTTTCCCTTTGTAGATCGCCCGTTCTGTCTGTTCCATTTACGTAAAGAAAAAGCATTTAGAAAGCTTGTGATTGAAGTTTGAAGTTGCGAAACATAATGTCGGCATATTCTTGAGCCACTTGTTTGCTAGAAATTACACCATTGAAATTGAAATTGATTGTTGTATTTCCTCCCAGCTTATCATTCGGGATAATCGTTCCAGATGTTGAAGGATTAAAATATTCAGGGCCATTTTCACCAACTAAATATCCTTCATCCGGAGAAACAGGGCCACCAGTAGCTCTTGCCTTGGTGGTCACGTGTAATATTCCGGCTGACTTTGCCGAATTTGCGGCCGAAATTGCCTGTGCAAGTTTTTGATATTCTTTGATTTGCGCTTCTATGTCCGATGTGACCTGTTGAGTGAAATAATCTTCCTGTTCTCTTCGGTATTGATAAGCATCTTTCAGAATTTTATTTATTTCATCTGACTTTTCCTTATAAAGTGTATTCTCTTCTTTTAATTTTTCTTCTAAATCTGTTTTTTGTTTCTTTAGGTTTTTTAATTTTACCGCTGTTTCTTCCTCTATTTTTGCTTCTTTTTGTGAATATGCTTGCATTTCTATCTGTAAAGAAGCTTGCAAATCAGATAATTGCTGATTGAGTACGTTTTTTTGTTTATTATAAGCATCTTGTGCGGCTAGAGTTTTTTGTTGAAATGTTTTCACCGCTGACTCCAAAACTGTTGCATCGGCTGATTTTTGGGCGTTTGCAATGTCTTTTGCGTATTGTGCAGCTAGATCAGAATATTGATTTAGCGAAGCTTGTTGTTTTAATAAAGAATCTTGGACTGTCTTTTTCTTTTCCGAATCAGAATCTATATATGATTGCAAAACAATCTTTTGATTTTTTATTTCATCCTCAATAAGTCTTTGATCTTGTGGATTTTTTGCTTGATTAAGCTTTTCTTGCAATTGATCAATTTTCAATTGCGTTTCAGCAATATTATTCGGAGTTTTCCAGTTATCTAATTGATTTTGTAAATCTGCAACGCTCTTTTTTGTTTCAATAAAAGCTTTTGATAAATCATCTACTGCAACCTGTGTATCTGCCGCTAACTTGTCATCAAGATCAGATAATGATTGACGTATTTTATCTATATTGTTCTGTATAGATTCCGTTGTTTTATTGTGCTGTTCCGCAAGGCTTTGTAGCGATTCTTTTTCTGATTTGATTGTAGACTTATAGGTATCGTCTAATGTGACGAGCTTATCAATAATGTCTTTGGTTGTTGTATTGTGGGCTTCTTTTAGCGTTTCTAAGTCTTTTGCTCCTTCTGTAGACAAAGACCTATAAGCATCTGCGGATTTTTCCAAAGCATCCGCAAAACCTTTCATATTTTCGTCAATTTTTTCCTTGGTTTTTTTGCCACTATCTAATAAAGAAGAAAGGTCCGCCCCACCTCCACCACCTCCACCACCAGTTCCAAATTCATCAGTAGATTTTTTGGCAGATTTTAATCCTGCGAATCCTGCCGATAATCCCCATTGAGCAATGCTAACAGATTGCATTTGGCGACGCACATTATCTATGGATATTATCATGCTCTTTTCCCATGAATAACCAGAACTGATCATATTTGCCATAGATGCTGCCCAAATATCACCAACGTCTTTGCCAGTTGCGGCCATTGATTTAATTATTTCAGCATTTATGGTTTTCCATTTTGCTAAATACGCATCTGAATAATTAGAAACTTCTGTTGAGGTTAAATTTAAGGAAGATTTTATTTTTTGCAAATCTGCGAGTTGATCCATTGCCGTATCATGTAAATCTTTAGACAAGGCAGAATTTCCCTCTCTTAATGCAACATCGCTTGCAACAATTCCTTCTTGTGCATCTTTCCATTTTGTGAAAAAATCATGTAAATCTCCACTGGTATTTTTTGCAGCTTCCGAAAGTTGATCGTAAAATTTTGAATCAGATTCTAAATTATTCGATAATTCTACGTTGAGTCGATTATTTTCTGTCCAAGAATCATTTATTTTCGTCAATTGTTCATTTAAAATGCTTGCTGCTCCACTCGCCTGCGTGAATCCGGCAACTATATTATTTCCCATTTTTGAAACTGTATCAGAGAGCGTCGTTGCGGTATCTGATGTTTTCTCAACAATTCCTTTTGAATCTTGAATGGATTTAACTAAATCACCGTATGCCAACTTGCCTTCTCTTATTTGAGTGGCAAAATCTGGACCTGCTTTTGCACCAAAAGCAGCTATAGAAATTTTTGCGGCATCCATGTCTGTTTTTGCGTCTTTAATGTTCGCGATTAACTCGGAAAATGCTGCTGCGGGATCTTTAATTCCATGTTTTGCAAAATTAGTCATTGCCAGATTAAGAGCTGTAACCATTTTTTCTGTGTTACCTCCCTCCATCTGAAAATTACCAAGCAAAGCTATTGTATGCGTGAAATCAAAGCCCATTGATCTAAATTGTTCTCCAAACTGTTGAGCCGTTTTTGTTAAACTGTCCACGCCAATTCCTGTTTTTTGGGAAACAGTGGTTAATGCGTCTAAAACACGACTTGTTTTATCCGTCGAGATATTCCAATTATTCATCATTTGCGAAACGTCCTGAATAGACTGTTTAACATTTGATCCAGTAATTCGTGAAAAATCTAAAAAATTTTTAGAAAGATTGTCTAATTGTTGTCCAGTAACCCCAAATCGTTGATTTATATCTGCAACTGTAATCGAAACATCCTTAATGTTTTGTGGAACAGTTCCCAAAACATTAGATAGACTTCCCTTTAGTGAATCTAGTTTGTCTCCGAAAGCTCCTGTTGTTTCAATGAGTGTCTTTTCAGCTTCATCTATGTTTTTTATAGTTTTTGTCAATTCTTGCCATCCCTTGAATAAAACAAAAGTCGCAGCCATTCTCACCGCCATGTATTCAAGCCTGGTTGTGAATTCATCAATTAAGCCTGCGCCTTCTTCTGTTTTAGTATTCGCCTCGGAAAGATAGGTTGCATAATCTTGCCAATCTTTATTAGTAAGCTGTGCCTGTAAATCAAACGCTTCCATTTGCCCAGATAAAGAGGCAAAACTAGCTTCTTGTGATTGTATTCCTGCATTAAATTCTTGTGTTGCTCCTGCCAATTCATTTTGGGTCGCACCTAAATCAGATAGCCTCTGTTTTACATTTTCGATTGCGGGAGTGGCTTGATCTTCTGCCGAAAGGACTATTTTTACTTCATCATCAGCCATGTTTTCGTGAGTCTAAGTCAATTTTTTTATTTTGTGCGTTTAAAATTGTAATAAAATTTCTCATACGCACATTATCGTGATCTTTCCATTCTAATCCGAACATCTTTGACATTTCAAAATCCGTAATTTCATCTAAACAGTCGGTTTGGACTCCGTGGATGATTCTGGCTGTGATTGCGTCGAGCTTTTTTTTTCGGGAGTATACAAAGCCAAAACCTTAACACCCAATTCCATAACGCTAGCATATGTCAACTTTTCAATATTTTCGGGCGAAACTGGCATATTAAAACTCCACGCCACCACCACTTTTTTTAGAGCAGGTAATATATTTTCTAGTGAATCTTCCTTGTTTTTAAAGAAAACTCTAAAATCTTCGAAAGAGAGGCTTGATTTTATATCAATCCAGTCATTTCCAAAAACTAATCTGGATGGCTTGTCGTCAACGAATGAAATCATTTTTATGGAGTTAAAAGATATTTTTTAATTCTGTCTATAACATTCTCAAGGAGAGATTTTGTAATGCCGACAATTTTACGGGCTGGCATTTTTGGAGTTCCAAATTGATGATAAGTGGCATATTCAATCGGACTACTGATTGTTAATTTCTTATTTTCAATTTTAGAATTCCATGTGTTTTTTAATTTACCTGTTTTTTCCAAAATTGGCCACGGATAACTTTTTTTTCTTGGCTGCCAACCATCTGTCAATATTCGTCCTTCTTCCGAAAAATTGGCCTTGAATTCTTGCAAGATCACGTCGCCAGAATCCGCAAATGCTGGCGACAAGTCTGCAAGTCTTTTTTTAAATCCGTCGATTCTATTATTTAATTTTTCCAGGCCAATTATTTGAATTTCCATTTTAGTAGCTGGCTACGTCATTGATAAGTAATAACTCTGCTAATTCTCCTGTTGTTGAATCATAATAAGCAGTAAACGGGATTGCTTGATTAACTACTGCATCCTTCGCAATAGAGGTTTGGAATGAATCAAATTGAACATTTGGGAAAATGAAATCAATTTCGTAATTCAAAGCGGTTACACCAATTGCCTTGCCCGTACAAGCAATTGAGAAAGCTTGTTGAGTATTTAGTCTCAAAAGTCTGTAATAGGTTTCATCTTTGTAGTATGCCTTGAATGAACCCTTGGCGGTTAAACCTTTCTGAATGATTGCCGCTGGAAATCTATCTTTTGGCAAAAATCCAGTAGCTGCATGTCGTTCTTCATATGCGTTTATCACTGCATATGTGAAATCTTCAAAATCTGCGACTGCCAAACTACTCAATGCGTCACCAATTTTGCCAGTTGTTGAACCAATCCATGCAAATTCATCACCGACGCTATAAGTTGCTGTTTGAGGAGCTAGAACAATCAAGTCTCCTGCAATGGTAGAAGTTTGCAAATTTGTGACGGTAATATGGGTATCATCGTTGACAGTTGTAATAGTATGTGTATATGTCAAGGCTGCTGAAAATTCCATGAAGCCAGTTCCTGGCCTCCATAGTTTAATGGTATCACCTGCAACAAGTCCTTTTGTTTGATCAAGAATAAGCTGCTTTGCTCCTGCTCCTGATACTGTTGCTGTAGTGATTTTTCCTTCACGAAATTCTTGTTGAGAAATCATTTTAACATCTGCGGTGATAATGTTATTTGATTGAGCAATTTGATCGAGAGCGGTAAATCGAACGCCAAAATATCTGACTGCCGTATCTTGAAAATTAAACTGTAGTGTGAATGTTGGCATCGTATTTTGTGGAAGTTTGCCACGATGACCATAAACAGTCGTATCGAAAGCAGTAACCTTAGCGGTAGCTCCTGAAGTGCCTCCTGTGATCGTTTCGGCAGCGATAAAATTTCCAGTTGGCGCAGTAATCAATAAATATTCCGTAGAAACAAAGGCGACTGTGCCGCTTTTTGCCGAAGTGCCTCCTGTGACAGTCTCGCCAATCTGAAATGTTCCCACTACTGTATTCATTGGCAAATAATTACCTTCTGTTAAAGTTCCATAAACACCTTCCGCTAGATAGCCGAATTGCTTTGGTTCAATATTTAATTTGATTGAACCTGTTGGTGCTGGAACAGCCTTTTTGACCGCTCTCAAATTCATTGTTCGATTTGCAGATACTGGTTGCGCTGGTTCGAGTGGGTATTGTGTAACTACAGATTCTTCATTTATTCCAAAAAATTGATCTGGAGTTACTGGGGTGGCTGGTGTTGTTTCTTTTTTCAAAGATATACTCGCCACACGAGAATAAAATGCTGATGTACTCATGTTTTAATTAGTTATGGATTATTTTTTAATTTTTTCATCTATTTTTTCGGATTTTTCTACTTTTGGTTGAGGAGTAACTTTTTTGGTTTTATCCTCTTCTGCCAATCCTCTATCTATCAACTCCTTGCCGAGTTCATCAGATACAAAATACGATTTTGATTCTTCAAAAGCTGGATGAGACGGAGTGTTGAAATTTGCGAGTGCTTTTATAATCATGATTTTTTATGGTTAAAAATTATTTTCTTAAAGAGAATTTCGTAACTGCTTTTAATTCCATTATCGCCTTAAAATAGACTTTATTTTTAATTACATGCTTACTATATTGAATAGAAATGGCGTTTGAATAAAGATAATTTGATCCAAGAATATTTCGGCGTAAAACTCCCAGGACAGTATTAGGTAGAGCAATTCCATTTGCGTCTCTTTGTTCCATGAGCTGCTTGAGCGTTTGTTGCGCCCGTAAAATATCATCATTATCAGAAACGTCTGATAATGAAACTTTACTGAAAGCATCAATATACGCCTCAATCACAATACTCATTGCCCACATATCAGTGTTTGATGATAACGCCCTCATGTCTGTTGATTTGCCGTATAGACATAGACAAGGCAAATATTCCAAAGGAAAAGCATCAACTTGACCAACATAATATTTTTTGAATCTTAAAAAGGTGATGGAATCTCCTACTGTTTGTCCGGTGGTTGAAACCACGGTGAAATTATTTGCATCAACCACGGTAATTTCCAGCACTGCACTACGTGTAACATTTTGGATAAATTCGCCAGTTGACAAACCATGGTTTGTTATTGTAATATTTGTCGCTGTAGTGCCAGCCTCTGCGGTATGAACCGTATTGATGTTGGTTTTGAGCAAATCCCTTATTTCCTTTTCAATTTTATCCATTAGAATTTCATGTTCATTGTGAATTTTGGCTGAGTACTATTATCGGCATCTGGTGACGAACTCGATGTTGTAGGATATCCCGAGATTGTTCCAGATGAGTTTATTTGTAATTCAGTGCCTCCATCGCCAAATAGTTTTATTTTTCTTGTTCCAATTGCTGAAAGAATTTCCATTTGAATTTTCCACTGATCTTCGACTTTAATGCCTGGTTGAACTTCAATATTAACATCTTGTTCACGGAAAATTATTAGTCCAGCAATTTCTTTGCTCAGATCGACGATGATATTTGGTACAGTCGAAAGTGGCAATTTATAAACTCCTCCAATAACTGAATTGATTAGATCATCTGCTTCTGCGATTTTTTGTGTGATATACGCATCATTTATCAAGGTCGTGTCTTTGAATGGTGTTTGTTTGCGCACATCTGATGCTAATGAGTAGGGCATTATTTTGTGATTATTTTCATTATAATTTCTCTAAATTCTTTGAGATCAGTTTTCATTTCATTCACTTCTCGATAAATTCCGTTCACTTTTTGCCACAATATGCCTGCCGTGGTAGCAAATCCGAGAAGAGATACAATTACACTTATTTGCAATGTTATTGAGTCTGTCATACACCTTGATATTTTTGATGAAGATATGCGGAAATTCCTGAACCGAAAATCTGAATAGCCCAATTGATTGAGCCAAAATCATGACCAGCAATAAAATCTACCAGAAAGACAAGAACTGTCCCGATTAAGCCATGTAAGCATAGCCATCCGATAGCTTTCCAATCTTTAAGATTTGTTGTTCCTGATGGTGAACCTGTATTCATATTTTTTTTGATTAAGGGATATTAAGAAAGACTAGCAACATTTTCAATTGGAGAAAACATTGCATAAATTTTAATTTTTCCAGCTGTTATGGCTCCAGTAGCAACTGTCAAAATGATCGGACCATTATTTACAACAGTTTTCTCCAAAATATTTTTATAAGAAACCTTAAAAGCGGGTGTTCCTCCACCTGTCTGATCTTGCCAAACTTTATTTACTGTCAAATCTGTCGCTAAAATATCCGGACAAAAAAGTGCTACATCATCGGAAGTTCCGATTGAAATATGTCCTGCACCTGCCGAAACTGGCAAAACCTCTCCGATTACAAAGATTCTTACCGTTCCAGCACCAACAGGAGTCCACAAAGAAATTGTGCCGATTGCACCTTTTCCAGCCGTTCCATCAAAAGTTATTTCCTTCAAATAGACTGCTCCTTTATCCGAAGTTGCAAGAGGGAAAAGCACACTCGGCGGTCTTGCTACTCCATTTATATCTGTTTGTAACATGGTGAAAAATTATTAAAAATTATTGCATGTAGCCCATCCTCAAGAAAATTTCTGCACATTCTTGATCTGCGCTAACAAGTTCATCTTTGTGATATATCGTTCCATTAAATTTAACATTTCTATTCATAACATAAGATGGGCTTATGTCATTTTTCTGAATTGAACCAGTTGGTTGATTTGATTGTTTTTTAGCCATATTTTTAGCTTAAAGTATTTGTTCCTGATGGTGTTCCTGCTGAATCTGATGAAGTTGTATCTGGTGCGCCAGTAAAGGCAGGAGCTGAATTAGTACCACTAGGAGTGCCGGCTGATACGGCAGTAATAGCTTCTGCGAGACCATTTGCGGTAATTGAGGTCCAACCATCTGAATGTTTAGTCTCGATTCCTAGATCGCCTGGACGATACCTAAATTGACTTGCAGATAATTCGTTGTTAGTAGTTTGTTGTGCTAATGCTGCTTTGGTATTAGTAGAACAGCAAGAAATGATAGAATCAGCACCAAAACTTGCGGAAACATCCCAGTGATCTGTCAATGTTCCTGCAACAGTGGCTGTTTTGGCCGAAGTACCTCCAGTAATCGTTTCCAATGCCGTAAATTCTCCGCTTGGCGCAGTAACTACCAAATATGTGGTATGAACTGAATTGTTCTCTGCAACAGTGGCTGTTTTGGCCGAAGTACCTCCAGTAATCGTTTCGCCAACGGTAAAAGTTCCAGAAGCTGCAAAAATATATAATCTGAGCGTACTTGCTCCTTGTGTTTCATTGGCTGCGGCTAAATTATGCTGATGTGTACCCAAAGCATTGCCCGTGAATGTTGGTGCTGCCACTGTTCCAGTTGGTGTTACCGTATGTGTATGTCCAGCAAGTGCATTTCCTGCAAATGTGACTGTGAGAGTCAATTTTGCAGCTGTAACTGCTCCATTTTGGATAGTGAATACGCCAGTATCCGAAATGATAACATCTCCACTTTGTGCGACTGCTGCCGCTAATCCTGCTGCATTACCAACAAGAACCTGATTATGAGGTAACGAGATATCTCCAGGACTACCAGTGCCAACGAGTTTGAATTGGCATGCTGTTGCAGATCCTACGTTTTCATAATTTGCTGATGTACCATCGGCTTGATTTGTTTTCGTAAAGAAGGCTCCTTTTTTATATCCAGCCTCTCCATTTGTTGGTACGGTAGTACCAGCACATTCATTGACATTGAAATTTGAATCAAAATCGAATGCTGTTATCGTGGTGGTGTCTGGTGTTACCGATACGCCAAGCCTGAGCGTTCCAGGACAAGCCACAATCTGTCTTTCTAACTTTACTGCAAAATTCATAAAAGTGAATTAAATGATATTTATATATTTGAAATTTTTGTTAATACCTGTTCCACTATTTTTTATATTATAAATTCGCCCTTTCACTCCAGTGGGTGATGGAAGAGTAACGGTGAAAGAATTGGCAATACAATCAATAGTATAATCAAATTCCGTCGCAATATAATCTGCTATTTTTGCCACATAAGAATGGCATACTGATCCTAAAGCAGTAAATATTGAATTTGATGATTTAGTGCCTATCGCTAGGCTAATCAAATCTAATAACGTAATTTTTTTATATTCTGTACCTGACATTTTTATGAATTAAGATCTTTTTTTAAACCTTCCAAAACTTCTCTTTGTTTAGCCTCCTCTTCTGGAGGAAGACCATGAGCAATTAAATCTTCAATGTTTTTAATATCCCTGAGCAAGAGTTCGTTTATCATATAGTTGTGTTACGAATAGTAGTGAATGAAGCAACAATATCTTCCGATGCCGTCGCGGGATCGGTCACTGCTTTAATAGAAATGGTATCTGCTGGGAAGTTCCACCAGTTCCATATAGTTCCATTGGTGTGTCTAGTAGTGTTGGTGAATCTAATATAAACTCCATCGGCTAATAGTTGCCAATCGCCTGTGATAGCTACACCAGCTGCATTAGCAACCACTCCTCCAGATGTATTATATTGAGTCCAACTAAATTGGTCTGGCGTTCCTGTAGCAGAAATGATCAATGAAAACGAAGTGATGATTGAATTGGTATATCTTCCTTTATTGACTAGATCAGTTTGTCCTGTTCCACCGCCAACTTCATAAATGTGACCTGTGTATCCACATTTAATTTCAATTGGCGTATCGAGGACTATTCCACCAAATTTTTTATCCGCTGTAAGGCTTACCGTGGCTGGCGTAGCCACTCCATTCACCATCACGGTGTACGTATCAGTAGCAGCACCACCAGGTGCTACACGTGCCTGAACCTCAAAATCGGAAATAAGTTCTTTAACATGTGGAATATATAGAGGATAAGCATTAGACGACAGCCCCCCACCATGTGTGAAAAAAGCTGTTGTATTAAGTGGAAGTGCACCAGAATATCCATAATCTTTAGCAATGAACGGATCTGTATCTGAGGCGTATTGAATTAAAGAATCTTTTGAAACCTGATTTGTTGAAACGCCGTTTATGATATATGGGGAAGAACCAGGTCCATAACCGTGTGGAACAGGATTTGAACCAATATCAAGAGTGATGACAGAAGCAGCAACCGTGTTTATCAAGAAAGTATTAAGAGAATTTGTAAATCCTCCTTGATCATAAATAAAGCCTAGTGTCTGTCCATTCTGATAATTATATCTTGTAAGAAGGTTGTGTTCTATTACGTTAGTAAGAGCCGAAGTCACACCACCAGAAGAAGCCGTTACAATATCATTTAAAACAAAAGTACCTGCGGTGATCTTGTAGAGAATCTGCGTCGATCCAACTGATTCAACAATACCTGTTGCCCCCGATAGACTTCCCGTGATGGTATCGCCAATATTTATCGGATTTGTATGTGATCCAAATTGAATAGCCGAAGCCACTACTACGGTATCGGGATTTGTGTCGTAGATTGCAAGTCCTCCCCCTTCTTGAAGCTGAATCACATTTGTATAAACTGGCATTAAAACTCTTGATCCAATACGTTTGCATACGTTTTTAGTGTTTGGAGAAATCACTACTCTTGATGGAGTTGTGCCTAGAGCAATAAAAGAAGTCTCATTAGCTGTTTCCTCAAATTTAGCCCCAGGAGAAGTTGACATAATTGAATTAGAATTCTTAGCTGTGATAGTTGTCGTTGAGGGTAAAAAAGTTCCA
>Ga0172367_10004351_pt1 | contig 17709 bp, 12 predicted proteins | sample Lak10m_FD_114542 | JGI IMG/M metagenome (GOLD analysis project Ga0172367, IMG submission 114542) | Freshwater microbial communities from Kabuno Bay, South-Kivu, Congo - kab_022012_10m | ecosystem: Environmental > Aquatic > Freshwater > Lake | place: Democratic Republic of the Congo: South-Kivu...
CTCGGTGGCCGCCGGCACGAACGTGTCGGAGACGGCGGCATCCGCGAGATCGGGTGCGGCGAACGCGAACAACGCCAGCCGGTCGTCGATGAACACCGCCAGCTGGCCGGTGACGGGATCGGACGTGATGCGCACTGCGTGCTCGCCGTCGTCGATGGTGAGCGGCGCTCCGGTGATCGGCTCGCCGTCGTCGGGCTGGTAGCTGGCGAACAGCTCGCCGTCGTGGCGGTCGAGGCGGATGTCGGCGGTGGGCGTGGTGATGACCAGCGGGTCGACGCCGCTCACCAGCGTGCCCGTGAGCCGGCGCACGGCCGATGCCAGCTCGAGGGGCACCCAGTTGCCCTGCTCGGCGATGTACAGCCCGTTGCACTGGCCGTCGATGGCGACCACGCCGTCGCGTGGAACCACCATGCCCGGCTCGAGGGTCACCACCGACGGCGGCGGACCACCGAACACGGCGTCGTCGAGCTCGTAGCGGAACTCGGTGAAACCCGGGGCCTTCAGGTTCTGGGTCCACAGCGCGAACGACGTGTTCGCCCACGTGCCCCACACCACCAGGGCCACGAAGCCGGCCTTCAGCCAGCGGCCGGCCGAGCCGGTGGGCACCGCCACGACGGCGACGGCTGCGGCCGCGGGCACCACGAGCGCGGGCAGCATGTCGGTGAGGTAACGGTTGGCGACGAAGCCGATGAGGAAGCTCGGCACCGCAGCGAGCACCGCACCGGCCCAGATGGCCACGAACGGCCACGAGCGCCGCCGTAGCACGACCACCACGCCCATCACCGCGAGCACTGCAAGCAGGGTGGCGGCGGTGGGTAGCGACGACGCCGGGGTGTTGCCCTCGAGCGGGTACGAGCCGTACTCGTGTGCCAAGGGGCCGAACCGTACGAACGGCACCAGGCGTTCGAAGCGAACCGCATCGGGACGCAGGTACTGCACCACGGTGGTGGGCAGGAAACGGGTGCTGAAGAAGCTGCCGTCGTTGCCCGCGAACCACGCGGCGCGCTCGGCGTTCTGGAGGGTGAGCAGCTGTCGATCGGCCGGCAGATCGAGCAGGGTGCCGAACTTCGCGAGATTCATCGCCACGTTGGTGAGCGCGCCGAGTACCGCGCCCGCGCACGCGAACGTGGCCAGCCGACGATCGCGACGCCACAGCAGGAGGCCCACGAAGCCCACCGCGGCGAGTGCGCCGATGCCGACGCTGGAGCGGGTGAGCACGGTGGCCGTACCGAGGAGTACGGCGAGGAGCAGCGTTCGCGAGGTCGGCCGCTCCCACAGCGCGAGGAGCGTCGCGGCCGTGGCGAGGAACAGCGCGAACGCCCACATCTCGGTCTCGTCGTAGACGCTGTTCCAGCCCGCAAGGCTGAGGGCCGGCGAACAGGCCACGGCCGCCACCAGCGCTGCGGTGCGTCGCGGTGAGCCACCGCCCAGCACGCGAGCGGCGCGCTCGGCCAGGTGGCGGGTGGCGGTGCAGGCGAGGAAGAACCCGAGCACGAGCGAGGGTGCCGACAACCGGCCGTCGATCCAGTGGCCGGTGGCGACGAACGGCAGGCGCAGCACCGCGAGGAACGGGCCGTAGTAGAGGTACGTGCGCCCGTCGATGAGGAAGCCCTCCGGGCCGGCGAGGGCGGCGGGCACGTCGAGCCGGAAGTGGAGGAACGCCCTGGCCTGACCGTCGTAGAAGTCGGTGCTGAACGCGCCCCGGTCGAACAGGTCCCAGGGCCGACCGCGCGTCACGATGAGCAGGAACAGCAGGGTGGCCGCGAGGGTGATGCGTCGAGCGAGCTGCGACTCGGGGGTGCGGTGTGCCCGCCACAGACGCATCACAGCAGCACCAGTGCGGCGACGGAGACGGCCGCCACGCCGGCGAAGCCGGCGGCGATGGTGGGCAGGTCGGCGGTGGCCATGCGGCGAATGGGCCGCTCGACGGCGAGGTGCAGCGCGACGGCGGCGACCACCGCGGCGGCGACCATCAGCAACATCAACGGCACGCCGTCGAGGCCGCCGTCGTGGTTGCGCAACAGCAGGATCACGGGCCAGTGCACCAGGTACAGCGAGTAGCTGATCAGCCCGAGCGGGCGGAGCGGCACGGTGGCGAACAGGGTGCCCGAACGGCCGTGCTGCAGCAGGCCGATGATGGTGACGACCGTGGTGGCGGCGACCACGACGTAGCCGCCGCGCAGCAGCCACGGCGGGCTGTAGTCGGCGAAGAGGAACAGGCCGAGCAGCACCGCGCTGCCGCCGAACGCCATGACGTCACCCACGGCACGGGACGGCCGCGGCGCACGGTCGCTGCGCATCCATACCGCCAGCAGCACGCCGGCGAACAGTTCGGGCATGCGCAGCACCGTGTGGAACTCGAGCGTGGGTTGCCAGTCGCTGATGACGTTCGAGAGCACGACCGGCACCACGATGCCGAGGACGGCAATCGGGACGAGCGCCCGGCGGAACAGCACGAGCAACAGCGCGAGGACGATGTAGAACTGCTCCTCGACGGCCAGCGACCACGTGGGGCCGAGCGGCCCGACGATGGTCTGCAGGAGCTTCTCCTCGCCGCCGACGATGACGTGCCAGTTGGTGACGTTCCACGCGGCAGCGATGGCATCGCCCGCGCGGGCGGACAGCGTCTCGGTGGCGCTGAGAACGATGACGACCGCCACCACCAGCAGCGACGCAGGCCAGAGCCGCCGGATGCGGCGAGCCCAGAAGGTACGGAGCCGGATGGCGCCGGTGTCGTGACGTTCGCGCAGCAACAGCGAGGTGATGAGGAATCCGCTCAGCGTGAAGAACACCGACACACCGATGAAGCCGCCGCGGAACCACCCGTCGAGTCCGGCCATCGCGCACGCGTGGAACGCCACGACGGCCGCGATGCACAGGCCGCGCATCCCGTCGAGCGAGGGCTCGTACCGACCGAGCGCGCCGGTGGCCGCCGGGCCGGTGATCATCGGGCGTCGTTGCGGAGTGCGCCGCCCCGCCACGGGCGGAACTCGTACACGAACTGGTACGCGAACATGGTGGGCCACCACTTCACGAGCAGACGGTCGGCCCGGCCGATGGTGCCGGCGACGAGCGCGTGGTCGCTCAGACCGAGCGCATCGAGCGGGAGGCCGGTGTGGCGATGCGCGACGTGCTCGAGCCCTGCCTCGTCGGCGACGCGGAGGAATCGGCGGCGGGTGAAGAAGCGGAGGTGGGTGGCATCGAGCACACCGCGCTGGTCGTAGTCGAAGCGTCCGGCCGTGATGCGGAACCGCGGGTACCAGTGGCTGATGTTGGGGACGCTGGCGATGACGCTGCCGTGTGCATGCACCCGCGAGGCCATGTCGCCCAGCAGCTCGGCCGGGTCGGCGAGATGTTCGATGATGTCGGCGCCGATGACCAGGTCGAAGTCATCGCCGACCTCGTCGGGGATGCCCTGCGACAGGTCGGCCTGGACGAACCGGCTCATCCGATCGCGCACGCCGTCGGCCTCGGCGATGTCGACACCGACGACGGTGTGGCCGGCCTCGGTGAGCGCTGCGGCGAGCCAGCCGGGGCCGCAGCCGACGTCGAGGATGCGCAACGGAGGGCGGCCCTGGACCATCTGCAGGATGCGACCGTGCGAGCTGTAGGGCGACGGCTTGAAGGCGTACGGCTCGGTGACGCGGCCGAGCCGCCCGCTGCCGAATCCGGAGCGGCCGAGCCGGTAGCGCACCGTGTCGATGACCACGTCCTTCGCATACTCGAGCCCGTTGACGTGGCAGATCTCGTCGCCGTAGTAGGTGGGGATGGACACCTCGACGATGTTCATCTGCGCCGCGGCCAACTGGAGGATGATCTCGGTGTCGAAGTCGAAGCCGTCGGAGTTGCCGACGAACGGGAGCTGCTCGAGCGCACTGACGCGGTAGGCGCGGTAGCCCGAGTGCCATTCGCTGAGCTGCAGCCCGGTGAGAGCGTTCTGTGTGGTGCTGAGGATGCGGTTGCCGACGTACTTGTACATCGGCATGCCGCCCTTGAGTGCCTGCCCGCGGTGCATCATCCGCGAACCGAACACGGCGTCAGCGTCGCCGTCGAGAATGGGGGCGATGATCTCGCCCATCACCTCGGGCGCGTATTGGCCGTCGCCGTGGAGCAGCACCACCACGTCCCATCCGTGGTTGATGGCGTAGGTGTACCCGGCCTTCTGGTTGCCGCCGTAGCCCAGGTTCTGCGGGTGCCGTACGACGGTGAGGTGGAAGCGAGGATTGTTGCCGTGGTACTCCTGCGCGACGGCGTGCGTGTCGTCGGTGGAGTGGTCGTCCTGCACCAGCACCTCGGCGAGCTGCAACTGGGTGGCATCGGGGATGCGGTCGAGCACGGCCTCCAACGTGGACTCGGCGTTGTACGCCACGACGAGCACGCCGACCTTCATCGCGACCTCATCAGCGGGCTGTAGCGCACGATGCACACGACCGCGCGCACGCCGTCGCGCCAGCCGATCTTCTTGCCCTCGGCGTACGTGCGACCGTCGTAGGAGATGCCGACCTCGTAGACGCGAACACGCATCGCAGCGACCTTCGCCGTGACCTCGGGTTCGAACCCGAATCGGTCCTCCTCGACGGTGATGGCCTGGATGACCTCGCGGCGGAAGACCTTGTAGCAGGTCTCCATGTCGGTGAGGTTGAGGTCGGTCATCATGTTCGAGAACAAGGTGAGCAGCCGGTTGCCGACGGTGTGCCAGAAGTACAGCACCCGGTGCGGTGCGCCGCTCTGGAAGCGGGAGCCGTAGACCACGTCGGCGAGGCCTCGTTCGAGCGGCTGGAGGAGCAGGCCGTAGTCGTCGGGGGAGTACTCGAGGTCGGCGTCCTGCACCACGACGTACTCGCCGGTGGCCAGCCCGAACCCGGTGCGCAGGGCCGCGCCCTTGCCCATGTTGCGTGGCTGAAGGTGCACCCGCACGAGCGGGTTCTCGTACTGCCCCAGGATCTCACGGCTCTTGTCGGTGCTGCCATCGTCGACCACGATGACCTCGTGCACCCACGGCGACGCGAGGACGCGCCGCAGCAACTCCTCGATGGTGGCTTCCTCGTTGAAGCAGGGAACCACCACGGAGAGGCAGCGGCGGGCGTGCGCGGTCACGGGCCGTGATGCTACCGGAGGCGCCGAGTACGGTTGCGGCGATCATGAGGGACGAGATCGACGCCGACACCGCACGCCGGGCCCTGTGGGCGGCCGTGGGCGTGGGTGCCGTGGTGCGGTTCGCCTACTTCCTCTCGAAGTGGAGCTCGCCGCTGCTCGTGAACGACTCGCTGTACTACGCCGGTCAGGCCCACCAGCTCCTGCGAGGCATCTGGTTCCGAGAGGTGTTCTTCCCCGAGCATCCGGGGGCCGAGCACGGCCCGCTCACGTCGATCCTGATGGCGCCGGTCAGCATCGGTGACGACTTCTACCGTTGGCAGCGCCTGGTGACGGTGGCGACCGGGATCGCCCTGGTGTGGGTGCTCGGTAGGTTCGCCGCCGAGGCCGCGGGTGCGCGGGTGGGAGTGGTGGCGGCGTGGATCGCCGCCCTGTACCCGAATCTGTGGATGAACGACGGCCTGGTGATGTCGGAGAGCATCAGCATGCTGTGCGTGGGCTGCTCACTGTGGGCGGCCTGGCGCGTCGCACATGCGGCAGACGGGCGGGCTGCCTGGCGGGCTGCCGCGTGGTTGGGCCTGGCTCTCGGCCTGGCGATGCTGGCCCGCAGCGAACTGGTGGTGTTCGCCCCACTCGTTGCGCTCTGGGTCGCCGTGGCCCGCCGTCGCGTCGCGCTCGACTGGCGACCGGTGGTCCTGTCGCTCGTGGCCGCCGGCGTGCTCGTGTCGCCGTGGGTCGTGTTCAACCTGTCCCGTTTCGAACGGCCGGTGCTGCTCACCACGAACGACGGCACCACGTGGCTGGGCGCGAACTGCGACGCGATGTACCACGGCGGCGATGCGGGTGGTTGGACCATCGAGTGCATCGTGGCCGACCCCGCCTACCGCGCCGACGAGGAGCCGAGTGTGCGGTCGGCGCGCCAGCGGTCGATGGGGATCCGTTACGTCGTCGACCACATCGGCGATGTGCCGAAGGTGGTGGCCGCACGAGTGGCCCGCACACTCGACCTCTACGGACTCGACGACCTGGTGCACCAGGACGTGGGGGAGGAGCGACCGGAGTGGGCCGCCTGGGCGGGCATCGCGATGTTCTGGGTGCTGGCAGTGCTCGCTGCCATCGGTGTTCGCCGGCTGCCGCGTCGTCTGTGGTCGCTGCTGCTCGTGCCGGTGGCAGTCGTGCTGGTGACGACGGTGCTGTTCTACGGCGGGCATCGCATTCGCTCGACGGCCGAGCCGTCGCTGGTGGTGCTCAGTGCGGCGGCGGTGGCGTGGTGGTGGGCTCGTCGTCCCCATCGCGCGCGCTGAGCGCGGCACACAGCACCAGCACCACGACCAGCACCCCTGGGCGGTGCATCCGCTCGAACCACCCGGGCCAGCCGGCGTTGGCCGGAGGTCGGTACTGGAGCACGCGTTGCAGGATGCGACCGGAGAGCAGCACCATCAGCGCGACGCCGGCGACGGCGGCGATGCGTGGCCGACGGAACACGAGCACCAGCACGGCCGGCACGACGGCGTACAGGGCCGTGCTCGGCGCCGCGACGAGCGCCGTGAGCAACACGACGGCACCTGCGGCGAGTCCGGCGTCGAGCCACGAGGTGCGAGCGAGGACGTGACGGTCGATGCGCGGTGGTGCGGGAGCGAAGTCGATGGCGGCGCGCGTCGGTCGACGGCGGCGCAGGGCCAGCACGAGGCAGGCGAGAACAGCCACCAGCGATGCGATCACGGCGACGGTGACCGGGGTCTGCGCGCCCCACTCGATGTGCACCACGGTCGGTTCGGTGCTCGGAGCGAGCCACCAGCCGTTCATCCCGCCGGCGATCTGGGTGGGCGGGCCGAGGTCGCCGGTGTCGGTGCGTGCCGACCAACCCGGGTTGAATCCCTCGCCCATCACGAGCCAGCAGCCGGCGGGGCAGGGGGCCACGGTGGCCGTGCGGGTGAGGCGGGTGCGGGTGACCGTCACCTCGGGTGGTGCGGTGGTGCCGACCTCGGCGTCAGGAGTGTGGAGGACGATCCGGTCGACGTCGATGCCGAGGCCCGAGACGGCGCCCGGCTCGGTGCTCAGCCGGTGCGTGCCGGCGCCGAGCTCGAAGGTGGTGCCGCGACACGTGGGCACGTCGACGGGCTCGCCGGCCACGAGACGGGCGATGAGGCCGTCGCTGAGCTCCACGCTCACGGGGGCTCCGTCGAGCTCGGCGATGTCGACGCAGTACGGCACGTGGTCGGCGACGTGGAACTCGGTGTGGCCCAGCCCGGGCGAGCTGACCTCGCGGAGCGCCACGGGCAGCGTGATCGGCTCGGCGAACCGACGGTCGGTGGTGAGGCGAGGCTCGATCTCGGTGACGGTGAGGCGCAGTGGACCGGTGGGGATCGGCGAGGGGAGCGTGATGGAGCTCACGCCGTCGCTGTCGGGCGGCGGTACGGCGATGTCCATCGTCATGTTGTCGTTCGAGACATTGACTGCGGTGATGCGCGAGTGCAGATCGTCGACCGGCTGCTGCAGGGTGAGTGCGTCCACCCCGAGCGGCCCCACGTCGAATCGCAGCGAACTGCCGCCGGCACCGTCGAACGGGGAGGTCCAGGCGGTGGACGGATCGCCATCGGCTGCGAACACCCCGCGGGAGCCCAGGTCGCCGGTGAGTCGGCGGTCGGCGACCGGACCCGTGGTGCCCTCGAGATCGTTGATCACCTGGTCGGCCACCCGGCTGTCGAGGCGCAGTGTGACGGTGGCGGACAGGTCGTGCGCGTGCGCGGTGGTGAACTCGCGCTGCATCGACCGTTCGGGATCGCTGCGCCAGCGGTTCAGCGGATCGACCCGTTCGCGCGTGAGCACCACGGCGAACGGCGTGTCGGCGGGTTCGTCGAACGACGGCAACCGCACCACTTCGGTGTGCTCGCCGATGCCGAGCTCGGCGAACCCCACGGCGTCGCGACCTGCGGAGACCCCGGTGATGGTGATGCGCAGGTTGGCGCCCGGCTGCACGTCGACGTGCTGGCCGGGCCTCGTGAGCGATGTCTCGTCGAGCGTGACGTCGACGGGGACGGCGCTTCCGTTCAGGTCGGTGATGCGAATCGATGTGATGTGCCGGTCACCGACCGCCGGCTGCAGCAGCGTGAGGCGACCGTCGTTGTCGGAGATCTCGATGAAATGACCCAGCGGATCAGCCCGGTCGGCCACCACCCATGCGGTGTCGGCGTCGCCGTCGACGGCCATCGCCGGCCGCTGCTCGGGCCGATAGGCGAACGGCTCGCCGTAGCCGCTCGCCCGCACGACGAGACCGCTCTCGAGCGCTGCGGTGGTCTGCTGGCCGGCATCGGGCTCGAGCCCGAAGACCGGGAGGCGCTGGTCGCCCTCGTCGAAGCGGAGCACGTCGCTGCCGGGCCCGCCGGTCTCGGTGAAGCCCGTGACGTCCTGCGAACTGCGCCAGTGGTGGGCGCGGTCGCGGTTGGTGTCGGTGAGGATCACCATCGCGGTGTCGCCGGCGGTGCCTTCGAAGGGGCCATCGGCGGCGTACAGCAGCGCTTCGTCGCCGTGGAGGAGACCTGCGGCCGCGGCGTTCAGCACGCCGTCACCGCTGCCGACCAGCACCACCACCCGGTCGCTCGCGCGCACGATGGCGACGGGATCGTCGACCGGAGCGAGCTGCACGATCGGTCGGGCCGGGTCGGCGCCGCGGGTCTCGACGAGCGCATGCTCGTCGATCATCGGGATGTCGGGCACGTTGAGCACGGGATCGCCGTACGACACCGGCTCGCCGATGTCGCCGGATGCGAGCAACTCGTCGGCGGCTGCCGCGGGTCGGGGGGTTCGGAAGCGGTCGAACGCCAGGTCGTTCGCCAGCCACACGGTGTCGACGCCCAGGAAGCGAGCGATGGGCGCCAGCGCTGCAGCGTCGAGCGTGCCGGTCTGCACCCGGTCGTCGAGTGCGTAGAGCAGATCCATCAGCCCGGCCGAGCCGAGGGGGAGCAGGTCGCGGGTGACGAGTGGCTTGGTGGTCATGCCGGGCAGCGGCGGGTCGACCGTGTACCCCCAGCGGAACGCGCCGAACTCCGAGCCGGGCAACTGCAGCACCCGGTATTCCGACGAGCCGGACGACAGATCGTCGGCGGCCTGCTGCCAGGCCACCGGCGGGTCCTGGTCGCGCTCGAGCGCCGGGTCGACCAGGCCGCCGTTCCAGAGCACGGGGAAGTTGACGATGGCCACGGCCACCACGAGCACGGGAGCCAGTGCCCGCAACCGCCACCGGGTGGCACCGAGGGCGGCCACCAGCGCACCGACGCCCAGTGCGAGCCCGAGATTCGACATCGGGAGTGCACGGGTGCTGCTGCGGATGGCGAGTGCCATGGCACTGCGCGAATTCTCGGCCAGCGGCGACATCAGTGGCGATGAGTTGTCGATGGGGTGCACGCCCACGGCGAGCACGATGCCGACGAACACGAGCGCGGCCGCGAAGCGGCGCTGCGACCAGCGCGTCACGGCCAGGCCGAGGAGGCACAGCACGACGAGGCCGAAGCTCAGCAGCACCATCCGACCGCTCTCCATGTACGGCTGTGCGGCGGTGGTGGTGAACGCATACGGGTCGCGGATGTAGAACAGCCAGTACCCGGCCCCGCGCAGTGTCTCGGTGGACGTCGAGGTGAGTGAGGTGGCCTGCAGGCTCTCGCTGTACGACAGCACATCGGCACCCCACGTACCCTGGGCGCGGAGCATCGCGATCCACCACAGCGACACACTGGTGGCCAGCGCTCCGATGCGTGCCGCGGCTGCGACGGCGCGCTGCCAGGTGACGGTGCGTTGGAGCACCGCGTGGGCCAGCCACAGCACGGGTGCCGGTGCGATCATCATCACGGCGGTGGCGTTGACCGCACTGCACGACAGCAGGACCAGCGCCAGGAGAGCGGGATGGCGCCACCGGTGGCCACTGGTGGCCGAGCGGATGGTGAGCCCGACGATCCATCCGAGTGCCGCCCAGGGGAGCAACATCGCCGAGGTGCGCGACAGATACGGCAGCACGTACGGCGACAGCATGTAGACGAACGCGGCAGCGAGCGCGCCGCCTCGGGGGAGGCCCAGCAGTCGTGCCGCCCACAGCACGCCCCAGGCGCCGAGGAACAGCAACGTGCCGATCCACAGCCGGTGTGCCACCCAGTCGGGCGCGCCCAGGGTCTCGAACACCCAGTACCAGGGGCCTTGGGGCCAGAGATAGGCGATGGTCTGATGGGGCACCCAGCCGCCGAATTGGCGCGCGTCCCACGTGAACGGGGCGTCGGTGACGAGGCGACCCGGGTCGAGATAGAGGAACAGTTTGGTGTCGGCGGGCATCCGCCCGGGTTTGGTGAGCAGTACCGGGACATACGCGACGAGGGCCAGGAGGGCGAGGTTCGCCCGGGTGACGCCGGCGGTGAGCCGCGAGCGTCGCTCGGTCACGGAATGGCTCCGTACACCCCGTACAGGCCAGTGAGGCCGACCAGCCCGGCGGCACAGGCGGACAGCACGTACGGCCACCAGTCGCGCTTCTCGCGGGCGAACCACGCGCCCGCGGAGATGAACAACGGGAAGGCAGTGAACACGAAGCGCGGGCGGGCAGTGACGGTCTCGGGCATCACCATCAGGAGCACGATGACGACGCAGTACGCGACCATGAACCAGGGGAGCCGGTGCTGTGTGAGGAACCACAGCAGCAACACGAGCGTGACCACCGACAACGCAGTGATGGTGTTCGTGGGCGACGTGAGCGGACTGGTGAACGCCTCCCACGTGCGTCGGATGGCGGTGAGGCCGAAGCTGGTGCCCTCGCCCCACGCCTCGGTCTGCACCCGGAACCACACACCGCGCTCGCCGGTGTGGTTGCCGAGGAACCACATGAAGCCCACGAACCCGAGCGGTGACAGCAGAGGAGCGGCGAGCGACGACCACTCGCGGCGCTCCTTGATGGCGAAGAACGACGCGACCGCGCAGGCCGCGATGAGCGCGATGCCGTTGGGACGCGTGGCGGTGCCGATGGCCGCGAACAGGCCCGCCAACCACCAGTTCCGTTTCAGGAGGAACCACATGCACGCGGCGCTGACAGTGAGCAGCAGGGCCTCGGTGTACGCGAACGAGAGCACGAAGCTGCCCGGGAACAACGCCACGAGGATCATGGTCTTCTCGGCCACGTGGACGTCGAACAGTTCTCGGGCGAGGAGACCGATGAGCCAGATGGCGACGGCGCCGAGCACGAGGTTGACGGCGAGTGCGGCGACGGTGTCGCCACCCGGCAGGATGCGGTCGACGGCGCGCACCAGCATCGGGTAGGTGGGGAAGAACGCAGCACGCGCGTCGGGGACGAAGTACGTGACGTTCGGGCGGACGGACGTGGGGTAGCCGTTGCGAACGATGCGCAGGTACCAGATGCCGTCCCACGACGTGAGCACGTCGAGGATGGGGCGGAGCGCGTTGCCCGGGATGGGCTTGTTCGCGTAGTGCGGATCGGCCCACTTCGCGAACGGGAAGTCGGCGACCCGCTTGTTCTCGTCGGCCTTCAGTTCGGCTGCCACGATTGCCGCGCCGACGGCGACACACAACCGGGACAACAGGTACACCAGCCCGGCCTTCTGCACGGCGCTGCGCCACGAGCGTGTGCCCTGTGGCTGCGCCTCAGGCGCGTCGATGGTGGTGGTGTCGGTCATGGCGGCGCGGATCCGGATGTGGAGCGATGGGACGCTAACACCAGATGGCTGTCACCAACGGTTCATGGGAAGGACACGTTGCCGGGGCCCGAACTTGGGCGCCCGATGGCCGTCGAGGAGCAACAGCCTCACGACGCGACCGCGTTGCCCTGAATACGGTTCAAGCAGTGTGAGCATCTCGTCGTCGGTGCCTCGCGGTCGCCCGGTGAGCGCGTGGGTGACCACGTTCTTGAGGTGGTAGTCGCCCACGGCGACGGCGTCGGGATCGCCGTTGGCGAGGGACAGCACGTTCCCGATGGTCCACTGGCCGACCCCGGGGAGCAGCGCGAGTCGAGCGCCGAGGTCGGGCTCGGTCGTCCAGGCATGCAGGCGCGAGGCGTGCTTCGCGACGGTGCGCAGCACCTCTGCGCGCTTCGCCTCGATGCCGAGTGGGTGGAACCACCACGCCGGTCGTTGGGCCAACACGGTCGGGTCGGGAGGCAGTCGCAGGTCGCCGATCGTGGAGTTCGGGCCGGGTGCGGGCACCCCGAGCCGGAGACAGAGCGTGCGCCACTGCCGTACTGCCTCCATCGCGGTGATGCGCTGGGCCAGGATGGTGGGCAACAGTTCGTGGTAGACGGTGCCGCTGGCACCGAACCGTACGTCGGGATGGTTGCGCTGCGCAGCGAGGATCACCGGATGTGTGCCGGCACCGAACACGTGGCCGCTGTCGTTGGCCCCGGTCATCGCCGGCACCTGACGCAGCAGCCAGTCGGCGCCGTCGCCCCACGCCTGGGCGCGCATCGTGCCGGTGCGCCAGTCGAGGTGCAGCGTGCCGGGACCGTCGGGGGTGAACGTGGCGCGGAGGAACTGACCGCTGCCCACGATGGTGGTGGGGTCGCCGCGTCCGGCGCGGTAGGCGCGCAACGTGGCTGCGACCATCGGTGGACTGTAACTCGTCGGCACCGTGTGCGATGGGACAGCATGGGGCATGGACGTCGTCGTACGCAGTGAACCCGCCCCCGGCATCGCGCAGCTCACGCTGAACCGCCCCGACAAGCTCAACGCGATGACGGGCGAACTGGTGCAATCGCTGCACGACCACCTCGACGCCATCGCCGTCGATCCTGCCGCTCGTGTCGTGATCCTCACGGGGGAGGGGCGTGGCTTCTGTGCGGGCCTCGATCTCGGTGGCTACGGCACTGCACCGCACACCGAGCACCTCGGCCGCACCCAGGCCGGCTTCGCCGTGCAGAAGCACATCGCAACGTTGATGCCGAAACTGCGCTCGTTGCCGCAACCGGTGATCGCAGCCGTCAACGGACCCGCGGCGGGCGGCGGGTTCGCGCTGGTGCTGGGCTCCGACATCCGGCTCGCAGCTCGGTCGGCGAAGTTCAACGCCGCGTTCATCCGTATCGGCCTGTCGGCCTGCGACATCGGCACCAGCTGGGTGCTGCCGCGGCTGGTCGGCGCTGCTCGAGCCCAGGAGTTGATGCTCACCGGCCGCGTGTTCGACGCAGACGAGGCGTATCGCATCGGCCTCGTCGTCGATCTGCTCGACGACGACGCGTTGCTCGATGCCGCCATCACCAAGGCGCACGAGGTGATGCGCAACGCACCGTTCGGTGTGGCCCTCACGAAGGAAGGGATGTGGGGCGCGTTGGAGATCCCGGCGATGCAGAACGCGATCGATCTCGAGAACCGCCAGCAGATCATGGCCTCGGCAACGGCCGACCACCGCGAAGCGATGATGGCCTTCCTCGAGCGTCGAGCGCCCGACTACACGAACAGCTGAGAGGTGCTCAGAGCACGGTGGTGCGCACCGTCACCGGTGCGTCCCCGCCGATGAGCGGGTGGTGGCACGCGACGAAGTGCCCAGGGTTGATCTCGCGCAACTGCGGCTCCTCGGTGCGGCACCGGTCGTCGGCGCCCGCACAACGCGGGTTGAACCGGCACCCGGGCGGCGGCAGCACCGGCGAGGGCGGCTCACCCTCGATGGCCACCTTGTGCAGCGCGGCGTCGGGATCGGGCACCGGGATCGAGTCGAGCAGCACCTTGGTGTAGTGGTGCGCCGGCTCGACGTACAGCGTGTCGCTGGGCGCCACCTCGCAGATCTTGCCGAGGTACATCACGGCGATGCGGTCGCTGATGTTCTTCACCACGGCGAGGTCGTGCGCGATGAAGATGAGCGTGAGACCGTGCTTGGCCTTGAGGTCCTCGAGCAGGTTGAGCACCTGCGCCTGCACCGACACGTCGAGGGCACTGACAGGCTCGTCGCAGATGATGAGCGTGGGATCGAGCACGAGCGAGCGGGCGATGGAGATGCGCTGGCACTGGCCGCCCGAGAACTGGTGCGGCTGGCTCTCGGCGGCGCGTGCCGGGTCGATGCCCACCTCGGACAGCAGCGCGTCGACCTTGTCGGCGCGTTCCTGGCTGCTGCCGCGCTTCCAGATGGTGAGCGGCTCCATCACGATGTCGCGCACCTTGCGGCGCGGGTTGAGCGACGAGATGGGGTCCTGGAAGATCATCTGCATCCGGGTGCGCGCCTCGCGCATGTCGGCCAGCGACATGGTGGTGAGCTCGTTGCCCTCGAACGACACCGAACCGCCCTCGGGGCGGCGCAGCTGCATGATGGCGCGACCGGTGGTGCTCTTGCCACAACCGCTCTCGCCGACGAGGCCGAGGGTCTCGCCGCGGAGCACGTCGAAGCTGATGCCGCTGACTGCATTCACCTTCAGCCCGGTGCGGCCGACGGGGAACTCGACCTGGAGGTCCTCGACGCGCAGGAGGACATCGCCCTCCTGCCGCAGGTGTGCCTTTCCGGTGCCGGCCATCAGTTGGCCTCCACCGAGGACGCGATGCGCGCCTTGGCCTCGTGGTACTCGGGCGAGCCCACGGGGTACCAGCAGGCGTACGAGTGCGCCGGATCGTCGGGGGTGACGGTCAAGGGGGGTTCCTCCTCGAGACACTTGTGACTCACGTAGGGGCAGCGCGGCGCGAACCGGCAACCCTTGGGCGGGTTGACCAGATCGGGCGGGCGACCCGGAATGACGTTCAGACGGGTGTGGCTGGCTTCCTCGAGCTTCGGGATGCTGGCCAGCAGGCCCTCGGTGTAGGGCATCTTCATCGCCGCGAACAGGCGACGGGTGGGCGCCTTCTCGACGAGCTTGCCGCCGTACATCACCGCGATCTCGTCGGTGTGGCCGGCCACGACGCCGAGGTCGTGGGTGACCAGTACGAGGGACATGTTGCGGTCGCGGCGCTGCTCGGCGATGACATCGAGGATCTGTGCCTGGACCGTGACGTCGAGCGCGGTGGTGGGCTCGTCGGCGAACAGGGCGGTGGGGCCGCACGCCATGGCGATGGCGATCATGACGCGTTGGCGCATGCCGCCCGACATCTCGTGCGGGTACTGCTGCAGACGACGATCGGGCTCGGGGATGCGCACGTCCTGGAGGAGGCGACGGGCCGTGGCCATCGCGTCGTCCTTCGACATGCCGAGATGGATCTTCAACGGCTCGGCGATCTGGTCGCCGATCTTCATCAGCGGGTTCAGTGAGGTCATGGGATCCTGGAAGATCATCGCCATTTCCTTGCCCCAGATGCCCCGCATCTGCTTGCGGGTCTTGTTGCCGATCTCGGCGCCCGCGAACTTGATGCTGCCGTGCCGCTCGGTGCCCTTGGTGGGCAGCAGTCCCATGATGGAGCGGGAGAGGATGGTCTTGCCCGAGCCGCTCTCGCCCACGATGCCGAGCGCCTTGCCACGTTCGAGCGTGAAGCTCACCCCGTCGACCGCACGCACCAGACCACGTGGTGTGCGGAAGTGGGTCTTGACGTCGGTGAGCTCGAGGAGCGGCCCGGCGATCTCGCGGGTGGCCGCCTGAGTGACATTCGAAGGTGAACCGATGCTCATACCGAGGCCTCCCGCACGTCGAATCGGCGCGACAGGTTGTCGCCGATGAGGTTGAACGACAGCACCGTCAGGAACAGCATCATGCACGGGAACACCGTGGCCCACCATGCCTTCTCCAGACGTGCCCTGTTCGCGTTGATCATGAAGCCCCAGGAGGTGTCGATGCCGACACCGATGAAGGCGAGGGCGCCCTCTGCGGCGATGAGGATGCCGAGGCCGGTCGCCGCGACCGTGACCATCGTGGGCACCAGGTTGGGGAGGATCTCGCGGAAGACGATGCGTGCGTTGCCGGCGCCCATGCTGCGCGACGCGAGGACGAACTCCCGTTCCCGGAGCGCCATGGTCTGTGCCCGAACGATGCGGGCGAGCGGTGCGACGGCGAGAATGCTCAACGTGAGGATGATCTGCCACAGGCGGCTCATCCAGCCGAGGAACGGGATCTCGGCCTTGATGTCGTCGAGGCGGCTGACGAGCATGATGGCGAGCACCAGCGCCGGAATCGCGAGCAGGCAGTCGACGAGGATGGAGATCACTCGGTCGGTCTTGCCGCGGAAGTAGCCGGCGAGCATGCCGAGTGCGCCACCCACGACGAGCCCGATGACGGTGGACGAGATGCCGATCAACAGCGTGTACCTGGCGAAGTAGATGCACTTCGCGAACACGTCCTTGCCATTGCCGTCGGTGCCCCACCAGGCGACGTAGCCGGGGCCGAGCTTGTAGTTGCTCTGCAGCCGACCGTTCACGTAGACGCCGGCCTCTGGCGAGCGGATGAAGGGGAGATAGTCGGCGAAGACGGTGAGGAAGATCAGCACCGTGAGGAAGGTCATGCCGAACATCACCCCGAACTTCGGGATGCGCCGGCGGCGAACCTTCTTGAACCGCGCATCGATCTGTTCGTCGATGGTGGTGGTGGGATCGGGGGTCATCACATCGGTCATGTCGGTCACCCCAGGGCTCGGGCTTGGCGGATACGGGGATCGATCAGTGCGTACGACAGGTCGACCATCAGGTTGACGACCACCACGATGAGCACGATCACGGCGACGAAGCTCTGCACGGTGAACAGATCGCGTCCGAGGACGGACACCACGAGCTGCGAGCCGAGGCCGTCGAGGTCGAACAGGGTCTCGACCAACACGGCCGATCCGATGAGGGCGCCGAGCTGGGTGCCGAGTGCGGTGACCAGTGAGAACAGCGAGTTGCGCAGACCGTGTTTCCACACGACGCGGCCCGGTGGGACGCCCTTGGCGCTCGCCAGTGTGATGAAGTCGCTCTGCAACGTCATCACCATGTCGGCGCGCAGCAGGCGGGCGTAGATGGCGGCGATGGGGATGGTGAGGGTGAGCGCCGGGAGGAAGAAGTTCATGATGTGCTCGTGGAGGTCCTCCCACGGGTACACCTTGTCGCCGATGCTCGGGAAGATCTGCCAGTGCACCACGAACAGCAGCTTGAGGAACACGCCGAGCACGATGCCGGGGATGCCGACCGCGATGAACGTGGCCATGCTGCCGACCTTGTCGAACAGGCGATCGCGGCGGTACGCCTGGTGCACAGCGAGTGGGATGGCGATGAGCAGACCGAAGAAGTTGGCGTAGAGGCCGAGGAGGATGGTGGTCCACACTCGCGGCTTGAGCAGCTCCTCGACCGGCATGTTGGCCTGGGGCGAGTAGCCGAGGTCGAAGTGGAAGATGAGGTTCTTCAGCCAGTTCAGGTACTGCACGACGTAGTTGGCGTCGAGGTTGTACCTACTGATCAGGTCAGCCGACTCCTCGGGGCTGAGCGGACGACCGGCGAGTTTGATGGCCAGGTCCTCAGGGCTGTTGGCGCCCATGCGCATCACGACGAGCACGGTGAACGTGACGATGACGAACACGAGCAGGAGCTGCAGGAACCGGTTGAGGAAGTAACGCACACGAACCTCGTGGGAGAAGGATGGACGGGGTACGGACGGGGAGGGGCAGCAGGCGCTGCCCCTCCCCGGACCTTGCGGTCAAGCTTCCGTGATCAGGCGTTCGGGTCGATCCAGACCGTCTGGGTCCAGAACTGGCCCGAGAAGCC
>Ga0172367_10004353_pt1 | contig 17702 bp, 14 predicted proteins | sample Lak10m_FD_114542 | JGI IMG/M metagenome (GOLD analysis project Ga0172367, IMG submission 114542) | Freshwater microbial communities from Kabuno Bay, South-Kivu, Congo - kab_022012_10m | ecosystem: Environmental > Aquatic > Freshwater > Lake | place: Democratic Republic of the Congo: South-Kivu...
GTGATGAAGGCGCTCGTGCAGAAGCTCCTCATCTGCCGCGTGCGCCCCTACTACGTCTATCAATGCGACCTCATCGCCGGCAGCGCGCACCTGCGCTCCAGCGTGCGGCGCGGCCTCGACGTGATGAAGTCCCTGCGCGGCCACACGACGGGCTACGCGGTGCCGCAGTATGTGATTGATGCCCCCGGCGGCGGCGGCAAGGTGCCCGTGAACCCCGACTACGTCCTCAGCCGCAACGCCGACCGCGTCGTCCTCCGCAACTTCGAGGGCAAGGTCTTCGAATATATCGAAGGCACGGACGGCGCACCGCGCTTCAAGCCGTCGGAGAACTTCCACGTCCCCGAGCTGGCCTGACGGCGCGGCCTGCTTCGGAAAATTGTCTTCCGCCCCGGCATTGTCGGTCTATCCTTGTGTCATGGGAATGCGACGCGAGGCGCGGGAACGTGCCGTCCAGTTTCTCTTTCAGTGTGACTTGAACGCCCCCGACAAGCTCGACGAGGCGCTCGATCAGTTTTGGGATTCGCAACGCCGCGCCGCGCTCGCGCAGGCCTCCGATGGCAAGGCCACCTGGGGCGAGCAAATCGAGCTGCCTCCCCCCACCACCGGCGAGGCCGCGCTCCGTCTCTTCGCCGACCCGCTTATCAAAGGCACGCTCCAGCACCGCCCCGAGGTGGACGCGGTCATCACGAAGCACGCCAAAAATTGGGATATTGGCCGCATGGCCACGGTGGACCGGAACATCCTCCGGCTTGCCATCTTCGAGATGCTGCACCGCGACGACATCCCGCCGGTGGTCAGCATCAACGAGGCGGTGGACATCGCGAAGAAATTCTCCACCGACGACAGCGGCAAGTTCGTCAACGGCATCCTCGACAAGGTGCGCGGCGAACTCATGCGCCCCGCCCGCGCCCCCGTGCCCAAATCCTGACCCGCCGCCATGTTCGCCGACCTGCACATGCACACGACCTTCTCGGACGGGACATTTTCCCCGGAAGAGATGGCGCAGGCGGCGCATCGTCACCAGCTCGCCTGCGTGGCGCTGACCGATCACGACACCGTCGCCGGCTGCGAGCGGATGGCGGCGGAGTGCGCGCGGCTGGGCATTGAGTTCGTGCCGGCGACGGAACTGACCGGTGAGGTGGACGGCGTGGAAGTCCACATCCTCGGTTACTTTCTGGACACGCTGGACGCGCACTTTCTCTCGAACTTGGTGAAGTTTCAGCATGCGCGGCAGCAGCGCATCCACGAGATGGCGGCTCGCCTGCAGGCGCAGGGAATCCCGCTTCAGGCCGAGGCCGTCTTCGCCATTGCGAAATGCGAGTCGCCGGGCCGTCCGCATGTCGCGCGCGCGTTGGTGCAGGCGGGGCTGTGCAAAACCATGGACGAAGCCTTTGAGCGCTACCTCAAGAAGCACCGGCCCGCGTGGGTTCCGAAGTTCAAGATTTCCGCCTACGAGGCCATCGAGCTGATCCACCATGCCGGCGGCGTCGCGGTCATCGCGCATCCCGCGCTGAACAAGAGCGACGACATCATCGCGCCGCTGGTCGAGGCGGGGATTGACGGCATTGAGTGCTTCCACACGCGACACTCAACCGCCGCCAGCCAGCATTATCTGCTGATGGCCGAGCATTACGGCCTCGCCATCACCGGCGGCTCCGACTGCCACGGCATGAACAAAGGCCGGCCGCTCATGGGCGGCATCAAGCTGCCAGTCATCCACGTCCGCCAGCTCGAAGCCCGCGCCCGCGCCATCCGGGAAAAGATCTTGGCGGCGGCGTGAGCTGACTTGCCGCCCGACGCTTCACGTCCGCGACTTCCTCACGCACCACGCATCACGTTCCCATGGGATTGTTTTCCAAAATCAAAGCGGGCCTGCACAAGACCGCCGCCAGGCTCGGCCACGAGCTCAAGCGCATCGTCACCGGCTCGCCCAAGCTGACCGGCCAGACGCTGGAACAGCTCGAACACGCCCTCCTCGCCGCCGACCTCGGCATGGCGATGACCCAGCAGATTCTTGCCGCCGTGAAGAAGGCTTACGAGTCACAGGGTAACGCGGGGTTGGATGTCTTTGCCATCGCGACGACGGAAGTTGAGCGCAGCCTGTCCTCCACCAACGCCGCGCTCCGTCACCAGGCCGGCGCGCTCACGGTCGTCTCCATCGTCGGCGTGAACGGCACGGGCAAGACCACGACCTCCGCGAAGCTAGCGCATCTGTTGCAGGGCCAGGGCAAACCCGTCGTCCTCGCCGCCTGCGACACCTTCCGCGCCGCCGCCATCGAGCAGCTCAAGCTCTGGGGCACGCGCCTCAAGGTCGAGGTCATCGCTGGCGCCTACAACGCCGACCCCGCAGCCGTTGCCCACGACGCCATCACCGCCGCGAAGTCACGCGGCGCGAGCTACCTGCTCGTGGACACCGCCGGCCGCCTGCACACCAAGAGCAACCTGATGAAGGAATTGCAGAAGGTGCATCGCGTGATGGGCAAGCAGCTTCCCGATGCGCCGCACGAAGTCCTCCTCGTCCTCGACGCCACCACTGGCATGAACGCGCTCCAGCAGGCACGCGAGTTTCACAAGGCCGTCACGCTCACTGGCCTGGTCATCACCAAGCTCGACGGCACCAGCAAGGGCGGCATGGTCGTGGCCATCCAGAAGGAACTGGGCCTGCCCATCAAGTTCATCGGCGTCGGCGAGCAGCCCGATGATCTTCAACCCTTCGACGCGAAGCAGTTTGCGGCGGCTCTCTTCAGCGAGAAGTAGCCGGCCGGTTCACCGCATTCACCGCCGGCTCGCCGCGCAGCAGCCGCTCCAAGTCCGCGCACACGGCTTCGAACGTCCGCGTCTGCGCCTCGTGGGTGAACGAGCCGACGTGCGGCAGCAGGATGACGTTGTCCATCGTCTCGAAGCCACCACGCTCTTTCGGCGGCTCTACTTCGCGCACGTCCAACGCGGCTCCAGCCAGATGTCCGCTTTGCAACGCTGTCAGCAAAGCCATCTCGTCCACCACGCCGCCGCGCGAAGTGTTCACGAAGAAAGCTCCGCGCTTCATCACGGCGAAGGTGCGTTCGTTAAACATCCGCTTGGTCTCCGCCGTGAGCGGCGAGTGGGTGGTGATGAAATCGGCTTGAGCCAAGGCTTCCTCCAGCTTCGCGCAAAGCGCCGCGCCGGTTTCGGCCAGCGTCGAATCGCCCGGCTTCACGAACGGATCGAACACCACCAGCTTCATGCCGAAAGTTGCCGCGCGCTTTGCCACCAGCTTGCCGATGCGGCCGAAGCCGCAGATCGCCAGCGTCTTGCCCGCCAGCTCGATGCCCGTGCAGCCGCGCCGGTCCCAGCCGCCGGCCTTCGTCGAGCGGTCGGCCTGCGGAATCTTCCGCGCCAGCGCGAGCAGCAGGCCGAGGGTGAGTTCCGCCACGCTGACCGCGTTCGCATCCAGCGGCGCGATGACGGTGATGCCGCGCTCCGTGGCGGCCTTGAGGTCAATGTTGTCCAGCCCCACGCCCACGCGCCCGATGCCGATGAGTTTCGGCGCGGCGGCCAGCACGTCCGCCGTGAGCTGCGTTTGGTTCCGCACCATCACCGTGCGCGCCCCGGCCAAGGTGCTCTTTAGCTTCGCCGCGTCCTTCCACAGCATCGGCTCGCGGACGACGGTGAACTTCGCGGCCAGCGCGTCAATCGCGGGCGCTTGCAGGTCTTCGGTGATGAGGATGTCCATTCGCTGCCTTCGTAGTCGCAACCTTCAGGTTGCGAATCAGGTCTTACGCGCAGGCTGAAGCCTGCGACTACTCAGATTCGGTCCCACTCGATGGGCTTCGTGCAATCCACGCGCGGCAGGTGCTCGCGCACAGCCTCGGGATATTTCTGCGCCGCGCCCGTGTTGAACACCACGATGCGCTCGGTCGGCTTGATTTTGCCTACCTTGAGCAGCACTTCCAGCGCGCCGAGGCAGACCGCCGTCTCCGGGCAGAGCGCGATGCCTTCGCGCGACGACGCAAGCTGCATCCACTTGGGAATGTCCGCCTCGGGCGTCGCCAGCGCCACGCCGCCGCTGGCGCGCACCGCGTCGAGGATCATGAAGTCGCCCACCGCCGCCGGCACGCGGATGCCGCTGGCGATGGTCGCAGCGTTCTCGAACTTCTTCGCAAAACGGTCGCCCTTCTTGAACGCCTCGGCGATGGGCGCGCAGCCCGTGCTCTGGCAGGAAATCATGCGCGGCTTCCTCGGCGACTTGAGCCAGCCGAGCGCCTCCAGTTCAGCGAACGCCTTCCACATCCCAATCAGGCCCGTGCCGCCGCCAGTCGGGTAAAGGATCACGTCGGGCAGCTCCCAGTCGAACTGCTCGGCGAGTTCCAGGCCCATCGTCTTCTTGCCCTCGATGCGATACGGCTCCTTGAGTGTGGAGACATCGAACCAGCCCTTCTTCGCCTTGCCCTCGCCCACGATGCGACCGCAGTCGGTGATCAGCCCGTTGACGAGGAACGTCTTCGCGCCCGCGAGGAAACACTCCTTCTGGTTGATGACCGGCGTGTCCTCCGGCATGAAGACATACGCCTCCATGCCCGCGCGCGCGGCGTAGGCGGCCATCGCGCCGCCCGCGTTGCCGGCGGTGGGGCAGGCGACGCGCTTGGTGCCGAACTCGTTCGCCATCGTGATGGCCATCGCCATGCCACGCGCCTTGAAGCTGCCTGTCGGCAGCCGGCTCTCGTCCTTCACGAAGAGATGCTTCACTCCGAAGTGCGCCGCGATCCGTTTGGTCTCCAGAATCGGCGTGATGGTCTCCGTCAGCGAAACGATCTTCTCCACGTCGCGCACCGGGAGCATTTCGAGATAGCGCCAGATGGTTGGCGGGCGGCCGAAAAGGGCCTTCTTGGGAAACTTCTTCTTGAGGGCGTCGAGATCGTATTTGACCCACAGCGGCTTCTGGCAGGCGGGACAGAGGTTGTGAACCTTGTCGGCGTCGTAGCGCGTGACGCAATTGGCGCATTCCAAGTGGGTGACGAAGTTCATGCGCGGATGGTTGAGAGCGGAAGAACGGGAGTCGAGTGCAAAACCGGCGATGCTTTTCCGCTCGACTCCCCGGCGGCGCGATTCAACCTCCGTCCGCTGCCATGCAACTTTTCATAGACACCGCCGACGTCGCGCAAATCAAGGAAGCCATGAGCTGGGGCTTCGTGGACGGCGTGACCACCAACCCGACCCATGTCATGAAGACCGGGCGCAAGCCGCTGGAGGTCTATCGTGAAATCCTCGCGCTCACGGATGGCCCGGTGAGCCTCGAAACCGTCGCGCTCGACGCGAAGGAAATCGTCCGGGAGGGCCGCAAGCTGGCGAAGCTGGGCCGGAACGTCGTCGTGAAGGTGCCCGTCATCCGCGAGGGTTTGAAGGCGGTGAAGGCGCTGTCCGCCGACGGCATCAAGACCAACGTCACGCTGAACTTCTCCCCGCTCCAGGCGTTGCTCGCCGCCAAGTGCGGCGCGACCTACATCAGCCCGTTCGTGGGCCGGCTCGACGCCGTGGGCCACACCGGCATGGACCTCGTGCGGCAGATCCGCGCCATCTACGACAACTATGGCTACGAGACGCAGATCCTCACCGCCGCCATCCGCCATCCCGAGCACGTCCTCCAGGCCGCGCTGGCCGGCTCCGATGTCTGCACGATGTTCTTCGACACGTTGAAGATGCTCCATGAGCACCCGCTCACGGACATCGGCCTGGACATTTTCTTGAAGGATTCGGCGAAGGCGGTCGCGGAGGCGAAGTGAACTTACGTTTTGCGCATTACGCATTGCGCGGTGCGGCAAACGTAATGCGTAACGCGTAAAACGTAAGGGGAAGCCCAGCCGCATCTCCGTCCCCGATGGATGGGGCCGAAAATTCAATTAACGCCCGGCTCCGCGCTCTGGCACTCTGCGCACCGTGAAGCCCGTCCACTCAAACTCAACGGCGCAACCACACGCCAAAGGAGGACCCCGTGTTGGCTGACGCCGGATTCCTGGTTTTGCTCGCTGTTCTGCTGGTCGGCTACGTGCTCGGGATGCCCTTCATCCTCTGGCTCAAGTCGCGTGAATCGGCCGCGGACCAGCAGCGCCTGCGCGAGCGGACGACCGACTTGGAGCGGCGACTGATGCGGACCGAGAAAGAATTGGAAGCCGTCCGCAATCTCGCCCCCGAACGGCCAATCACTCTGACAAAGGTCGAAGCACCTGCATCCACAACTGAGCAACCAGAAGCGAGAACTGCTCCTGAAATACCCGCAACCGTCCTCGCGAAGGCTGCCGAGCCAACGCCGGCGAAAGCATCCACGCCGCTCACAGCGCCTCCGCTCCCGCCCATCCCCGCCGAAGCCCTCCCGACGCTCGGCAGCGCGGTCCCCATGCCGCCGCCTCCGGTCCCCACGCCCTTGCCTCCGGTTCCGCCACCGCCCAAGACCCCGCCACCTTCCTTCACTCCGCCGAAACCCGCGTTCAACTTCGAGCAGTTCCTTGGAGTCAAGTTGTTCGCGTGGATCGGCGCTTTCGTCGGCTTCCTCGCCGTTGCCTTCGCGTTGAAATACTCGTTTGACCAGGGCTGGGTCAGCCCCGCTGTGCGCGTGGCGGGCGGGCTGGTCATCGGCATCGGCCTGCTCGTCGGTGCCCTGAAGCTCAACCGCGAGCGCTACGCCGTCACCGTGCAATCCCTCTGCGGCGCGGGCGTGGTCATCCTCTACGCGGACTTCTTCACGGCGCACGCCTTCTACAAGCTCATCGAAAGCCCCTACGCGACCTTTGCGCTCATGTCGCTCGTCACCGCCGTCGCGTTCTTCCTCGCCGTGCGGCTCAACGCGCAGGCCGTCGCGATCCTCGGTCTGCTCGGCGGCTTTCTCACGCCCATTCTCATCCGCACCGGCCACGACAACCCGCTCGGACTCTTCGGCTACGTCGCGCTGCTCGACGTCGGCCTGCTCGCTGTCGCGGTGCGGCAACGCTGGCTGCACCTCACGCTGCTGGCTGGCATCGCCACTGTGCTGATGCAAATCGCTTGGGCGGGCGAGTATTTCGCGGTCGAGAAGGTCAACACCGCGATGACCATCTTCGTGTTCTTCAGCGCGCTGTTCTTCGCGTTCTTCACCCTCGTCCACCGCGTCGCGGAGAAGGCTGCCGAGGCCGTGGACAAGTGGAGTTCCGCCGCCGCCGTGCTGATGCCATCCATCGGGCTGCTCTTCGCGCTGTGCGTTTTCCTCAAGCCCTACCGCGACCTGTGCGACCGGCCCGGCCTGATGTTTTCGTTCATCTTCCTGCTCGACCTGGCGCTGCTCGGCGTCGCGTGGACGTGCGACAAGCTCCGGCCCGTGCAACTCCTCGGCGGCGCCGCGTCGTTCTTCCTGCTGATGGTCTGGACCGGCGGCTTCCTCACCGATGACCTGCTCAACTGGTCGCTCGGCTTCACGCTGCTCTTCGCCGTGCTGCACTCGGTCTTCCCCGTCGTGCAACAGCGCCTCCAGCCAAACCTCTCGCCCGTCTGGTGGATGCACCTGTTCCCGCCAATCGCGCTGCTGCTGCTGCTCGTCCCGCTGATGAAGCTCGACGCGCCATCGTTCCTCGTCTGGCCAGTCGTGCTGCTCGTGGACGTGCTCGCCATCGGCCTCGCTCTGTTCACCGCGTCGCTCGTGTCCGTCGCCGTCGTGCTGCTGCTCACCATGTTTGTGACCGCGTGCTGGATCATGAAAGTCCCGGCGGTGCTCACCGGCTGGACGGGCCTGCCGGGAATGTTGTTGGTCATCGGCGGCTTTGCGGTGTTCTTCTTTGCCGCCGCGTTCTTCGCGCTGAAGCGAATCCTGCCGAAGCTCGAAGCCGCGAAGGCTGACCCGAAGAACGCCAGTGGCCTCCCGCTCTCCGGCTCCGTCACGCCGGAGCTCGCCGTGCAACTCAGCTCGATGGCCGCCGTGCTGCCGTTCCTGCTGCTGACGATGGTCGTCCTTCGCCTGCCGCTCACAAACCCCTCGCCCGCCTTCGGCCTCGCTGTGCTGCTCATCGCGTTGCTGCTCGGCGTCGTGCGCCGCTTCGGCACCGACCTGCTCTCGCCCGTCGCGCTGGGCTGCACGCTGCTGCTGGAGTTCGTCTGGCACACGCGTCACTTCGCCGGCACCGGTGACGCGCCCGACTGGCTGCCGCTCGCTTGGTATGCCGGGTTCTCGGCGGTCTTCACGCTGTTCCCCTTCGTCTGCCATCGCCAAGTCGGCGAGCGCCGATTGCCGTGGGCAGTGTCCGCGCTCGCACTACCACTGCACTTCCACGTCATATACCAGCTCTGCAAGGCGAACCTCCCCGCCTTCGACTACCTCGGCCTCGTGCCCGCCGTGTGCGCTCTCCCTGCGTTCGCTGGCCTCGTCTGGCTGCTGAAGAAGCTCCCGACGGACAACGAAGGCCGCAACACGCTGCTCGCGCTCTTCGGCGGTGTGGGCCTGTTCTTCATCACGCTCATCTTCCCGATTCAGTTCGAGAAGCAGTGGCTCACCGTCGCGTGGGCGCTGGAAGGCGTCGCGCTGCTCTGGCTGTTCCATCGCGTGCCGCACCCGGGCCTGCCGCTCGTCGGGGTCGTGCTGCTGTGCGTGGCCTTCGCGCGGCTCGCTTTCAACGGCGCGGTCTTCAGCTACCACCCGCGCAGCGACACGCCGCTGCTCAACTGGTATCTCTACACCTACGGCATCGTGACGGTCTGCCTCTTCGCCGGCGCGCGGCTGCTCGCCCCGCCGCGCAACGTGGTTCGGGACTTCAACGTATTGCCGCTGCTCTACAGCCTGGGCACCGTGCTCGCGTTCATCCTCGTGAACATCGAGATCGCCGACTACTTCAGCGAAGGCACGCGCACGACGTTCGAGCTGTTCGGCGGCGGGCTGTCGCGCGAGAAGCAGCTCGGGCGCGACATGACTTACTCGCTGGCATGGGCCGCGTTCGCCTTTGTGCTGCTCGTCATCGGCTTCAAGCAACGCGTCGCCGCCGCGCGCCGCGCCGGCATGGCGTTGCTCGGCGTGACCTTGCTGAAACTCTTCTTCCATGACCTCTGGCGGCTCGGCGGCCTTTACCGCATCGGCGCGCTCATCGGCCTGGCCGTAGTGCTGATTCTGGTCTCGATGTTCTACCAGAAGTTCCTCGCGACGGAGGCGGAGAAGGTTGCGCCGGCGGCTGACGCAGAACCGAAAGACAAACCATGAAGGAAGCTCCAAAACCCAAGCTCCAAGCTCCAAAGAAGCTCCAAACACCAAGCTCCAAGGAAATCCTGTTGCGCTCCGGCCTCAGATTGAAGTTTGGAGCTTGGCATTTCTTTGGAGCTTGGAGCTTGGGTTTTGGAGCTTTGGTGCTCGCCCACTCCGCCGAACTCCCGCCCGCTTGGAAAAACGCCCAGCCCGTCACGCTCACGCAGCCCGGCCTCGTGCGCTTCTCCGTGCCGCTCGACACGCTCGACGCCGCGCGGCCCGGCCTCGACGACTTGCGCATCCACGACGCGGCGGGCCGCGAAGTTCCCTTCGATCTCGACCGCCCCGTGCAGCGCGCCGTGCTGACCGCCGCGCCGCGCAAGTTCGCCTCCAGGATTGAAGGCGCTTCGACAGTCGTGCTCATCGAAACCGGACAGACGCAGCCCGTCGTCGGCATCACGTTGCAGACGCCGGGCCGTGACTTCCTCAAGCCCGTGCGCGTTGAGGGCAGCAGCGATGGCCGGCTCTGGGCGACCATCGTGGACGGCCAGCCGGTGTTCGTGCTGGCCAACGGCGCGATGCAGTTGCGCATCAACTTCCCCGCCGGCGTCTGGCCGCACCTGCGCGTCACGCTCGACGACCGCCGCGCCGCGCCCGTCCCCGTCACCGGCATCACGCTGCATCCCGAGGCAGCCGAAGCCGCGCCCGCCGAGCTGCTCGGCTTGGAAATCACCGAGCGCGCGGAGACCGACCGCGAGACGCGCCTCACGCTCCGGCTCAACGGCGGCAATGTCACGCTCGCCGGCCTCAGCCTCGTGACGAGCGACGCGCTCTTCTCCCGCCGCGTCACGCTCGCGCAGCGCACCATCAGCGAAGGTGAAGTGCGTGAAACTTCCGTCGCCGGCGGCTTCCTCTACCGCCTCGCGCTCGAAGGCCGGCCCGCTGTCTCCAATGTCACTTTCGCCGTGGACGTGCCAGTGCAGTCGCGCGAACTCCTGCTCACGATCCACAACGACGACAACCCGTCCCTCAACCTCACCACGGTTGAGGCGAAGCGCCGCCCGGTCTTCGCCACCTTGCTCAACGACCGGCCCGGCCCGCTGCAATTGCTCTCCGGCAACGCCCAATGCCCCGCGCCCAAATACGACCTGGCGGCGCTGCGCCGCGACTTGCGGGCCGTCCCGCTCGTGACCGCGCAGGCCGGAGCGCTCACCGCCAACCCCAAGTTCACCGCGCCTGACCCGCTCGCGATGCTCGCCGCCGGCACCACGCCGCTGGAGGTCAGCCCGTGGCGTTTCCGCAAGGCCGTGCGCCTCGTCGGCCCCGGCATCCAGCAGTTGGAACTCGACCTCGAAGCGCTGGCCCGCTGCGCCGCGAGCTTCGCGGACCTGCGCGTCGTCTCCGCCGGCCAGCAGGTGCCCTTCGTCCTCGAACGCACGCCGATTCAGCGGAGCTTCCCGGTCGCCGCGAGCAAGGCCGACGATCCGAAACGCCCCAAGACCAGCCGGTGGGAACTCGCCTTGCCGCACCAGTCGCTGCCGCTCACGCGCCTGACCTGCGAGACGGGCGCACCGCTGTTCCGTCGCGACGTGACGGTCTTCGAGGAGCGCGCTGACTCGCGCGGCGAGAAGCATCGCGTCGCGCTCGGCCACGCGACGTGGGTCCGCACACCGGAGCAGAAGCCGGGCAAGCTCGTCATCAGCTTGAATCAAGCGCCCACCACCGGCCGCCTCTGGCTCGAAGTGGAAAACGGCGACAACCCACCGCTCGAACTCACTGCGCTGACCGCGTGGCACTCGACCGCGCGGCTGCTGTTCCGGGCCGCCGATGGAGCCGCGCCCGCGCTCTACTACGGCAACCCCCAGGCGGCCTTCCCCCGTTACGACCTCGACCTCGTCGCCCGGCGGATTTTTTCCGCGCCTAAAATCCAGGCCAAGCTGGGGCCAGAGGAGCCGTTGAAGGGAACGCCGCTGGGCGAGTCGCTTGCGGGGACGAAGGGGAACGCGCTGTTCTGGGGCGTGCTGGTGGCGGTGGTCGCGGTGCTCCTCTTCGTGTTGAGCCGCCTGCTGCCGAAGCCGGTGGAGCCGACGAAGTGAGGAGAATCCGTGCCGGCGACTTGCAGTCGCCGCGCTGCGCGTTCGGGACGACCAACCAACGGCGGCTGCAAGTCGCCGGCACGGACCGTCAGTTTCCCGCCTTGACGAGCTTCCAGATCTTGCCCGACTTGGTGCCCAGCGCGCCGGTCTGGTTGGTGAGCACGTAGAGTTCGCCGTCCCGGTCCTCGCCGAAGGCCCAGACGAACGCGCCGATGTGCTGGCCCGCGTGCGACTCCGGCTCCAACTGCGCGAGCGTCCACTTGCCGCCCGCGCCGCGCGTGCCGGCGAAGAGGACGCCCTGCGCCACGCCCATGTTCCGCGACCAGTCGGCGAAGACGTATTTGCCCGCGAGCTGCGGGAGCGCCTTGCCGCGATAGACGTAGCCGCCGGTCACGCTCTTGCCTTTGCCCGCCTGCGGGAAGCCCGCGAGGTTCTCGTAGGCGATGATGGGGTCCACGAACTTCGCGTTGCCGGGATCGAAGTAGGGCTGGTCCAGCGGCGCGAGTTCCTTCTTCGGATTGAACCACTCGGCGCCCTCGCGCAGGTTCCAGCCGTAGTTGCCGCCCTTGACGATGATGTTCACCTCTTCCCAGCGGCTCTGGCCGACCTCGACCTCGAACAGCTCGCGCTGCCCGCCACGGTCGAAGCTCATGCCCCACGGGTTGCGGATGCCCCACGCGTATATCTCCGGCCGGCCGCCGCCCTTGGCGAACGGGTTGTCCTGCGGGATGCCGTAGAGCTTGCCCGCCGCCGGCTTGTCCACGTCAATGCGCAGGATTTTTCCCTGCAGCACATTCACGTCCTGGCCGTTGCCGTGCGGGCCGCGGGCCTTGTCCGTGTCGGCCTTGTTGGTGTCGTTCTTGTGCCCGCCGTCGCCGGAGCCGATGTAGAGCTGGCCGTCCGGCCCGAAGCAGATGCGCCCGCCGTTGTGGTTGAAGTAAGGCTCGTCAATCTGAAGCAGGATGCGCTCGCTGCCGAGGTCGAGCGCGTCGCCCTTCGTCGTGAACTCGGAGATGTTCATCGTGTGATCCCAGTTCGTCGGCGCGGTCGAGCGGAGCGGCGCGCTGTAGCAGACGTAGAGCCTGCGGTTCGCCGTGAACCTGGGGTGCAGCGCGATGCCCAGCACGCCGCGCTCGTCGAACTTCCCGAGGTTGATCTTCAACTTGCTGGAGAAGTCGGCGAAGGGCGTGAGCTTGCCGTCCGGCGTCATCAGGTGGATCGGCCCGACCTGCTCGGCGACGAGCACGCGCTTGCCGTCGAAGTCGGTGAGCACCGCCGGGGCGGTCAGGTTGGTGACGATGAGCTTGAGGGCGACGCCGCTTTTGCTCTCGGCGGCGAAACTGAGTGAAGCAGCGGCGAACGAGATGCCGGCGCAAAGCAGGCGGGCGGACCAGTGAAGTGATTTCATGCGCGGGAGTGTAGGGATGCGTGTGGCGGTGACAAGCCGGGAGGCTGAAGGGGTGGCCGTGGCCGTCGGACCCAAAAGAGCGGCGCTGAAGCCGCCGCAGTCCAGACGCTGGCGCGTTGAACCAGTGGTTCCGTGCGGCGCGAAGCGCTTGGACTGCGGTGGCTTCAGCACCGCTTTCCCTGCCCGCGCGCGCTTGCGTCGCCTCCCCGGCTCCGGCGAAGCTGCGCGGGTTGAACGAGTTCTTCCAGCGCCATGAAGCCGCCATGCGCCATGCGCTTGCCGTCCTTGCCGGCCTGCTGCTGGCGGCGGCGTTTCCCAAGCCGGGCATCGCGGGTTTTGCGTGGGTTGCGCCGGGGCTGCTGCTGTTCAGCGCGGCCGGGCAGCCGGCGAAGGTCGCGTTTCGGCTCGGCTGGCTGGGCGGTTTCGCCTTCAACCTCGCGGCGCTGCACTGGCTGCTGTTCATCCCGGTCACGGGCTTTCCGATTCTGGGCTGGCTGGTGTTGAGCGCGTATTGCGCGCTGTATCCGGGGCTGTGGGTCTGGCTGTGCTGGCGGCTCGCGCCCGTGCCGGCGGCTTCCAGCCGCCGCCCAGACGCAGCCGACGTAGCCGACGCGGCGATTGCAAATCGCCGGCACGAGCCGCTGGCGCAGGCGAGCTTCCTGCAACGCGCGGTGTGGGCGTTGAAGTGCGCGGTGCTGTGGGTGGCGCTGGAAACGATTCTCGGCTGTTTCCTCACGGGGTTTCCGTGGCTCGCGCTGGGCGTGTCGCAGCACAAGATGACGATGCTAGTCAACATAGCCTCGGTTACAGGTGTTGCTGGCGTATCGTTTTTCCAAGCTTGGTGCAGCGTGGCCATGACCAGTGCTGCCTTGAGATTGGTGCAGAATCCAATCGGACACTCGTCGGCTTTTCGAGAGTTCGCACAACCCTTGTTTGGCTTCATCCTGGCCAGTGCTTGGGGGTTTTCGCTCATGTTCTATGACCGGCTATTTATCGATGACCCTTCTCCCCACACGACCACACGACGCGAACTTCGCCTCGCCCTCGTCCAGCCCAGCATCCCGCAGACGATGATCTGGAACCCGGCGGAGAAGACCAACCGCTTCGCCAAGCTCATGCAGCTCTCCGAACTCGCGCTGGCCACCAAGCCCGACGTGCTGGTCTGGCCCGAGGCCGCGCTGCCGGACATGAACGAGGAGAGCTTCCGCGCGGTCACGAACCTCGTCGCGACGCACAAGGTCTGGATGGTCTTCGGCGCGGATGACTACGAGCTGAAGCCCGGCGCACCCCGTGACTCGAACCAGCCTTCGGACTACGCGTTTTACAACTCCGCGTTCCTCCTCTCGCCCGAGGGCAAGGTCGTCTCCACCTACCGCAAGCGCCGGCTCGTCATCTTCGGCGAATACATTCCGCTGGCGGACTGGCTGCCGTTTCTCAAGTGGTTCACGCCGATTCAGAGCGGCTTCACACCGGGCAAGGAGCCGGTGGCGTTTGAATTTGCCGGGCTGAGGACGGGCGACTCGCCTTCGGAGCGCGGGTCTGCGACCCGCAGCGCGCCCGAGTCTTCCAACCCGCTGCGGCTCACAGAGCCGCGCTCCAAGCTCCGCGCCGGACTGCTCATCTGCTTCGAGGATGTCTTCGCGTCGGCGGCGCGGGAAAGCGCGGCGGACGCGGACTTCCTGCTGAACATCACCAATGACGGCTGGTTCGGCGAAAGCTCGCAGCAGTTCCAGCACGCGGCCCACAGCGTCTTTCGCGCGGTGGAGAACCGCCGCCCCGTCGTGCGTTGCACGAACAACGGGCTGACCTGTTGGGTGGACGAAACAGGCTTCATGCACGACCTCGGCGTGGGCGACGCGGCGGATGTGCATGGCACCGGCTTCCGGGTGGTGAAACTCGCCGTGCCCGCCGGTTCGCGCGAGCCGACGTTCTACCAGCGGCACGGGGATTGGTTCGGCTGGGGCTGTGTCTTCGCCGCGCTGGGGTTGCTGGCCCGCTCGCGCCTGCGGCGTCGGGGATAAGCGTTGCCAGTCCGGGGGGCTTCTGGCATTCAATGACCGTGCGACCGAGTTCAACCAAGTTCCTTCTGGCCTTGTTGGCCGTGGGGCTTGTCGCGCCCAACTGCCCCGCGCCCGACAGCGTCACGCTGCGGATCCTCACCGAGACCGGCTCGCGCGTGGCGCTGGAAGACCCGCTGACCTTCAACGCCGGGACGATTTACCAAGGCCTCTCCGCCCTCGGCCACACGGACAAAACCCCGCGCGCCGAGCGCACCACCACGGACAACAAGGCCTTCCCCGCGACGCTGGAATCCATGACGGTCGCCTCATGGCCGCTGCATCCGGGACTGACGCCCAAAAGCATGGTCGCCAAGCCGGACGACGCGGCGATGATGACCCGCCTGTTGCCCGGCCTGACTTCGAAGGCCAACGAGGCGCTCACCCGGCGCGTGGCTTATTTCCCGCCCGTTCAGGATCCGGACATCATCAAGCCCCGCTTCCAGCGCATGGAGCGCCAGTGGCCGCAGACCGTCCCGCCGGATGTCCTCCGGCCCGGCATTCGCCCGCCCTCGCTGACGGTGGATGGCTACGCGTGGCTCCGCCCGGACAAGCCCCACATCGAGGAGCCGCATCACGAGCGGCCGCAATACGATTATTCCGGCCCGCCCTTCATCTTCAACGCCCCGCCGGAGCTGCTGAAGAACCCGCTCATCGCCAATGACCCGAGCATGATGCGCCTGTTCGTGAAGACCAATGAGAGCGGCATCCGCGACGCCACCGCCGCTTCGGCGGCCGCCGCAAAACCCGTCCGCCGGCTGCGCTCGGCCTCCTACTGGGATGCCGTTGAGGCCCCGAACAATCCGCGCGCCGCCTACGACAGCGCGTCCGACTACGAGGCCAAGGCGCGCAACACCACGCGCGCGTTGTTCGATTTGCGCGATCCGCTCAACCCCACCGCGCCGAACGACCCCAGACCGTCCTACGACACGCGGCCTTCCTTCAACCCGCCGCCGCGCCGTTTCGTGCGCGATCCCAACGGGATTTGATTCGCCGTTCTTGGCGCTTCCTTGCCCGCCTGGCCCCTGCCGTGAAATCCGTCTGCCTATTGCTCGTCGAGCAGCGCCGTTGATCCGCACTACGTCGAGGCGGCGGAGGAGCTTGGCACGCTTCTCGGCCAGCGCGGACTCACGCTGGTCTATGGTGGCGCGAGCGTCGGGCTGATGGGGCGACTCGCGCAGTCGGTGCAACGCGGCGGCGGACGAGTGCTCGGGGTGATCCCGCAATCGCTCCGGGATCGGGAGATCGCCTACGAGGCCGCCGACGAACTCATCGTCACGCGCGACCTCCGGGAGCGGAAGGCCATCATGGAGTCGCGCGCGGACGCGTTCGTCGCGTTGCCCGGCGGCTTCGGCACGCTGGAGGAAGTGCTCGAAGTGCTCACGCTCAAACAGCTTCGCGCGCACCAGAAGCCGGTCGTCTTTCTCAACACCGCCGGCTTCTACGACCGCCTCCTCGCCGTCTTCGAGCAGCTTTATGAGCAGCGTTTCACCAAGGCCGGTCATCGTCACTGCTACAGCGTCGCCGCCGCGCCTGCCGAGGTGCTGCATCACCTCGATCACGCCCGCCCTGCGCCGGAAGTGGTGAAGTGGTTTTAGTCGCCAGGCAGCTTCCACCGTCCGAGCAGCCGCAAATCGTCCACGAGAAACTCACGCGGGCCTTCGCCGCTGAACTCGATGCTGAACCAGTCGGTGTTGACCACGGGAAAGTTCGGGAACGAACTGAATGACAAGTCCACCTTGCGCCACTTGTCATCCAGCGCGGCCTCGATGGTGGAGCTGACGGCGAAGGCGTTGGTCGTCCCGTGGTGCGAGTGCAGCGTGAAGCGCGCGCGCCCGTTGCCGCCTGGCGTGCGGAGCCAAACACGCAGTCCCGTGGCGAGTTGGTGCGAGTAATGCCACCCGCGCACGCGCGCCGTGCCCACGGTGACGGAACGCTGGCCGGCGGGCAGCATCACGGACAACGCCGCGTTGCCGTCGTGCGCGGCGGGAGAGGATTTCAGTGGCAGGACACTCGCGCCCGCGAGCGTCCAGCCAGCCACTCCTTCCTCGAACCCATCCAAGAACGGCCAGAATATCCGCGAAGGCTTTTCCATTCCCGCCAGTCGCGGCGAGACCACGCGAATCGGGGAGAGCAGCGCGGGAGCCGGGTTGCCGGCGCTGACGAAATAGACGAGCGGCACATCGAGGTCGTCCACCGGCAGCGTGGCTTCCCACACTGCGCCACGCTGCACGAGTGGCAGGGTGCGCCAGTCGCGCGCGGGCCAGTGGCCGGGCGCGTCCGTGCTGAAATGGAGCGTGAGGCGCGGTTGTGTGGCCGGGGTGGCCGGCTGCCAGCGCACCTTGAGCTGCTCGGCAAGGTGCTCGGCGCGCAGCGAGGCGAAGGCTTCCTGATTGAGCGCGTTGGTCGCGAGACCGATGGGATACCGCACCGTGCCCGCGACCCATGCGTCCGCCGCCGGCTTGGATTGCGCCTGCGCCATCACCGTCAGCAGCAGTCCGACGAGCGTGGCGAGGGCCGGGGAGTTCACTGTCATTTGCCGCCGCCTTTGCCGCCACCACCACCGCCCTTGCCGCCCCCGGCGGTCATGATGGTGCCCGTGAGGACGCCGACGGCGAAGAAGGCGAAATACATCTGCGCGGCGGGGAGCGTGAGCTTCTTCGGCAGCACCGGCGGCAGCGAGAAATCCACCGTGCCTCGATTCTCCCGGCCCATGAGCACGAGAAAGAAGAGCACGACGAGAAGGAAGATGGTCTTGAGCAGCAGCTTGGCATTCATAATGAGGCCGGGCGGGACGGTAGCAACGCGACACCGCGTTGTCAGCAGGCAGTTGGCGCAGCACGCTTGCGCTCTGTTCCGCCCGCCCTAACCTCCCCTCCCATGAGCATCGCGACACGCACGGGCGACAGCGGCACCACGGGCCTGATGTATAACCGCCGCGTGTCCAAGTGCCACGCGCGCGTGGAGGCCTA
>Ga0172367_10004355_pt1 | contig 17700 bp, 18 predicted proteins | sample Lak10m_FD_114542 | JGI IMG/M metagenome (GOLD analysis project Ga0172367, IMG submission 114542) | Freshwater microbial communities from Kabuno Bay, South-Kivu, Congo - kab_022012_10m | ecosystem: Environmental > Aquatic > Freshwater > Lake | place: Democratic Republic of the Congo: South-Kivu...
ATTCACCGCCATCCCATCCGAGTCCATCGACTACGCGGTTATAGAAAAACTGCCCTCCCTTGAGCCTTGCCCCTTGAACCTTGCCCCTGTTGTCATGGTGCCGTTGGATGCCGGTTGGAGCGATCTCGGCACTTGGGACACCGTCTGGAATGTGCTGCCCAAAGACGAACACGGCAACGCCCATGTGGGCGACGTGCTCACCACCCACAGCCGCAACACCCTGGTGCACGCCTCCAGCCGGCTCGTCAGCCTGGTTGGGGTAATCGACCTCATCGTGGTCGAAACGCCAGATGCCGTCCTGGTAGCAGACAAGACCCGCAGCCAAGACGTCAAACACATCGTCACCCAGCTGCAGAAAACAAAACGCGAAGAGCACACGCTGCACCGCAAAGTGCATCGCCCATGGGGCTGGTACGACAGCATTGACGAAGGTGGCCGCTTCAAAGTTAAGCGCATTCAGGTCAAGCCCGGTGCCAGCCTCAGCCTACAAAAACACCACCACCGGGCCGAGCACTGGGTGGTCGTCAAAGGCACCGCCGAAATCACCAACGGCGACAAGACCATTCTGCTTACCGAAAACCAATCGACCTACATCCCGCTCGGCGAGGTCCATCGCTTGGCCAACCCCGGCACTATCCCGCTCGAAATCATCGAAATGCAGTCGGGCAGCTACTTGGGTGAGGATGATATCGTGCGTTTTGAAGACAACTACGGCCGGAGCCAGTAAGTGACTGTTCAAAAATCCTCAAAAATCTACATCGCCGGCCATCGGGCTTGGTCGGATCAGCGATCGTCCGTCGCCTTCAGTCTGGCGGGTATAGCAACCTGATTGTCAGAACGCACAAGGAGCTCGATCTACTCGATCAGCAATCAACAAACGCATTTTTTGAGACAGAAAAGCCTGAGTATGTTTTCCTTGCTGCTGCCAGAGTGGGTGGCATTCATGCCAACAATACCTACCCGGCCGACTTCATCTACGAAAACTTGACAGTTCAAAATAACGTCATCCATGCAGCACATGTTCATGGTGCGAAATGGCTTTGTTTTCTGGGGTCGAGTTGTATCTACCCGCGCGACTGCCCTCAACCGATTAAAGAAGAGTACCTCCTCACCGGGCCGCTGGAAAAAACTAACGAACCTTATGCTGTAGCAAAGATTGCGGGCATTGAGCTTTGCAACCTTTACAACCAGGACCAAGGCTCCCGTTTTGTCAGTGTGATGCCCACCAACCTCTACGGCCCTAATGACACTTACGATTTGGCCAATAGCCACGTTCTACCTGCCTTGATTCGCAAGGCGCATGAAGCCAAAGTTCGCGGTGATACCGAGTACGTCGTTTGGGGATCTGGTAACCCCATGCGGGAGTTTCTCTACGTGGACGATATGGCGGATGCTTGCGTCTTTCTGTTCGAAAACTCAATTCATGAGGGCATCTACAACATTGGTAGCGGAACAGATGTGACCATTCGCGAACTTGCGGAAACAGTGATGGAGGTCATTGGTTTCTCCGGAACGATCCTCTTTGAGGCGACTAAGCCAGATGGCACACCACGCAAGTTGCTGGATGTTTCGCGTATGACCAGTTTGGGCTGGAAGGCCAAAACGCCCTTACGAGATGGAATCACCTTGGCCTATAAAGATTTTTTAGAAAAACTTGACACTGGACTCATCAGATGAAAAAAGTTGCACTCATTACAGGCATAACTGGCCAAGATGGTGCTTATCTCGCGGAGTTGCTGCTCGAGAAAGGCTATGTGGTTCACGGACTTCGCCGCCGTACATCTCTGTTTAATACGGACAGAATCGATCACCTTTATCAGGATATTCATGAACCCGATACAAGGTTATTTTTGCATTATGGTGATATGACCGATTCATCTAGCCTGGTGCGGATTATTCAACAAGTGGAACCTGATGAAATATATAACCTCGCCGCCCAGTCGCACGTTATGGTTAGTTTTGAGGAACCCGAATACACAGCTAACTCGGACGCCCTTGGCGCGCTGCGCATATTGGAGGCAATACGCCTTTTAGGGTTAAGTAAGAAAACTCGCTTTTACCAAGCAAGTACATCAGAGCTATATGGAATGGTGCAGGAAACTCCGCAGAAGGAAACAACGCCGTTTTACCCGCGAAGCCCTTATGCGGTGGCTAAACTCTACGCCTATTGGATCACTGTCAATTATCGTGAAGCCTACGGGATTTATACCTGCAATGGCATACTCTTCAATCATGAAAGCCCTGTTCGTGGTGAAACCTTCGTCACCCGGAAAATCACCCGTGCGCTATCACGAATAAAACTCCAATTACAAGACTGCTTGTACCTAGGAAACCTCAATGCCAAGCGCGACTGGGGCCACGCTAAAGACTACGTAGAAATGCAATGGTTGATGCTGCAGCAAGACAAGGCCGAAGATTTTGTTATCGCCACTGGTGTGCAATACAGCGTGCGCGACTTCATAAATGCCGCAGCCAAAGAACTGGGCATGCCAATCCATTGGGAAGGTGAGGGCATTGACGAAAAGGGATATGACTCACACGGCAAATGCGTCGTCGCCGTTGATCCTCGCTATTTCCGCCCCACCGAAGTCGAAACCCTCCTCGGCGACCCTACCAAAGCCAAAGAAAAACTCGGCTGGACACCGAAAATCACCTTCGATGAACTCGTCGCCGAGATGGTTCGAGAGGATCTCAAATCCGCTGAGCGTGATGAATTGGTCAAGCGTCACGGCTATAAATCAATGGATTACCATGAATGAGCACCGTACAACTACGGCTTAGCGCCTAAATCCCAGTCGCGGTAGAGAAAATATGTTTTCACTTGAAATGTTAATCCATGTCTAAACTATCAACTGTCCTTGTCACTGGAGCCGACGGATTTATAGGTTCCCATCTCACAGAATCTTTAATTCGCCAAGGCTTCAAAGTCCGCGCCTTTGTCCTCTACAACTCCTTTAACTCTTGGGGATGGCTAGACCACTGCGGTCCTGATATCAAAGGTCAGTTTGAAGTATTCGCCGGCGACATTCGCGATCCACACGGGGTCAAGGAAGCGATGAAAGGCTGCGATGCTGTATTGCATTTAGCGGCCCTGATCGCCATCCCTTACTCCTATCACTCCCCTGACACTTACGTAGATACCAACATCAAAGGGACGCTGAATGTCTTGCAAGCCGCACGTGAGCTTGGGGTAAAGAGGGTAGTGCATACCTCAACGAGTGAAGTCTACGGAACCGCTCGCTTTGTACCAATTACCGAAGAACATCCATTGCAAGGGCAATCGCCTTATTCAGCTACCAAAATCGCGGCCGATCAATTGGCTTATTCGTTTTATGCCTCGTTTGGTCTTCCCGTCGTGATTGCCCGTCCGTTCAATACCTATGGCCCCCGCCAATCTGCTCGCGCAGTGATACCCACCATCATTACTCAAATTGCAAATGGCCAGCGGAAGATCAAATTGGGTGCAGTCTCACCAACGCGTGATTTCAATTTCGTTAAAGATACCGTCGCTGGTTTTATTGCTGCGCTGAATTCAGACCAAGGCATTGGCGAGGTGATTAATTTTGGCAGCAATTTTGAAATTTCTGTGGGCGATACAGCGAATTTGATTGCAGAAGCCATGAATACCCAGATCGAAATCATCACGGACGAAGCACGACTTCGTCCGGGCAATTCCGAAGTCGAACGCTTGTGGGCCGACAACAGCAAAGCTAAACAACTCTTCGGCTGGCAGCCCAGTTATGGCGGGCGGGATGGCTTTAAACGCGGGCTGGCGGAAACGGCGGAATGGTTCGCGCAGCGCGACAATTTACGCGGCTACAAGGCAGACATCTACAACCTATGAGCAGCCAGATTGTTTTGCCTGAGCAGGTTGTACGTGCCATTCGCGCGGTGGTTGGTACTGCACCTGCCATGCTCCACGAGCCTAGTTTCAAGGGCAACGAATGGCTTTACCTCAAAGAATGCCTCGATTCCACCTTTGTTTCGTCGGTAGGCAAATTTGTTGATCGCTTTGAGCTGGACCTAGCCAGCTTTACCGGCGCGAAACATGCCGTGGCGGTGGTGAATGGCACAGCAGCGCTGCATATCGCCCTCAAGCTGGCAGGTGTGACAGCCAGCGACGAAGTCCTGATACCCGCGCTCACCTTTGTCGCTACCGCCAATGCCGTCACCTATTGCAACGCCACGCCCCATTTTGTCGATAGCGAAGAACGCACGCTGGGTATCGATGCCGGCAAGTTACGCGACTACCTTGCCCACCATACGGAACAACGCGGCGGGCAATGCACCAATCGTGCGACGGGGCGAGTGATCCGGGCGCTGGTGCCGATGCACACCTTTGGCCATCCGGTTAACCTTGATGCTCTGCTGGCCGTGGCTCATGATTTCAACGTGGTCATCATCGAAGACGCCGCTGAATCGCTGGGTAGCGCCTACCATGGTCAGCATACCGGCACGTTTGGTTTGATGGGCACGTTCAGTTTCAATGGCAACAAAACTATCACTACTGGTGGCGGCGGTGCCATATTGACCAACGATGCAACGCTCGCACGCCATGCCAAGCACCTAACTACCACCGCCAAATTGCCCCATGCCTGGGAATACCGCCACGACGAAATTGCCTACAACTACCGCCTGCCCAACTTGAACGCGGCCTTGGGGTGTGCTCAATTGGAACAATTGCCCGCCATGCTGGCGGCGAAACGCGCTCTGTTTGCGCGTTATCAAGCGGCCTTTTCCTCGGTGCAGGGCGTTACCCTTGTAGCCGAGCCAGAGCAATGCCAAAGCAACTACTGGCTACAAACTCTTCTATTGGATGGTGACCAAGCTGACCAGCGTGATCCGGTCCTGAGCGCTACCAACGCCGCCGGCTACATGACACGCCCCGCTTGGATTTTGATGCACGAGTTGCCCCAATTCAAAGATTGCCCACGGATGGATTTGACGATGGCGCTGTCGCTGTCGCAACGCTTGATCAACATCCCAAGCAGTTCCAGCCTGGTATCTGACGCCTCATGACCAAACCCGGCTTGATCCTTATTGGTGCCGGTGGCCATGCGCGTGCGTGCATCGACGTGATAGAGCAGCAAGGCCAGTTCCAGATTGTGGGGTTGGTCGGCCTGCCGGAAGAACTGCACAGGCAGCATCTGGGATATGAGGTGATCGCTACGGATGATGCACTGGCTCAACTCGCCAAATCGACCCCCTACGCCTTGATCACCACCGGTCAGATACAAACCGCTAAGCATCGCAAGTACCTATACCAACAGACCACGGAGTGTGGCTTTCAAATGCCGGTGATCATCTCGCCTACTGCGCATGTTTCAGGCCACGCTACCGTTGGTGCCGGCAGCATCGTCATGCACGGGGCCATCGTCAGTGCCGGCGTCAAGGTAGGTAACAACTGCATTATTAACAGCCGCGCCTTGCTTGAGCACGACGCAACGGTCGAAGAGCACTGCCATATCTCCACCGGCGCGATTCTGAACGGTGGTGTCCGCGTGGGGGCAGGTAGTTTTATTGGTAGTGGTTGCGTCATTAAAGAAGGACTAGCCATTGGCAAAGACTGCCTGGTCGGCATCGGTCTCACCGTTCGACACACGCTTACAGACTCAACACGCTTCATCGGTCACACAAAATCATGAAACAGCACACCCTCATCATTGCCGAAGCTGGCGTCAACCACAACGGCGACATGCAAATGGCCAAGCGCTTGATTGATGAAGCCGCCGCCGCAGGTGCCGATTTGGTCAAATTCCAAACCTTTAATGCCAGCCGGCAGGTAACGCGCAGCGCCAAAAAGGCCGACTACCAAACCCAGACGACGGATAGCAGCGAATCGCAACATGCCATGCTGCAGCGACTGGAACTGACCGAGGCCATGCACCATGAACTCATTGCCCATTGTGCGAGCCGCCAGATCGGGTTTTTCTCCACCGGATTTGATGTTGAATGCGTCGATCTGCTGGTGCGCTTGGGCCAGGAACAGTTCAAGATCCCCTCCGGTGAGATCACCAATTTGCCGTATCTGCGCCATATCGGCCAGCTTGGCAAACAGACCATCCTTTCCACCGGCATGGCAACCCTGGGGGAAATCGAAGTCGCTATTGAAGTCTTGGAACAAGCTGGCACCCCACGTAGCAAACTCACTGTCCTGCATTGCACAACCGAATATCCCACGCCGATGGCCGAAGTCAACTTGCGTGCCATGCAAAGCCTTCACGCCGCCTTCGGTGTCGATGTCGGCTATTCCGACCACACACCGGGGATTGAAGTCGCCATTGCCGCTGTCGCCATGGGCGCAAGCGTGATCGAAAAACACTTCACCCTCGACCGCACACTGCCCGGACCCGATCACCAAGCCAGCCTGGAGCCCGCCGAGCTCAGCGCCATGGTGGCCGCCATCCGCAATGTCGAAGTTGCGCTGGGGGATGGCATCAAACGCTTGACGCCAAGCGAAGCAAAAAACAAACCGGTAGTCCGCAAATCTTTGGTGGCCAGCCGAACAATTAAAGCAGGTGAGGTATTCACGCCCCAAAACCTCACTACCAAACGGCCCGGAAGCGGGATATCCCCCATGCGTTGGGATGAGTTTTTGGGCAAAAAAGCGCAGCGTGATTTCGCGCTGGATGAGTTGATTGAAGGCTAACCCGCCGTCCCGCCAGCGCCGACTTTTACATCCCACCGACTCAATCACAGCCTGAAACGATGAGAAAAATTTGCGTCATCACCGGCACCCGTGCCGAATATGGCCTGCTGCGCTGGGTCATGCAGGGCATCCAGGACGATCCTGAATTAACCCTGCAAATCATAGCTACTGGCATGCATTTGTCGCCAGAATTTGGTTTGACTTACCAGGCGATTGAGCAAGATGGCTTCAAAATCGACCGCAAGGTCGAAATGCTTACCAGTTCGGATACACCCGTGGGTATTGCCAAATCGATGGGCTTGGGCATGATTGGTTTTGCCGATGCCTTAAATGATTTGAAACCAGACCTGATTATGGTGTTGGGCGATCGCTTCGAGATATTTTCAGCAGTATCAGCCGCCTTGGTGGCACGTATTCCGGTCGCCCACTTGCATGGCGGCGAGGCAACGGAGGGTCTAATAGATGAAGCGATTCGGCATGCGATTACCAAGATGTCGCATCTGCATTTCGTAGCGGCCGAAGCCTATCGTCAACGAGTTATTCAACTAGGCGAACAGCCTGACCGCGTGTTTTTGGTGGGGGGGCTTGGCATCGACAATATCAAACGCCTGCAATTACTTGACCGCGTCGAATTGGAAGCCTCCCTAGATTTCAAGCTGGGCCACAAAAATCTGTTAATAACCTTCCATCCCGTGACGCTGGAGAGCGCCACTGCCGCAAACCAAATGGAAGAGTTACTTGCTGCTTTGGCTGTTCTAAAAGACACACAACTTATCTTCACCCTGCCCAACGCTGACACTGACGGCCGCGCACTGATAAAAAGGGTTGAGCAATTTGTTGCGCAACACCCCAATTCCCGTGCCTACACATCTCTTGGTCAATTGCGCTATCTATCGTGCGTTGCCCATGTTGACGGGGTGGTGGGCAATTCTTCCAGCGGCCTAGCGGAAGTACCAAGTTTCAAGAAGGGTACGATTAACATTGGAGATCGTCAGCGCGGTCGCTTACAAGCGGCCAGCATCATCAACTGCGAACCGAATCGCCAGAGTATTTCCGCAGCATTAGGGAAACTCTATTCAACCGACTTTCAGGCAGGCTTGAGCCGAGTAACCAACCCCTATGGTGAGGGCGGTGCAAGTACAGCGATTATTTCAGCGATAAAGGGTGCTGAACTCGATGGATTACTTAAAAAATGTTTTTATGATTTGAGCAACGTATGCGCATAGTATTAATAGGGACGGTTGAATTTTCAAAGCTTGCACTAGAACACTTAGTAACGCTGGGAGCAGAAATTGCGGGCATCTGCACGCTAAAGGAATCAAAATTCAACGCTGATCATGTCGATCTAACATGTGTCGGCGTCGAACATGGAATTCCATGTTTCTATGCCGACGATATCAATTCAACTTCAGCGTTGATGTGGATTAAAAGTAAAGCTCCTGATGTCATCTTTTGTTTTGGATGGTCGAAGTTGTTGAAGCAAGAGTTGCTGACATTGGCACCGTTGGGAGTTGTAGGTTTCCATCCGGCGGCATTGCCGGCTAACCGTGGCCGTCATCCTATTATCTGGGCGCTGGTTCTTGGGCTGGATAAGACCGCCTCCACATTCTTTTTTATGGATGCAGGTGCAGATAGCGGGGATATTCTTTCCCAGCGTGACATCCTGATTTCGGACCAAGATGACGCACGATCCTTGTACAACAAGGTCACAGAGACAGCGTTGGCACAAATAGAAGAATTCTTACCACTACTCGCTAGTGGGAACGCGCAGCGGACTAAACAGAGCACGGTACATCTAAATACGTGGCGCAAGCGAGGACGAGCGGACGGCATAATTGATTGGCGAATGTCCGCGCAATCCATACACAATTTGGTGCGGGGTCTTACCAAGCCTTATGTTGGTGCAAATTTCCTGGCAGAAGGGAAAGAAATAAAAGTTTGGAAGACACTGCTCTATAGTCCGGCTGAAAAAAATATCGAGCCTGGGAAGGTGATTGCACATTCTGCTGACGGGCCTGTTGTCAAGTGTGGAGAAGGTGCTATTTGTTTAATTGAAACAGAACCTACATTTTTGCCGAACGTAGGCGACTATCTATGAAAACTATTGTTGTTGCACCGCACCCGGATGACGAAGTGCTCGGCGCTGGTGGGACGATATTACGCCGCAAAGCTGAGGGATCGGTAGTTGCCTGGCTGATTGTCACTTCCATTTCGGCTACGTCTGGCTTCAGCGACGAGAAAATAAAGCAACGTGCTGACGAGATTGAGCGTATTGCTGAATTTTTTGGTTTTGATGCTATTTTCGAACTGAATTTTCCCACAACGCACTTGGACAGAATACCGATGAGTGATTTGGTTACGGAAATTTCAGGTGTTTTTAAATCTTTTGAGCCAGACGAGGTTTTTGTACCCCATCCTGCTGATATTCACACAGATCACGGCGTGGTGTTTAAGGCCGTGGCGGGATGTACAAAATGGTTCCGCTATCCATCGGTAAAACGTGTGCTTGCTTATGAAACGCTTTCCGAAACGGATTTTGCGTTGGGCACCACCCAAGGCTTTATCCCCAATGTATTTGTGAATATTGAGTCTTATCTCGAAGACAAATTAATGGCAATGGAAATTTACGCCTCCGAATTGGGAGCGTTTCCTTTTCCACGCAGTCCTGAAGCGATTCGGGCGCTCGCTACTTTGCGAGGAGCAGCGTCGGGCTTTAAAGCTGCCGAGGCGTTCGAACTGTTGCGGGAGAGGCTATAAAGATGAATCTGCATGAACAACGCTGGCGTCAAGCCATCTTGCCTAGCAATGCCACCATTGGTCAGGCAATCCGTAATCTGGATCAGATCGCCATCAAGATTGTGATGGTGACCAATGACGAGGGGAAACTGGAAGGTACGATCTCGGATGGCGATATTCGGCGTGCGTTACTTAAGGGGCTGGATTTGAACAGCCCGATCACCAACGTGATACATCGCAATGCGTTGGTCGTCCCACCTGAATTGGATCGTGAGTTGGTCAAGCAGTTAATGGTCGCCAACAAGATCCAGCAGATCCCTGTGGTTGATGCCACACATCATATTGTCGGGTTGCATCTATGGGATGAAATCACCACCCCCGTTGCACGGCCGAATCTGATGGTCATCATGGCAGGAGGAAAAGGCACACGGTTGCGCCCCCATACTGAAAACTGCCCCAAGCCTTTGCTGGCGGTAGCGGGCAAACCGATGCTGGAGCACATCATCGAGCGTGCCAAGCTGGATGGCTTTACCCGATTTGTATTGGCTATCCATTACCTCGGCCACATGATTGAATCGAATTTTGGCGATGGCACAAGACTGGGCGTACAAATTGAATACCTGAAAGAAGAGTCCCCTTTGGGTACTGCCGGCGCGCTTGGACTACTTAATCCGATACCAGATGCCCCGTTTGTAGTTACCAATGGAGATGTGATTACTGATATTCGCTACGGTGAATTGCTGGATTTCCATATCCGGCATGCCGCTGCAGCAACCATGGCGGTGCGCGTGCATGAATGGCAGCATCCGTTCGGTGTCGTGCAAATGCGAGGTGTAGAAATTGTCGGTTTCGAAGAAAAGCCCATTACTCGAAGTCATATCAACGCCGGTGTATATGCGCTTGAGCCAGCCGCACTGAGTGTTTTGGCTGCCGATGCACATTGCGACATGCCCACCTTGTTTGAACGCCTGCAGACTAAGACACAGCGTACGGTGGCGTATCCGATGCATGAGCCGTGGTTGGATGTGGGTCGCCCGGACGATTTGCTTGCTGCTAACAAAATCTAGTAAACCTTAATGGAGTTCTATCAATGACAATAAATGCAACTGTAGATAATTTGAACTGGTGTTCAAATTGTTTGACTATGTCAACACGCCCTCGTATCACTTTTGATGAGCGAGGATGGTGTAATGCGTGCGTATGGACTGAAAAGAAGAAAACACTCGATTGGAATGCAAGACATGTTGAACTGGAAAACCTGCTGAATAAGCATCGGCGCAATGATGGTGAATTTGACTGCCTAGTGCCTTGTAGTGGCGGTAAGGACGGATCTTACGTGGCCTATAACCTGAAGCACAAATACGGCATGAACCCGCTTTGCGTGACGATAACTCCGGCACTCACACTACCTTTGGGGGATCAAAATTTACGTGCGTTTGTTGAGAGCGGTTATAACCATATATCCATCAATGCCGATTATGAGGCCATGCGAGCGCTTAACAAATCGGGTTTCATTGAGATGGGCTTTCCATACTATGGTTGGTTAATAGCCATTCACACCGCTGTTATTCGAACCGCCACTAATTTTGGTATTGACCTGGTTTTTTATGGCGAGGATGGTGAAGTGGAATATGGGGGATCAACCGAAACCTCAAAAAACCCAATCTACGACGTACATTATCAAAAGAAGGTTTATCTCGAAGGTGGCTACGAAAAAGTATTATCTGCTTCCGGGCTAAGTAAAAGCCAGCTTAATTTCTTTAGCTTTCCAAGTGATGAGGAGCTTAACCGGCATGCTTTGCAGCTTACGCATTGGTCTTATTTTGAAAATTGGGATCCCTACAGAAACTATTTAGTTGCCAAAGAGCACTGCGGTCTTAAAGAAGCCGAAGATTCAAATGCTGGTACATTTACGAATTTCTCGCAAAACGACCAAGCCCTTTATGCTTTGCATACCTACCTGATGTATCTTAAATTTGGATTTGGGCGGGCAAACCAGGATGCCTGTATAGAGGTGCGTCGTGGTGCAATGGATAGGGAGCAGGCGGTTAATTTGGTTCGACTATATGATGGTCATTACCCTGAAGAATTTATGCAGTTGTATCTGAATTATTATCGAATGACTCAAGCTGAGTTTGATCATGTGCTTGATCGTTATGCCAATAAAGAGTTATTTGATAAAGTCGATGGTCGTTGGAAGTCAAAGTTTGTGGTGGCATGAGTAACTCAAATATCACAGTTGTTGACTATGGCATGGGCAATTTGTGGTCCGTGCTGAGTGCTTTGCGCTATTTAGGGTGTAATCCTACGGCGAGTAGCGATCCTGATGAGATCGCTCGAGCAGATTCGCTGCTGCTCCCTGGGGTTGGTTCGTTTCGCAAAGCTATGATCGCACTTCAGCAAAAAGGTCTGGATCAGGCTATTGTTGAAGCGGTACAAGTTAAGGGAAGCAAAATTCTGGGTATTTGCTTGGGCATGCAGTTAATGGGGCTCAGTAGTTCAGAAGACGGAAACACGCTTGGACTTGGATTCATCAAAAGCACAGTAGATAAATTCACCCTGGAGGAAATCGGAGCCAATAAATTACCGCATATCGGTTTCGATTTAGTCCGGAGTCAACCGGGGAGTCGTCTTTTCAATAATTTGCCGAAGGCTGCTGATTTTTATTTTGTCCATTCATATCGTATGCTGCCAACTGGACTGAATGGAACACCGGCGACGTGTCGCTATGGCATAGAATTCCTCGCTGCTTATGAACAAGACAACATCTTCGCAACCCAGTTTCATCCAGAAAAGAGTCAGACAAATGGGTTGATCCTTTTGAAAAATTTCTTGGCCCTGTAGTCCTTATGTTAAAGAAACGGCTGATATTTACACTGTTATATCAGCATGGGCAGTTCATGCTGAGCCGTAACTTTCGTTTGCAGAAAGTGGGTAACTTGCAATGGTTGCAATCGAATTACAACTTTTCACATATCTCATATTCAATCGATGAATTGATTGTGTTGGATGTTTCGCGTGGCCAGAAACAAACAGAAGAATTCTGCACCGCGCTTAAAAAGCTTTCTGAAGGCTGCTTTGTGCCCATTGCGGCTGGCGGTGGCGTTAAAACAATCGATACAGCACGCAATTTACTCCGCTCTGGTGCAGACAAGGTGGTTATTAATTCTGCGCTTTACGAAGATAACAACTTCATCCAGCAATTGGCGAGCGAGTTCGGCCAGCAATGCGTAGTGGCCTCAATGGATATTAAGTCTTCTCCAGACGGAGGTTTTCAAGCGTGGTCTGAGTTTGGCAGTGTATGTCAGCCTGAGAGTGCCGCCTACTGGATTGAGCGGGTGACGCAAGCAGCAATTGGCGAGCTTTACCTTAACTCAATGGATCGTGATGGTACGGGACAAGGGTACGATTTGCGTATATTGGATTTATTGCCAAGCAATATGCCCCAGCCACTTATCTTGGCTGGCGGGGTGGGTAATGCATCACATCTTGCCGCAGGCTTGGCCGACGCTCGGGTTGATGCCGTTGCAACCGCCCATTTATTCAACTTTGTTGGCAATGGACTCAAGCAAGCGCGACAAACCCTTATTTCTGGTGGAGTGGATCTCCCGTTGTGGGATATTCAATTGCTTGAGCACCACTTGAATGATCTGAATTGCCAAGAACCAATGGACGTGGTCCGTGATTAAGCGCGTTCTCATCGTTGGTCTCGGAAGTATCGGCAAGCGCCACTTGCGCCTAGCCCGAGAACTTCTGCCTGCGGCTGACATTCGAGTTTTGCGCCATCAGACCACCAATGAAATACCCGAATACGCAAATGGCTGTGTTTTTACTGTTGAAGAAGCCTTGGCTTTTTTGCCAAATATTGCGGTGATCGCCAGTCCAGCCCCATTTCATATTGCCACGGCACAAGCATTGGCAGCGGCGGGTGTGCATCTTCTTATTGAAAAGCCCTTATCTGCCTCGCTCAATGGCGTAACGCAATTAATTGAAACTTGCCAAAAGCAGCGCGCGGTTTTACTAACGGGCTACAACCTTCGGTTTTTGCCTTCCCTTCAGCGTTATCGTGAATTGATAGGTGAAGGTGTTATCGGCAATGTCTTATCGGTTCGTTGCGAGATTGGTCAGTATTTGCCTTCCTGGCGACCAGACAGTGATTATCGACAGGGCGTAACAGCAAATAAAAAACTCGGCGGAGGGGCGTTGCTTGAGCTGAGTCATGAGATTGACTATTTGTACTGGATCTTTGGTGAAGTTGAATGGGTAGCTTCAATTCTTAGTAGACAAAGTGGCTTTGAGATTGATGTTGAAGACACAGCTCACCTGATACTGGGCTTCTCCCCCCAAATAGATGGTCATCAGGTAATCGCTACGCTTAATCTCGATTTGATCCGACATGACACAACCAGAGCCTGTATCGCTATTGGTGAAGGTGGTAGCTTGCGCTGGGATGGTCTGACAGGTCAAGTGATGGTGTATCGGGCAGGCGAGAAAGCTTGGTGTGAACTTTTTCGCTATCAACACCAGCGTGACGACAGCTATCGAGCAGAGTGGCAAAACTTTTTGGCGTGTGTATCAGGCAGCAGAACACCACTGATTACGGGAAAGGATGGCTTAAGAGTGTTAGAGATCATTGAGGCAGCACGTAAATCGGCCGCATCAGGTTGTCGCGTTCCCGTAGTCGCGACATCACAAAACAATGAGGTCGACTCATGAAGGCGATCGCTTTCATCTTTGCGCGTGGCGGCTCCAAAGGCTTACCCGGAAAAAATATCCGGCCTTTGGCTGGCAAGCCATTGATCTCGTGGTCTATTGAGCATGCGCGTGCTGTTGAGCGCATTGAGCGAGTGATTGTATCCACCGATTCCGAGGAGATTGCGGCAGTGGCTCGCGACTTTGGCGCTGATGTGCCGTTTATGCGCCCTGCAGAATTAGCACGCGATGAAAGCCCTGAGTGGCTGGCTTGGCGGCATGCTTTGGCCTTTCTTCAGGAAAGTGAAGGGGCAATGCCAGATGCCATGCTATCCGTCCCGACCACCGCGCCTTTGCGTTTGCCTATCGACTTGGAGAACTGTTTGGATGAGTTCGCAAAGGGGGATGCCGATATGGTCATCACCGTGAGTGATGCTCACCGTAATCCATCGTTCAACATGGTGAAGGAAAACCCGGATGGATCAGTGGGTTTGGTCATGGCACCCGGATCGGGGATAACGCGTCGGCAAGACGCCCCGGCAGTGTTTGATATGGCTACGGTTGCTTATGTCGCACGGCCTCATTTCGTAATGCAGCAGATGGGAGCGTTTAGTGGCCGTGTTCGTGCGGTAAAAGTTCCCGTAGAGCGTGCCATCGACATCGACACCCTATTCGACTTCGAGTTGGCAGAATTCTTAATCAGCCGCCGAGAAAATCACAAATGACAACTTTGTCGCAGTTAATGGATATGCGTGGGCGCCGCGCCTTGATTACAGGCGCTACAGGCTATCTCGGACAGATTATGGCTGAAACACTTGCCGAGGTTGGCGCTGATCTGATCCTGGTGGATCGGCCGGAATCAAACTTTGACGATATTGAAAAACAACTGACCGATGCTTGGGAGGTCAAAGTGCTTTCGCTGGCGTGCGACCTTGAAAGCGAGAAGGACCGTGACTTGATGGTCGCCAGCGTAAAGTCCGATGGCCGTGGAGTCAGTTGTCTAATCAACAATGCCGCCTTTGTGGGCAGTTCCAATTTACAAGGTTGGGTTGCACCTTTTGAAGCGCAAACAATGGAAACATGGCGAAGGGCGTTTGAGGTCAATCTGGCCGCAACATTCCATCTATGCCAGTCATTTGCCCCAGAGCTGCGTGCATCAACAAATGGCACCATCATCAATATCGCATCAATCTACGGAGAATTTGGCCCTGATTGGGGGATGTACGAAGGGACTGCAATGGGCAACCCCGCCGCTTATTCTGCTTCGAAAGGAGGGCTATTGCAGCTCACTCGCTGGCTTTCTACCACGATGGCACCTCTTGTAAGGGTGAATGCCATCTCGCCAGGTGGAATATTTCGTAACCAACCTGAAATATTCGTGAATCGTTATGTGGCGAAAACACCAATGCGCCGTATGGCCACCGAAGATGATTTTCGTGGTGCGGTTGCCTATTTGGCTACCGCGATGTCTAGCTATGTCACCGGACAGACTTTGCGTGTCGATGGTGGCTGGGGTATTTGGTAAAAAATATTGAAAGGTCATTTAAATGCAAAAAGACGTTGAATCTCACCGTATCGTTCAAGGGTACGACACTTATTCCCAAGCCCACCAGGATTTATTCGTTCGACTTATGCTCGACTTCAAGCGAGAAGGTATTTATGTTGAAATTGGTGCATCAGAACCTAAACAGTCAAATAACACATATCTTCTTGAACGTGATTTAGGTTGGCATGGGTTCTCTTTGGAAATCGATGCAAAATTATCAGATGAATTTAATGGGGTGCGGCGCAATAAATGTATATGTGCAGATGCAACGGATTTTAATTTTAGGGAAGCCTTCATAAAAAATCAGTATCCATCAAGAATTGATTATTTGTCACTTGATATTGACCCTGCGTCGGTAACTTATTTGGCGTTAAAAAATTTACCATTGGTTGATTATCGGTTTTCAGTTATTACGTATGAGCATGACAATTATGCTAGCGGTCCTGAGTTTATGCTCAAGTCACGCGAGCTACTAGAAAGTTATGGCTATGCGCGTGTAGTTTCGAATGTGCTTTGCTGTGGGCGGGATTTTGAGGACTGGTATATAGATCCGGCTCATATTCTAAGTGATAAATACAAAACGTTTATATCAGCAAAGATAGAATGTGGCAAAATATTTGATAAGATTGGAGCTTAGTAATGAGTGGGAATGTTAAACAAATCGAAGGTTGCCGGATTTCCGGTAGTGATAACCTAATAAAAGTTCTGAGTCTGGGTAATCAAGTACTAACTGGGGTATTTCCTAAAGATAAGCAGCAAGCTATAACTACTGGTCCTCTTGACTTGGTGTGGTGTCCTGATAGCGGCTTGCTTCAATTGCATCATTCATATGATCTCGGCGAGATGTATGGTCTCAACTATGGGTATCGGTCGGGATTGAATGATTCAATGGTGCAACACTTGCGAAACAAGGTAAACCATCTCGTACGACTACGTCCAGTCCAATCTGGCGATATTGTGCTCGATATCGGTAGCAATGACGCAACGTTACTTTCTTCATACAGCGTTAACGGCTTGAGTCGAATTGGTATTGACCCCACCGGCGTGAAATTTGCGCCTTTTTACAAGGACGGCATAGAACTCGTACCGGACTTTTTTAGTGCCGACGCCTATAAGTCAAAATTTCCAAATCAACATGCGGCGATCATCACTTCGATTTCGATGTTTTACGACCTCGAGCGGCCGTCAGATTTCGTTGCCGATATCGCAAAAGTCCTTGATAAAAACGGAATTTGGCATTTTGAGCAAAGCTACATGCCAACGATGCTACGTATGACGTCATACGATACGGTCTGCCACGAGCACCTTGAATATTATTCTCTCCATGTTGTCAAGGCGTTGGTCGAGAAACATGGACTTAAGATCATTGATGTCCAAATGAATGGCGTAAACGGAGGTAGCTTCGCTGTAACCGTTGCGCGCACTGAGTCGGAACTGAAACCTAATTCAGCAGTGATTGACTGGCTGTTAGGCCAAGAAGATCGAATGGGACTTCATACGCCCAAGCCTTATAGGGATTTTGAAGAGCGCGTATTCCGCCATCGTGACGATTTGGTTCGGTTGATTAGAAGCCTCATCGCAGATGGTAAGAAAGTTGTTGGATATGGCGCGTCAACTAAAGGTAACGTCTTGCTGCAGTTTTGTGGATTCACTGAAAAAGATATCTCCTGTGTCGCAGAGGTTAATTCAGATAAGTTTGGTTCTTTTACACCTGGTACGCTCATTCCGATCATGTCTGAGCGTGATGTGAAGGCGATGAAACCAGATTACATGCTGGTTTTGCCTTGGCATTTCAGAGATTCTATTGTTCGCCGCGAGGCCGAATATCTTGCTTCAGGCGGCAAACTTATATTCCCCTTACCGGAAATTGAGATTGTCTGAAACGCCGCTAATTAAATTAAGGGTAATGTCATGAATAATAAGTTCATAGTAAGAAAAAGTAGATCGGAATACGGCTCTACTCCCATCCTACTCCAATAGTGGCCACTTTCTTTTTGATCTGCGGCCCGGGAGACGACTGATATGCCTCAAGATGTTAGCCAACTGCTGAGCGGTGTAGGGAGAGCCCCGGGTCAGA